>Ga0055448_10000112_pt1 | contig 17663 bp, 21 predicted proteins | sample China_Galinas_PW_4_FD_57744 | JGI IMG/M metagenome (GOLD analysis project Ga0055448, IMG submission 57744) | Wetland microbial communities from San Francisco Bay, California, USA, that impact long-term carbon sequestration - China_Galinas_PWA_D2 | ecosystem: Environmental > Aquatic > Marine >... | reverse complement strand
ACGCCTTGCTTTGTCGCGAGAGCAGCCTCCTTCTGGCGGGTTTCCCCGCCTCCGCGGATCGTAACCTGCAGGCCGTCCAGGAACTTCTGGACGGTCATTTCATCCAGGGCGGACAGGAGCCTGGAGCCGAGCTTTGGTATGATGTGGCGCCGCACCGCAGACCGACGGTTGATCGTGGTGTTGTGCTGCTCGCCAAGTCTCTCCGTGAGCTTCTCGAGGTAATCGCGGGCGGCCTCCTCCACAAACAAAGGGCCATTGACTGGGCCGGTCGAGGCGCTGGTCGCCAGGAGGATTTCGTTGTTGATGAACTCGACGTAGCGATCGAGCCACCCCTTGGCCTCTTCCTCGCTGTTCGTGGAGCGGCCCGCTTCGGGCCAATCGGGCGACGAATCCGGATCGAACAAGGTCATCCTGCGTCGCACGGCAACGGGGTAGCGTTTGCATCGGAGGTTGAGCCTCCAGGTCGTCCCGCGCAGCCGGAGCCGGGCCTCGAGGTCCTTACGAGATAGCCGCATTCGATCCCCGACGAACATCGTTCCACCATGCGGGCTTCGGCTCGGTGCCTGCGTGTACCGCAGCGACGGAGGTGAGGTAGGCCACAAGCGCGTCCGGCGTTGCGACGACCGCCTTGTGGTCCTTTCCGGACCCCTTGGTCGAGGAAACGAGAGCGCCGGCCTTCACGGCGCGCTCGAGTTCGCGCTCACTGATTCGCCGATCCCACTTGCTGCTGATCCATGCCGCCCACTCCGCCAGCTTCATCGCCTGCTTGACCTCCGCGATCTCGCCGAAGAGCCGTTGGAGAGCGGTGGGCCCAGCCGGCGGCGGGCAGTTCTCACGAGATCCGGTCGCCGGTTCGACCGCATCGGGTACGGGAGCGATCTGCTGACCCTGGATCTCGATTACCCAGACCCTCGCACCGCTCCGCGCGGCGGCGTCTATCAACTCCAGCAGCTGTGGGCTCATGTGTCCGTCCGACGTGTTGTTGACTTCGTTTCGCCGATCGCTGGCCGGGAGGCAGTTGTCGCCTCACGTCGATCGGGCTGTCAGGCCACCGTACTCGGTCGGCCGCTCCGGGCCCAATGTGCCCGGCGGTGGTGCGACCCGCCCGACCCTACCCGTCGCCTGTGCGCGGCCGGATTTCCGCCGGGGTCGTGCTCGTGACGAAGGCCAACTGGCCGCGGGACGACGACGGTCGGGCCGGGGTTCGAAGGCGGAGCATCCGGTGGAGACGGCCCGAATGCGCAGGGAGATGTCCTTGAGCCAGCGTCACTCAGGCCGTGTGGGATTATGTCGCGCTCGCGCGTGCGCGCGCGTGAATCACACTCACTCACCACACCACGGCCGCGTCCGCCCAACCATGACAGGCCGGGCGAAGGCGTAGGCCTCGAATTAGCGCCGCGAGGTGCTTGCGCTCACCGCCAAGGGCCAGCCCTCGGCGAAAGCGCTTCCTGGCCTCGCCGGGCGGTGTGTACTGCAGCCCGTGCGCGGGCTCTCGACCGGATCCGCTTCCCGAACGCCTTTGGGGGTCCCGCGGCCCCGCAAACCAACTCGCCCATCCGGTTGGACGCATTCGGCGGGTTCCTTGGGCCGTGGCGCTGGGACGTCAGGCCCGGGGCTGGGCGCCATCCTGGCGCGCCCAGCCGGCCTCGCGGCGATTTGCAACTCGGTCGCACACGGGCGCCAAAAGCCACGCCGGAGCCGTTTCCTCGGGGTTGTGCCCGCGGGCCCGAGGGCCGCGTGGGCCTCGCTCGCCGATCCTGCGGGGGGCCGCGGCCGGCCGCCAAGGGTTGTGCGCGGCCCCTGGCGATGGAGGACATCAAGCCCCGCGGGGAGCCCGACCGGTCGCACAGAGCGCCAAAGCCCTTGCTTGGAGCCGTTTCCTCGGGAATGTGCGTCGACACAGCCCGAGGCCGGTAATCCTGCGGAGGGCTTCGGCCGGCCGCCACGGGTGTGCGCGGCGCTTGGCTAGCGGATCCACGTCGCGGGGGCTCGCCGGCTCGGTCGCACATGGGGGCGAGAGCCCTCGGTTGGAGCCGTTCTTTCCGCGGGGGCTGTGCGCGGACGCGACCCGGATCGCCCTTGGTCCGCGACGGTCGTCCGAGCGTCGCGAAGGATCAGCCGCGCAGGCTTGTCCGACCGTTCAGGGAACCCATCTGCTCGGCCCCCGGTGCCGACGGGCGGGGGGCAAGCAGGCAGACCTCTTGCCCGGCTGGCGATTGCCTTGCTAAAGGAGTGTCAACGCCGGACTCAGACCTGTGCGATCGAGGGGCGCTGCGGAACCCCATTCAGCAGAACTGCTTGGACCTACCCGGACCTGCGTGGACGCCGTTGCTAAGTTGCGGGGATGCGGGACTCTCGGTTCGGATCTCGCCTCCCTGCATAGCAACGAACGCCACATTCGGCCCTTCTCGACCTGCCTGGACCTGCCTGGACACCCCGCTGATAGCAAGCAACGCGCCGCGTCGAGACCGCTCGGCATGCCGCACCCGCCCGTGCGACGTCGGCCCTTGCGCAGGCAACGACGCGGACGGCAAGCCACCACTGCGTAGGCCGGGTCGCGGTGGCCTTCGAGCTAGCGGGGATGCGTACCCGCCGCGCTGTGCGCACGGCCCGGTTAGGGGTCGGAGCACCATCGATCTCTCGGGCAACGTCCGGGGCTGTGGGTGGGTTGATCGTTCGGTGGGGCCTGCCACCGGTCGGTGGTCGAATGCTCCAGCCTCGCTTGACAACGTCGGGCGCGAGCTGTGCGCGACCCGATTCACGCCTCGAAGGCCGCAGGCCAATCGGCTCGAACTCAAACCGACGCGGGGCGCGTTTCCGTTCCGGACATCGAACCGGGTAGGGTGGCTGAGAGGACGACGCACATCCGCAGCCAGGACGAGCAATGAACGTGAGTCAATCGGTCGAACGGTTCATCGAGCAGGCGGCCGCCGGCCGTGTCGTGAACCTCAGGACCGGGACCGTATCCGTGATCGACGATAGCACCCGGAACAGCATCATCTCATGCGCGTTGGGAGCGTTCCGGCACGCCGCCGGCACGACCGATCTGGAGACCGTCCCGTATGAGGCGTTTGCCGACAAACTCGCAGAGTATGCGCTGGCGGAGGCCGCAGAGTTCGGCTTGGCCGACGCAAGCAACCGGGCGTCGAGGTGCCGGCGCTTTGTCCGTACCGTGGATGGTCGGAAGTACTTGCGCCGTCGCTCGGCACTCGTGATGGTGAACGTTCCATGGCAGTGCCTCGATGATGGGCTTCGCGCCGGCGGGCGCAGGATGGTTGACAACTACCGCAAAGATCTGGTTCGGTTTGTCGATACGGTCGGGATTGCCGGAATCCGCAGGCCGGACGAGCTGCCCTCGGACCGGCTGAGCCTGATCAAACTTCTGGAGGTGGACAAACGGCTCTCTCGCCGCCGCATCCTGCGACTGATCTCAGCCTATCGGAATGCCAGGAATCTTGCCTTGGCGTCGGATCCGACGCTGCCACTCCCAGACCCGGATGTCGGTCCGCTCGACAAGGAAAGCGGTCTCCGTTCACTCCCCGACATCGCCTCTCGCCTCGCCGTCGCGGGCTGCGTCAAGCCCGTCTCGAAGATCACCGCGCCTGAACTCATCGAGGTCCTCGCGCCGGAGTGGCACGCGACGCTCAGGGACTACTTCGCTCACCGCCCCAACCGGGGCAAACGGTGGCGCAAGCGGCGGTGCCTCGCTTCAAGCCGAGTCCTGGCTGAGCTGGTTCGGGCGGGCCAGGGCGAGCTGACAAGGGCGCATCCGGCACTGCTTATTCTAAGCCACGTGGACACCGGTCAGATCGTATCGAGTTCTATTCCCAGGTGTGAGGACTGGGCGGCTCGACTTTTCCCTCACCTCGAGGTGCCAGATGAAGGGCCGGTGACCAAGAAGGTGCTCCTGCTCGAGCATCTTGCCACCTCAATGGCTGCCCCCTCGGCTCAGAGAAGCCGGCTTCGCCCCGCAGACCCGACACAGCGTGGGATGCGCTACTTCACGGACTCGTTGCGGTCCGATGTCCGGGCAGTTGGCGACCTTGCGATCTTCGCCATCATGCAGTCGAGAACGCTTCAGCAGGATCCAGACATCGCGGCCACGGCCCAGTCCAAGCTGGCTGCTTTCAAGAAAAGCATGAAGGACCAGAACTCACTGGTGAACATGACCGGCTACAAGGCCAAGGAGAAGCTACTCAAGCGCATCACCTACCCGATGGCCGTGTTCCTCGGCCTCCCCGCGCTTCGAAAGGAGGTCTTGCGCGCTGAAGCCGAGTGGGTCGAGGTCGTCACACGCGACCAGTGCGGACCCGAAAGCCGACGCCTTCAGTACCTCGAATCGAGATACGACGACGCACTGACCCGCTACGCCGTGTTTTCGGTTCTCCTGGCTGACGGGCTTCGTATCGCGAACTACGCACATGCCCGCCTCGGGCTTCTGGGGCGCGAGGATGGAATGCGAACACATACCGGACCGGATGGCTCCACGGTGTCGTCGTACACGCACGTACTCCCAATCCTTCTCCCAGATGGCAACGGACTCGTTGGGGTCGAGACGAACTTCTACGGAGATGATCACGAGGACGTGAAACTCAAGATGGACAAAGTTGTCGGAGGCAGTGAGTTCCGGGAGCGGCCCCACTGGCTCCGTCCCGGCTTGGTGGACATGCGGCTGTTCTGGAAGTACCTGACGGAAGTTCGACCGAAGCGCCTGTTGAAGCAGGGTCTCATAACCGACGTTTGTGAGTACTCCGTCACCCGAGACGTCGAGGAATGGAATTTCGCCCTCTTTGTGTCGCCGGAGCGTAGCGAGCTGCCTTACGCGGCGCTCACTGGTGCGTATGCGCCAGACACTCTTTCGGCCATGTTTGGCGAAGTCCTTCACTGGGTCTGCGTGGACGTTCTCGGGCGGAAGCTGCCGGCCTTCGGCAGTGCAAGCCTGACCAAGGACTACCCTGCCGTATTCCGCGCTCACTCTTCACGCCTTCTCGCAGGGACATTCCTCTACGGCGTCCTGGGACGCGCCGAAGAAGCGGAAACCTTTCTGAACGATACCCGGGAAACGGTAGGAGAGCGCTACCGGGTCGTGGAAGCATCCATGGTGCACAAGGTGGGCTGGGAGCATCCCCGGTACTTCGAGGAGCTCTTCAAGCGCGTCTGGGACCGACATGAGACGATAGACTGGGTCACGGAGGACCCGTTGCCGGGGATTCCCAACCACCTTCGACCGAAGGGCTACCAGTAGGGGGTTGTGCACGCACACACTCTGTTGGCGACACGTCGACACCTCCCGCCGTTCCAATCACCAACCTTCATCCCACCGCCAAATCGCCATGCGCCGGAAGACAAGTCTCGACCGCATCTCGCAAGCAGAGGCCCTGCAGCGTCTCAAGCCGATCATGAGCAAGAGCTCATTCTACGGCACCGTCGGCAAACCCGGGCCTCGATGGACTGAAATCGACAGGCTCGACATCAGGGAAGGCCCCCCTGTCACGCTCGACCGCGCGCGGTTCGAGAAGTGGTTCGAGACGCTGATGGGCGCTCCAGCCATGAGCCGGAGCAACTGCTATCGCAGGTTCGGAGCGAACTCCGAGATGGAAGCGGGCCCGCGCGCGACGTACGGCAGTCAGCTCGTCGAGCTGCTGCGCGCACTGCAGGCCGGTATCATTGACAGGGACCAGTTCGATCAGGCTGCAGCAGATCTCAAGAACCAGCCTGTGTCGGGTTCGGACTCAACCGACAGCAGCGAGTTCCTGCCGGCAGAGCGTTGTCACTCGCATCCACCTGTTCGCAGTCGCAAACCGATACGTTTCTCTGTCCGGAGCGCATGCGCCTAGATGTCGCGAGTTCCGCTACGAGACCCACGTCCGAAGCACTCCGCACCAGCATGCTGAGGATGCGCTGATGCGCTCCGGGAACAAAGGGGCCCCGTTCGTGCGACGACACATAAGTTCCCTCAGCAGATCAACTGCGTTTGGGTTCACGTTCATAACGGAAGCCAGGTCAGCGGAGGCTATCCACCGCGCCTTCCAAAGCTACCCTTTCATAGACTGCGGTGGCAGGCGCGCAAGCGCGCCGTGCGTGACAACCAACTTGCGATCTGCTGCCCGGAACGCTGGTGACCCTGTGAACCATGGTCGGCTCGGCTGTCGACGGCCCCCCGCCTTCGCCTGGAAGGTGTTCCGTGAGGCCGTCGACACCCAAGCGGGCTAGTTTCCCTTCAGGTCGAGCACCTCGCGTACGAAATTGACGAGGTGGTTTGGCGCGTCCTTGCGGCGTCCATTCGCTCGCGGACGCTGCGGGTGATCTGGGTGCACGTATCGAACCTCGCCGGTGCGCGGCACTGTGCGGACGGAGCCACCCATCTTCCGAAACAGACGATCAAGATGCCGGCGGTTCACGCCGTACTCAGGGTACTTCATACTTACCTCCCAATAATGATGCGGCATGTGCCGCGGAAATGGAGGAGCCAGTCTCCTCCCTAAAACACAAAATCTCCTTTCGGCTGGCGTCGGGCATCGGCGACTCGCTCTGATCCGAAGAGCTCATCGGCGAAATCGTCTAAGTCGATGAAGCGTGGGGCGCGCGGGTCGCGACGAATAACACCTTGCCACCTGGAATCAAGGGCGCGACCAAAAAAAGCGAGAACCGGCGGTTCATTGTCATCGACTATCTCGGCCGTTCGGAGAAGGGCGTCTGAGATCGCAAAGCTGTCCGATACGACCGCCAGTCGGCACCGATCGGCCAGACGGCCCATGGCGAACGCAATACTCGCATCGAAGCGCACCAGCCGGGTTGCCGCTCGGCTGTCAGGCGCAAGGCCCATGACGGTGGCCGGCTCAAGCATGTAGCTGTCAGCTGGCGCGAATCGACGCACTACCCAGTTTAGGTCGTTCTCGGCGAAATCGAGAAAGCGCGTCTGGCCGGCGTTCTGAGAGGACGCTGACGTCCACATCACCCAGCGCGCCGATCCCGCATCCGGCGCGGGCAGTGAGCCCTCCCGGCATAGCACGTCGATGAGAACTCGGTAGTCGAGCTGGAGCCCCTCGTAAAGCGACCGCGATGCAAGGTAGAGGGCGCTACCGTCAATGAGGATGGAAGCTGGCTTATCCACCGATGAATTCCCGTGACGGGATGGGCGGACGGGATCGTGGATCCGAATCGGCATAGTAATGACCTCCATTAGGAGTTATGCCTCGACGTTAACTCGGCTCCTCCGTCAGGTCAAGACCGTCGGATCTGGCAGAGAAGCTGAACGGGCCGGCGTTCCGGATTGCAGCTTCCGCCTTGACAACCTCGTGTCGCCCCAACCCTGCACGGCGACTAAGCCCGGATCGGGACTCCACTCGCTTCGAACTGGTGGAGTAGGCGCAACCGTAACAGCCGAATGTGGCGTCGCAATCGCTGACGCCCGGGAAGCGCCTGCTGCAGTGCCGCCATTCGACGTCCGACGCCGAGCGGTGTCAAGACGAAGGGATCATCGGAAGCCACCCTCCCGAATCGACGTCTCGCCTGAGCGCTACTCGTGGTCAGGCCGACGAGCAGCTCAATCGGCTCATCCGGTGCGCGCGCGTGGGCGCGGCGTCGCCGGTCACCCGGCTGCCGATCATCGGCAGCGGCTCACGGTCCGCGCGCCAGCATTGACACAGAACGACGCCGTGCGAGCCGCTGTTCGGGAACGCGATTGCCCGGGACGATGGGGCCACGGAAGGAGCCCAGGGAACGAGGCATCGTTCCCTGGGCACCCAGTCAGGCATCCGGCCGTCGATAGTCGGCGCTGGCGAGGTTCAGGAGATCGGCGAGGAAGCGCCGCACCTCGCCATCGCTCGCCTCCTGAAGGAACGCCTCGAAACCGCGCTCGCTCTCGGCGTGAACGATACCGCGACAGTCGGACATGCTGGCGAGTGATGGCTGACGTTTCCGGCGGTTGAACCGGAGGTGTGAGCGGCTCGGCGTAGCGAGGGGTGTCTCAACTTGGATCTCGCAACCGGGACAGGTCAAGCCCGGCGGTCCTGCGGGGCGGGGGATCCGGCGTGGGGGCGGTGGTCGCGCGGGGTGCCGTGACACCACTGAACAGTCCCCCGTTCGACGAAGAAGTGGCTTCGGCAACCGGACCGGCGCCACACGGATGGGCGCAAGCTCAAGGAACCGTCATCATGCGCTCGAAGATGCCATCGTGGGCGCCCGTCCTGATGCAGGCTGAGATGGATTGCTTCGCCGCAGCCGCACGGACACAGGAAGGAGGCGCTCCAAAGGTGATCACCGTCGCCGCAGACGTAGAGTGTTTCGGGTTGAAGGCCGGAGGGAAGCTCGTCAAGAAAGACCGAGTGGAGGACCCGACGCGGTTCCCCTGCACCCAGGAGGGCGAGGATCCAGCTCTTCAGGCGGCGAAGGATCCTCATCGGCTCAAAGCAGGCATGTCGAGTAGTGGACGCACATCGGCCCTGCCGACGTGGCGGCTGAAGGCGCCGGGCTGATCCTGTAACCGCTCCGAGAGCATCCGACCCTGCGTGAGCGAGAAACGGACGACGTCGACGTCTCCGTTGTCGTCGTCCCGGTATGCGTGCAGGCGGGCCAGGAGGTCGTTCACGGCCAGGGCCGCAGCCAGCGTGTTCACGCTGATGACGGCCGGGCGGTCCTCTCGAACGCCCTTCAAGTATCCCTCCTCCCGCTGCTCCTCATACATGTCCGGGTTGTCGCGCTTCAATGCCGCTGACTGCAGATCCAACGCCGTGTACAGGCGCCGCTCCATGAGCGTGGGGCCGGCAGGCACGAGGTAGTGGATCTGGCCGGCGATCTGATCCACTCCTCCTCGGCCGTCCGCGTCGATGCGGACACCCAGGTCGATGAGGGGAAGGGAGTAGAATGTAGCCACGCGATTGAGGAGCTCACGGCCATCGACGGAGTCCATGCATCCGAACAGAATGTCGGAGTGCGCCAACTCGAGGACGACTCTCGGATCGAAGATGTCAAGAGGGAGCGCAGTAACGCGTGTCGAAAGCCCGCTTCTGAGGACCGCCGCCTTCAACACGTCAACCTTACTTCGCCCCTCTGCCGCGTCAGAAAGCGAGGAGTTGTAGATGCGCCCGATGTTCTTCTCTTCGACGATGTCGGGATCCACCAGCACGAGTTCACCGACTCCCAGGCGATAGAGCTGCTCGACGACCGGGCTCCCGGTCCCGGAGGCTCCTACCACGCCCACACGGAGGCGTGAGAGAAGTCGCGTCGTCGCCTGACCGAAGACCTGCGCCGTACGTCGGTTCCGGTCGTCGGTTGAGCGCGTAGCAGATGGAACTGCTCGGTCCCAGATCGTAATGTCGGGACCGGTGACCATCACCCGATCCACATTCTGGAACCCGCCGTGCGCCGACACCGCCCGGGCGAGAACTCGCCCGCCCGGTGTCATGATCGCACTCAGTCCGGGTTGTTCGGTGTCAAGCCATCCGGCGGCGCTCATGAACAGCTCTCGGTCAGCAACGTCATCCGGGCCCGAGAACCTAGTCACCCCGACCGGGTGGCTGTGGATCTTCAGGAGAACCTGCCCCTTCTGCCTGGCCTCTGCGAGGAGATCGGGGAGTAGGTCCGTCGGCCAGTGGACGAGGTCGGGCCGCCGATCGAAGCAGGCCGTGTGGGGAATCGGAACGACCTTGTGCACGCAGACGACCCATCGGGCGCCAGACCCGTACAGCTTTGATTGGCCACAGAGGGCCACGGCGACCGCCTCGAGTTCGTCGCCTGGGAAGAGGTGTCGGTGCAGCAGGGTGTGCTGGCCGGCAGTCAACCGTAGGGTGGTGACGCTCTCCTCTTGGTGCGACTCCGATCCAGCGGCCGCGCCCGCTGCCGGGAGGTCACCCACCGGTGATTTCACGGGCGAGGCATTCCTCCACGATCCCGAGATGGGTGGCTACGTTGTCGATGCTTGGCCTCCAGGGATTCTCAGCAGACCGATGGCGCGACCACCGCTGGAAGCTCATGCCACGAATCGCGGCCCGCGACTGCGTCTGCGCGAGGGACCGTCCTGACGCCAAGGTGAGGAACGGGCGAAGCCAGAACATGTCGAGCGGGGCGCTCGGGTAGCTCGAGGGGATCATCAGGCCGAGAGTCGCAGACGTAACGTTGTACCCGTGTGGCACCGGAAACCCGCACAAGAGGAGCCACTGGCTTCGGCCCTCGCGCACGGTCTCCCAGCGAAGGCCGCGGGCGTCGAGGTGCTCGACGTCCTCCGCCGGGAGGTCGAACGCGCGCTCGAGGACCGCTTCCTCAGCCTCCTCGCTCCTGCTGGTCGTCGCCAACGTGGTCACGAGCTTCCCTCGCGGGAGTCGAGGGGCAGGGTCATGAAACGCTCCAGACCAGGAGACGTGAGATTCACTTCCTGATCAGGCTCGATCTTCCTGGTTTCCCCGCCCTTGAGCTTCTGGTCGAGACGGAAGCGCTGGGGGTCCTTGCCCACCGCCGAGAGGATTTCACGACCGGTGACTACCTCCTTGTCGAAGACCACGTGCTGCTTGTCGACCCGGATCCGGTACTGCCGGCCCCTCGGGAGCGTGTTCCCGGACTTCCCGAACTGCTCGACGTCGATGATCTCATCGACGGGCTGACCTGCTGCACTCATGGTGTTGCTCCTTTCCGCAGGTGGTGTTGTGGTACGAGGACGGCCCCGCGTGGCCTACGTCCGCCGGTTGTAGGGAGACTGGTTCGTCGGCTTGAGCGAGATGCACTCGTCGCTCGCCTTGCTTTGCACGGCCGCAGGGGTGCGGCATAACTCCAGACCGATCACGCGTGTGGGGGTGTTCTGCCCCGCCAGTTGACGCAACAGCTTCACTTCGGACGGCGTCCATCTCTTCCCGCTGTTTCTGTCCGACTTGCTCATGGTCCGCTTCCTCCCTGTGCTTGTCGGCCGGCAGCCTTGTCAGATCTCCAACCTCAGCGATACGATTCATCACGGCCAGTAATATATCACAGAAAGTGATAAGCGTCAACACACCAGCGAATCCCCAAGCGTCGGAGGTGCCATGGACGATTTCGGAGCCAGACTGGCTGAGATCCGTACGGACGTAGGGTTCAGCCAAAGTGCCCTCGCCGAGGCGGTCGGCACGTCGCAGTCAGCCATCTCGCAGTTGGAGAGCGGAGAGCGGCAACCGTCTTTCGACATGCTGAGGCGGCTGGCGAAGGCGCTCGGAGTGAGCACCTCACTTCTCCTTGGCGGCGAGATCGAGGGGCTCCGCCCCGAGGAAAAGGCACACTTCCGGCAGTACCGAAGCCTGCCCGACGAAGCCAGGGAGGAGTTGCGGGCGTTCGCGCGATTCCTCGCTCAGCAGCGGCGCAAGCGGTCGGATCGGTGAGACGCCGGTCCGGTGGCGATGGGAGGAGGACCGCGCGCCTCTTTCGTCGGGCACGCGAACTCTCCGACGAACAGCGCGCCTGTGACGTCGCCGCGATCCTCGCGGCGGACGAGATCCAGGTCGTGGTTTCAGACTCTGCGGACCCAGGGTATACGGCTTGTTTAGTCTGTCCACCTGACCGGGACGCGTGCCCGAGCGGAATCCTCCTGGCTCTTGGCCAGTCTCCCGGTCGGGAGCGGTTCTCGCTCGCGCACGAGTTGGGTCATTACCACATCCCGAGTCACCGGACGAAGCCACCCGGCTGGTGTGGCGACGACGACATGGTCGCGCAGGAGGATGGCGGACGACGCTACGAGTGGGAGGCCAACGAATTCGCCGCCGAACTCCTGATGCCGCACCATCTGTTCGGGCACGACGCTGGGCACCGGGACGCGGCGTTTCACGAGATCGTGGAACTCGCGTCTCCGACGTGGTACGACGTGTCCGTTACGGCAGCGGCGATCCGGTTCGTGGACGTCACCAGGGAGGCTTGCGCTTTGGTCAGTGCCCACGACGGCGCGGTCGACTGGGTGATCAAATCGGAAGCGTTCGTCTACAGGATCCCTTGGCGTCGAGACCCGCTCCCGCCGGGCAGTCTCGCCTCGGCGGTGACTCGCGGGAAGGGCGCGCCCACGCGACCGGAGCAGATCGACCCCTATACGTGGCTCGAGAACGAGCAGTACACACCGGTCGAGTTGTTCGAGAGCGTGCACCACATCCCGACGCAGGGGCAGGTTCTCTCACTTGTCTGGGTCATCGCCGAAGCGTGAGGCGCTTGCAGAAGGCGGTGTGGTAGAGGCTTCCCAGGAGCGAGAAGGCCTGCGGGCCCTTCGCGCAAGGGCGTGCGGCTGCCGGTTCCGGCCGCCGCCCCTGAGGGCGCCTGTCAAGAGCGCGAGAAGCAGTGACGGAGTGAGGCGTCCCATCGCGCGCCAGCGCCGGAAGGGTCGAGCGCGATGGCGGATCGGCCCGCGTAGCAAGGCTGGATACGCGCGCAAGCAGATCGCAAGGACGGCGTCCGCGGTGGCCGGGCCGCGTCGGTCAGGCACGCCGAGCTCGTATCCGCCCAGCAGTTCGCGACCGCAAGTCCTCGCTTGACCGTCCGACACCGCCTCCGCATCGGCATCAGCCGGTAAACAGCCACAGGCGGTCGACCCGGTTCCTGCCAAGACACCGCCGCAGACCGACCCGACGAGAGGGAGCCGTGCCTGAGCCGAGGCTCGAGAATGGCGTACTGACGGTTCGCCAGATAATTTGAGGAGTATCGTGCCGGCCGGATCGTCATCCCGGAGTTCCAGCGGGAATACGTCTGGCGAAAGGGAAAGGCCTCGAAGCTCGTCGACTCGCTCTACCGCGGCTACCCGATCTCCTCGCTGCTTCTCTGGATCAGCACCGAGCAGACCCGCTCGCGCTACAAGAATCCGCGGCCGAGCAGCGCTGCCACGCAGTGGCTGATCGACGGACAGCAGCGGGTCATCACGCTGAGCCGCTGCGCGTCAGGCGACGAGGGTATCGATGTCGTCTTCCAGCCCGACACGGGCACGTTCAGGCTGTCCAACGCCGCGACACGCCGTGACCCGAGCTGGTATCGGCTTGCCGAGATCTGGGACGACGAGCACTACCGCAGAATCCGGCGCAAACCTGATCGGCGCCCGGGCGGAGGCGCGCGAGGCCGCGTTCGAGCGTTTGCGACGTGTACTCGAATACGAGATCGCCGTCCTCACGATGATCGACCACCCTTTCGAGGACGCGGTCCAGGCCTTCCGTCGCATCAACACGCTGGGAATGAAGCTGAAGGCGGCGGACATCGAAAGCGCCGAAATCGCCGCCCGACATAGCGGCTTCCTCGCCGATCTGGTGGCGCCGTTCCTCGCCGACCTGCACCGCAAAGGCTACACGCGTCTCAAGGTCATGCACCAGTTCCGCGTGTGCACGTTCATCGCGCACCCGGACGGGCGAAGCCGCACACCGCTGCACGAACTCGAAACGCGCGAGGTGCTCAACGCGTGGAAGCAGACGCAGAAGGCTGTCGAGGACGCACTTAACCTGGTGCGGGGCGAGCTTGGCCCGCTGAACATGGACCTGCTCTGGTCCGGTGCGCTGCTCGTGCCCGTGATGGCGCTCTGCGCACTGACAGGACCCGCGCGACCGCGACGCCAAGGCAACCGCAGCATGGCTTTCTCTCGCGGCGCTGCTCCATCGCTACTCGGGTTCCCCCGACACCAAGCTCGACCTCGACCGGAAAACCTGCCGGCCGGTCGATCCCATCGGTGCACTGCTCACGAACCTGCGCCGGGACGAAGGCAAGGGGGCAATAGTCGCCTACACTGATGACTTCGCGGGCGCTCTGGCCGACCGCGGCGGACTGCTCGCTGCCTTCATCGCCTGTCGTCAGCGCGGGATTCGCGACCTGTTCACGAACGGTGAGGTGCTGCTTCAACCGCACATTTACCGCCACCACATCCTTCCGCGCGGCCAATTCCCGGATCGGTCACGCGCCTCAGCAGACTGCGTCGCGAACATCGCGTTCATCACCGACACTACGAACCGCTCAATCAACCGGTCTTCGAAGCTGCCCTGGACGGTGAAGCCGATCCTGCTGATCTGCTAATACGAGCCGCGGAGGTGCTCCGTCAACGCCTGGACGCGCTCGACCTACCCTTCCATCTTCCAACGATTGATGAACTGAACTAGCTTTGCTGCTGCCCGGGGCGTCGCCGCCAAAGCCGGCTGCTCAGAATCAGCGATGATACACTCGCCGATGTTGGGCAGCTCGACCACAGAACACCGAGGTCGAGCATCCTCCGCAGGGACAATCCGTCCCATGTCTACCAGTACGGAGCCGTGCGCGCTGTCAGTCCGCCAAGGCGTTTTGCCGGTACACCGCGCGCCGTGTACCGGTGGCGCGCGTGCTCGATCAAGCGTACGTCGACAACCGGGAGCTACTCAAGCACGGCTTGGGCCGGGAGCGGCCACGGCTGGTGCCGAAATCGGGACGTCCGTATCTTCCCGCAGCGACGTCCACCACCCTGCCGCTCAACGGCAGCGCGCACTATGTGAACCGCGTACAGCACGGGTTCCGCAACGCCATCAAGGCGGGGCTCGACGCGGCGTTCGATCTTGTCCTGCAGCAGCGCAAGGGGCAGCCGGAAGATGAGCACCTCGAGGACGCTAGGTTGCGGCACAGTGGGGACCACTGACTGGTCCTCGACCGCTGCATTGCCCGACTCGGAACGATGACGCCGCCGGCTGGAACGCGCGGAATCATGACGCCGCGATGGCTCAATACAGATAGGGTGCCGATGAGCCTGCGCACCTCGGGCTGGGCGCGCCGGATCCTCTCCAACTGTGAACGTGCAGCCAATGAACGGTCGGTCGGACTCCGACGCCACGACGGCATTGAGCACCTGGTTCTCCGGAGCGTATGGCATGCGGATCGTGTCGGACGGCCGTTTTCTGCGAAGCCGCCACGTATCTCGATTCGTAGCGTCACGTACAATCGGATCAACACGGTTTTTTCCGAGACCATCTGAATATGCTACCAAAGCTCACGACGAGCGAAGTGAGGCGGACGAGGCAGTGCCCAGTCGAGTGCGACATTGTAAAACAGCGCGTCGCCAGCCTCTCGGATTTCTTTGGGCTTATCGACGATCTTACATCCGAGGACCGCTATTGGTATCGAGGGCACCCTGATCTTTCATGGGAGTTGGTACCCTCTGCGCTTCGCTATGGGTCGGAGGAGCTTAGGCGAACGGCCCTGAAACTACTCCATGAGTTTCGCAGGATTGCTGAGCAGAAGATACCTCGCCCGCCCCCTCGAACCGAGGAACTGGAATGGGTACAAGTGGCGCAGCACTACGGCTTGCCCACTCGCCTTCTCGACTGGACAGAAAGCGCAACAGTAGGTTTGTACTTCGCCTGCCTCGGCCACCCCAAAGCGGACGCGGTACTATTTGTTTTGGACCCGGTCAGATTGAACGCGCTTGGACCCGCCAAGATGGCCCGCGTTCTTACTGCTCAGGAGGATGGCGAACTAATCGATGAATACCTTGCATTGGAGGCGAGATCGAGCGGAAAGCGGGGCAAGCACGTATTGGCGATCAGCCCAGTGTGGAACTCGGAGCGCTTGATTCTCCAACGAGGGGCCTTCACGCTGCATGGCTCGCGCTTCGAATTGGACCGAGCCCAAGCGCCATCCCTGGTCGGGATTCCCATACTGAAAGAACACAAGCCAGTATTGCTGAGACAGTTGGCCCGAATTGGCGTGGACCGACTCACCCTCTTTCCGGAAATCGAGCACGCGTGCACGCATCTCAAGGAGCGACTGGCGGAATAGTATGACCACTCTGACACCGTTCATACCGTTCTTGACCGGCAGCGTGGAGCTGGCGTCACTTGCGCTCAAATTGTACTCGGACTGCAAGCTGTTTCGTGTCCCATTGCGCGGCTACGGCAACATTCGCAAACGCCTTTCAGGCAGATTACTTTGGATAGATACTGGTCTGGATGGAATCGATAGTGACCGCGATGGAAAACATGGCAAGTTCTTGGCGCAGCATTCCGTCTACGAGCTGCTAGACGATCCGAAGAGTAGGAGAGCTCCTGACAAAGCAAAGGTCGAAAAAGTCATTACATCGCTCATGAACGCAGCGGCTGAAGCCAACCCGTTTCGAGTCAGCATACCACAGCTGCCGCTAGCGAACGATGGACGGCGCAATCAGCTTAACCGTGCACTCGCGGCGCAGGCGTATGCGTGGGCTACCGAAAACGGGTACGCCGACAAGCTGATTCTTCCCGTGGTCGCGACGCACAGCAATCAAATCAAGGGAAAGACGCAGCGGACGCCGAAGATCTCGGTGGTTAAGCAATGCGTCGAAGCATCGTGCGCCGGCACGGTGTGGTTCGTGTTGGCCAATTTCAACGAACACGATGCAACCGAGAGCTACCCCAAACGCATTCAGAGCATAATAGACTTTCATCAGGAAATCCGCAACGCTCTGCCGAGCGGAACGTCGATGATCGGCGGTCCTTACTGGGGCCTGCAGCTGGTTCTTTGGTCCCGTGACTTGATTAGCGCAGCTGGCATTACCGTTGGTTCAGGGTTTCAGTACTACCTCCCCGGATCCCCCAAGGCCCCTGCCACCGCCCGTATTGCGATCCCTCCGTTGTTGCGTACGGCTAGGGCACTACCGGAGACACGCGAGTGGTTAGTGCACGCCGCCGAGGTGAAGAGAGCGATGGGGGAGGCAAGGTATGTTGAGCTTCTCGAACTGCTTAAGTCCTGGCAGGTTCTTCAAACGGACACGGGTGCGAAAAAGCAGGTTGCCGAGTTCTACCGCGATTGGCTCGAAAGGCTAGTCCGAACGTCCGAGAGCGGCCGTTCATTGGGACTATACCAAGAACTCTCCAAGGCGTACGTTTTCGGAGCAGGGCTACCGCCCCTCGAAGCCGAGAGAGGGCGCGCACGCGAACCGGCGTGTATCGCCGAGCTGCTCATGCTGATAGCGCTTGCCTGAACTCGGGCCAGAAGCGTTCAACACAATGAGCCCGCATCAGCGGATGCACGTGGCCCGAGCCTGGTCGCGGCTGGATGAGCAACTCACAACCGTCACGACTCACCGCAAGTAACCCAATACCTGTTGCCGCTAGTAGGTTCCGACAGTCGGTTGCGGCCGTCCGGGCACGTTCGGCTGGGAAGCCCACAAGCGACTCAGTTGCGAAAGCCAGCCGCGCCCGCGCCTGCCTAACTGCATCGTTGACCCTGTGCAACTTCAACTCAATTGCAACGATGCGGCGCTCCAAGGGTCCCGACGTAGTCCTTCGCTGGTACGACCCACCGCTCGTGGCCCGAACGTAGCCGTGTTTCTGCAGCCAAGCGGCTGCCTCCTCCACATCACCGACATCCAGCATTTCAGCCGCAAACGTCCGCAGGGCCTGAATGCTCGTCGAACGGCCTGATTCGACGGTCGCGATCGCATTGAGCAAAGCGAGCTTCCGAACGTCGTTGATCGGGACCCTTTGCCGGAGGCGGAGCCGCTCATGCCCGACAGCGGCATCGAGTGCCACTCCCACTAGATCACAAATGCCGAGGGTGGTCGGGTACTCGGTCCGAACGGCCAAGCCACCATCCCGCAGCCACTGGGCCACCAGTGGTGTCATTTCACGCTCGAATTCAAACGGCTGTTGCACGCCCAGCACCCCCTTCCAAGGCGTCCATCATATACCTAACAGGCTGCTGAAAAACCCGGGTCAACTATGACTGTCTTCCTGCACATGGGTCGATCT
>Ga0055448_10000111_pt1 | contig 17716 bp, 19 predicted proteins | sample China_Galinas_PW_4_FD_57744 | JGI IMG/M metagenome (GOLD analysis project Ga0055448, IMG submission 57744) | Wetland microbial communities from San Francisco Bay, California, USA, that impact long-term carbon sequestration - China_Galinas_PWA_D2 | ecosystem: Environmental > Aquatic > Marine >... | reverse complement strand
ATTTGAAGTATAGGATGCAACACGTAGGTGTACATGTCAACTTGAATTTCCAGTTATAAGGCAAGTTCAGGCTGAGACTTCAGGCGAATAAAAAGAGGGGGCTTTAGAGCCCCCTCAATGTTATTGCCATATGTGCGTCGGATTTGTTATTTGCGTTTCTTGGCCTTCTTCTTGAGAGTTGCCTGTGCGCCCGCAAGTCGCGCGATAGGAACCCTAAATGGCGAGCAGCTCACGTAGTTGAGACCAACGTTGTAGCAGAACTCAACCGAGGCGGGGTCGCCTCCGTGTTCGCCACAGATACCCATCTTGAGGTCCTTCTTCGTCTTGCGTCCCTTTTCCACTGCCATCTTCACGAGCGCGCCAATGCCGCTCTGGTCGATGGTGATGAACGGGTCGTCGGCAAGGATGCCATGCTCTACATAGTAGGGCAAGAAGCGGCCGGCGTCATCCCTGGAAAGGCCGAATGTGGTCTGAGTGAGGTCGTTCGTGCCGAACGAGTAGAAGTCGGCCTGCGTGGCTATCTCGTCGGCGGTGACGGCCGCGCGGGGCAGCTCTATCATGGTTCCCACCGTGTAAGGCACTTTGACCTTGTGCTTTTTCTGAACCTCATCGGCTACGCTGACGACGAGCTCACGAAGCTTCTTAAGCTCGTTGACGTGTCCCACGAGCGGTATCATTATCTCCGGGATGACCTTAACCTTGGCCTTCTTAAGTTCGCAGGCTGCTTCCATGATTGCCCGCGCCTGCATCTCGTAGATTTCGGGGTAAGTGATGCCGAGCCTGCAGCCCCTGTGTCCAAGCATCGGGTTGAACTCATGCAGGGCCTCGTTGCGGGCCTTCAGCTTCTTCAGAGAAACCTTCATGTCCCTGGCAAGCTCCTTGATGTCCTTTTCGGTATGAGGCAGAAACTCGTGGAGCGGCGGATCCAGAAGTCTTATTGTCACCGGAAGGCCGGCCATTGCCTTGAAAATGCCCTTGAAATCGTCCCTCTGGTACGGAAGGAGTTTTGCGATGGCGTTCCTCCTGCCTTCCTCGGTGTCCGAGAGGATCATCTCGCGAACGGCCTTGATCCTTGCGGCATCGAAGAACATGTGCTCCGTACGGCAGAGTCCGATTCCCTCGGCGCCGAAGGTCCTCGCAGTGGTGGAATCATTCGGCGTGTCGGCGTTAGTGCGGACGCCGATCTCTCTGACCTTGTCGGCCCATTTCATGAGTTCCTTGTACCACTTGTTGTTTTCGGGGTCGGCCGGCATGAGCGGCATCTTGCCCTCATAGACCCTACCGGCCGTACCGTTGAGGGTTACCCAGTCGCCTTCCTTAAGGGTGTGGCCGTTGACGTCGATGGTCTTCTTCTTTACGTTTATCTCAAGCTCTGAGCATCCAACTATGCAGCACTTGCCCCAGCCCCTGGCAACGAGAGCGGCATGGCTGGTCATTCCTCCTTTCGCCGTGAGGATAGCCTGAGCCGCGTGCATGCCGTGAACATCTTCGGGGGAGGTCTCGTTCCTTACGAGTATCACCTTCCTGCCCTGCTTTGCCCATGCCTCGGCGTCGTCGGCAGTAAAGACCACCTGGCCCATCGCGCCGCCCGGACCTGCGGGAAGGCCCTTGGCGAGCTGCTTGGCCTTCTTTTCGGCTACGGGGTCAACGCTGGGGTGAAGGAGCTCGTCTATCTGCTCGGGCCTCACCCTCATCAGTGCCGTATTCGTGTTTATCAGTTTCTCCTTGGCCATCTCCACAGCCATGCGGATAGCGGCCTGGCCGTTACGCTTACCAACACGGGTCTGGAGCATCCAGAGACGTCCGTCCTCGATGGTGAACTCGATGTCCTGCATGTCGGTGTAGTGACGCTCGAGCTTCCTCTCGATCGCGTGAAGCTGCTTGTAGAGGGAAGGCATGTTTGATTCAAGAGAGGGGAGGTGCCTCGTGTCGTCGGTCTTGCCTATCTCGTTGACCGGGTTTGGCGTCCTAATGCCTGCCACGACGTCCTCTCCCTGAGCGTTCGGGAGCCATTCGCCGAAGAAGATGTTCTCTCCGGTTGCGGGGTTACGGGTAAAGGCCACGCCGGTGGCTGAGGTGTCGCCCGTGTTGCCGAACACCATGGTCTGCACGTTAACCGCAGTGCCCCAGTGCTCTGGAATGCCCTCAATCTTTCTGTAGGAGACGGCGCGCTTGCCCATCCAGGACTGAAAGACCGCGCCGATGCCGCCCCAGAGCTGCTTCATGTGGTCGTCCGGGAACTCCTCGCCCAGGGTATTCTTGATTATGGTCTTGAACTTCTTGCAGAGGGCCTTGAGGTCGTCGGTGGTGAGGTCGATGTCGTTCTTGTATCCGTTCTTCTTCTTGACCCTCTCTATCTCGCTCTCGAGCTTATGGCGCACGGCGTCGTGGTCGCTCTTGGGCTCGATGCCCGCGGCCTTTTCCATCACGACGTCGGAATACATCATCATGAGACGCCTGTATGCATCGTAAACGAACCTGGGGTTGTTGGTCTTCTTTATGAGGCCTGGGATGGTCTTGGTGGTGAGGCCGACGTTAAGGACGGTCTCCATCATGCCGGGCATGGAGCTCCTCGCGCCCGAACGGACCGAAAACAGTAGCGGGTCGTTGGTGTCGCCGAAATTCTTGCCCATGATCTTTTCGACCCTCGCCAGGGCCTTCTCCACCTGGCCCTTAAGCGCTGAGGGGTAGCGGCGGTTGTTATCGTAGTACTCCGTGCAGACCTCCGTGGTTATGGTGAAGCCCGGAGGGACCGGGATGCCCAGGTTGACCATCTCGGCCAGGTTTGCGCCCTTGCCGCCGAGCAGGTTTTTCATGTCGGCGCGTCCGTCGGCCTTGCCTTCGCCGAAAAAGTACACGTATTTCTTGGATTTTGGAGCGGTCTTCTTTTTTGCGACTTTCTTAGCCATTGTGCCTCCAGAAATATGATAGTTTGCTTTTTGTGGTAAGGTTTAGCCGTATAGAGTAACTTAACTCCTTGATAAATATCAACCCTTTGACGTGCCTACGGATAGTTATATCGCAAAACAAATGCCCAAGGCCGTATAATCACTGTCATGGAATTCATAGCCGATCTGCACGTGCATTCTCATTTCTCGCGCGCCACCAGCCGCGACATGACCCCCGATGGCCTCTGGAGATGGGCGCAGCTGAAAGGGATTTCGGTCATCGGAACGGGCGACTTCACGCACCCCGAGTGGTTCGCAGAGCTGAGGGAGAAGCTTGAACCCTCGGGCGAGGGGCTTTTCAAGCTCAGAGACACAAGCGGGGCGGGTGACGTGCCGGACTCCTGCAAGTCCGACGTAAGCTTCATACTGCAGGCCGAGATAAGCTCCATCTATAAGAAGAATGACCGCACCCGAAAGGTGCACTCCATAGTACTCGCTCCGGGCCTCAAGGAGGCGGAGCGCATAAACCGGAGGCTCGACGCAATCGGCAACATTTCCTCTGACGGGCGTCCGATTCTCGGGCTCGACGCAAAGGCGCTACTTGAAATAGTGCTTGAGGCCTCCGAAGACGCCATGCTAATCCCGGCCCATGCCTGGACGCCGCATTTCTCGGTCTTCGGCGCGGTATCGGGGTTCGACTCGCTCGAGGAATGTTTTGAGGAGCTTACGCCTCACATCTACGCGATAGAGACCGGTCTGAGTTCCGACCCGCCCATGAACCGGAGGCTCTCGGCCCTTGATAACATCACCCTGATATCTAATTCCGACGCCCACTCTCCACAGAAGCTCGGCCGAGAGGCCAACGTCTTCTCGACGGACTCTTCCTATCCGGCCATGATGGAGGCGTTAAAGACCCGTAAGGGTTTCGAAGGGACGATTGAGTTCTTCCCCGAGGAGGGCAAGTACCACTTGGACGGCCACCGCAACTGCGGCGTGAGGCTCGAGCCCGAGGAGACCGTGAAGAACCACTTTATCTGCCCCGTCTGCGGCAGGAGGCTGACAGTGGGAGTCATGCACCGCGTCTCGGAGCTTGCCGACAGGAAAGGGCCCCGGAAGGAGAATTTCCGCTCCATAATCCAGCTTCAGGAGATAGTCGCGGAGTGCGAGGGCAGGGGAGTCAATACAAAAGGTGTGCAGTCCAAGTATTTCTCCCTGCTTGTTGCTTTAGGCCCCGAGTTTGGAATACTGCTTGACGCCGATATCAAGGACATCGAAACCGCAGGCGGCGAGAAGCTGGCCGAAGCCATATCAAAGATGCGGGCTGGCGATGTCTTCATAGCTCCCGGGTTTGACGGCGAGTTCGGGACGGTGAATATCTTCGGGGATGGCGGAAAGAAGGTAGCCGCTAAAAAGAGCACACCCGCAAAGGGCAAGGGAAAGAAACAGAGCAGACTGTTTTAAGGATGCTTGAAATTGCTTTCCTGCGGTATCAGTTGCGCGTACTCCTCATTGCTTATCGCCGTTTTCCAGTGACCCGTCAGCTTCGCCGTGCTTATCAGGCCGAAAAATATTACGGCCACAAGGGCCGCGAACACCAAGGGTTTAAGCACCTGACCCTTCGGCCGCGCCACTTCGAGGGCGCCCCTGGCCGGGCATTCGGCAACGCACTTCAGGCATCCCATGCACTCCGGAGATATCACCCTGTCCATGGCCTCCACGTTGAGCTGTGAGGGACAGGCCTTCGTGCACTTATGACAGTGAATGCAAGCATCTTCGCTGCGGTGCATCTTCCATGGGCTCGCGTAGCTCAGGAGCCCGAGGAACGCCCCGTACGGGCAGAGATAGCGGCACCAGAAGTTCTTGAACGGTATAGAGAGAATGACAAGCGACAACAGGGTCCATTTGGTTATGGTGCCCATGTCGGTAAAGAACGCCAGCATCTTAACGTCTGCCACCTTCCAGTAAGGCGATACGAGGAACGCAAAAGCCATCCACCTGCGCATCTGGAACGTAACCGCGCCGAGGAAAAACACCAGAAGTATGTACTTGACGGACCTTAAAGGTATGTCGAGGTACGGGTGAATCCTGAAGTTCCGGCCGAATATCTTTGCGCATATCTTGGATAACAGCTCCGAGAAGGTGCCGACAGGGCAGACCCAGCCGCAGAAACTCTTCTTGAGGATTACCGACATCAGGATGGCAGTAATGAAAATAGTCAGCCCCGCCGGATGCACGGGATCGAAGATGCCCGAGGTCAGGAAGAGTTTAAGCGATATCAGGCTGCCTATCGGCAGGAACCCCTCGACGAGGGGAGGCCTGTCAACCGCAGGCGTATTGCTTACGAAGTGCAGGACGAAGTGGTAGAACTTCCATCCGCCGTAAACTATGAGCGCGAACAGCCCCCACTGAAAGGCGTATCGTATCTTCTTGAGATAAGTGCGATCTATCTTTTCCATCAACATTAGTATAATTGGTTCGCCAAAGTGGGGGTATGATATACATCACCCACGAATATAGGCAATAAAAAAGGGGCCCCGCGTATAGCGAGGCCCCTCGGTTAGCCTTGTGTTACGCCAGCAGCGCCCGGGCCTCGTCGGGAAGGGCCTTGCGGATGGGCTGGTTGGTTATGGTCTTGTTCACGATGTCCGTGGTGTTTTCGACCTTCAGCTTATGAAACAGCAGGCCGAACTTTTCCTCGAGCTCCTTCATTATCGGGGCCTTGACGTCGGCCGGGAGGTCCCACCACTTCTTTTTGAGGGCGCCAAACCCTTTCTTGCGGGTCTTGTAGATGAACTGCTCCTCCGTCTGGCCTTCCTTGTGCTCGCTCGCAAACTCCTTCTTTATGAACTCGTAGACATCATTACGGAAGCTCTCGGGAAGGGCGGGGTTGTCGTAGATGATGTTCTGGAAACCGGTGGCGAGGTGCACCTCGGATGTGCCGGTCTTGGGGAACATGTCGAACGCCTCATCCGGGAGCGTAGATGCGCCGTGCTGGACGCAGCCCGAGAGGCCGTAGTCCTTCCGCGCGTGTTCAGAGAGGCTTTTGAGCGTATCGAAGTCTATCTTTACCTGAGCGAGTGAGCCGTCGGGAAGAACGACGCCGCCGTGGGCGGTACCCGTCTGAACACTGAGTTTGCTCAGGCCCTTGCCGCCGCGGAATATCTCCCTGAAGCCGTCGAGGTAGGCCTTCAGCTCGTCGGGAGTGCTGTTGGCCTTGCCTATCTCGCCTATCTCGCCTCCGATGGAAACCGTGATCCCTTTGGGCTCGATGTCCCTGATAACCTTCGCCACATCGGCGGCGGCCTTGAAATTCGGCTCCTGCTCCTCTTTCAGGTTAGACTTCGAGAGGTCCACGAGGGTGGAGCTGTCGATATCGATGTTATAGAACTCCGCGTCGACGGCCTCCTTGACGAGGTTTATGACGTATGCGGTCTCCGGCGCCGGGTCGGCGTCGTAATATTTCTTAACGAACTGGAAGTGGTCGCCCTGTATGAATACCGGGCCCTTGTACCCCTCGGCTACGGCAGCCGAGAGCACCACGGTGGCGTACTCGAGCGGACGCTGCTTGGTGTAGCCTATCTCCGAGCGGGCGATCTCGAATATCATGGCCCCTACATTTTTTTCCAGGGCCTTCCTGAATACGGCCTTGCAGCTGTCGTATGCCAGCCCCCTGATGTTCATGGCAGGCACCGTGAAGCCGGGATAGTTCTTGCCCATGCTCTCATACAGCTCCTGAATTGAGGCCGGGTAGGCGCCCGCTTCCTTGCACGCCTCCTTGAGCACCATGAGCTTGGCCTTCCTCATGTTCTCGTCCTCGGTGAATACGGCATCGTATATAAGGCCGTCCATGGACTCTCTGAGCTTCGATACGTCTTTGACCTTCAGGGTGCTGCCGTCCAGGGTAAAAAAGTCTTTCCAGTTCATTACATCCTCCTTGGATATATTAATCAGTAATCGGTATCGGTGCGTGTCCCCAATATGTTAAGACGGATTAAGTGGATTGTCAATTACCCGCCTAATGGAGAGGGGCCAATCCGAATATACCCAAAATGCTATCGAGCACTCCGGGAATCTTAATTATTATGGCTACTACAGCCGCGAGGATGATTATGGCAAACGCTAATCTTATTGTAGTCCTCTTTCTGGCTATTGATGCGCCTTGCCCCTCTCCTCGGGACTCGTCAATCGCCGTGCGGACCGCACCGCTTTCAATCTTGAGCGACCCATTGGAATACGTCGCTACGAGCACTTTCGTGGCCAGCGCGTTAATGCGGCCCGGAATTCCGCTGGTAAAGCGATAGATAGGGCCGATGCTGTCAGGCGGGAAGTCCAGACCGAAAGCGCCGGCGGCATGTAGCCTGTGGCTCAGATATCTTCCCGTCTCTTCCATATCGAGACCGCCAAGGACGTATCTGACGGCTATCCTCTGGTTGAGCTGACGGAGGCTATCGTTCTTAATTGTATCAACGAGCTCGGGCCTTCCGACGAGCGCTACCTGAAGGAGCTTGTCGGTATCGGTCTCGAGGTTGGACAGAAGCCTCACGAACTCCAGGCACTCGCGGCCGAGCTGATGGGCGTCGTCTATAACGAGAAGCGCCTTGTCGCCCGATTGGTGGACGCCAAGCAGAAATTCGTTAAGTCCGTCCATGAGCCCTTTATGCGTCTGACGTCCCTTAACGTCCAAACCGAAACCACGGTTTATGAGCTTAAGGAGTTCGAGTGCATCCGTCCCCGGACTGGATATTACGTTTGTCCGTAGAGCCGACTCCGCCTGGTCGATTATGTGGTTTACGAGTAATGTCTTTCCGGTTCCTGCGTCGCCCGTGATCATGATGAAGCCTCTGTTCTGGCCGATGCCGTATTGGATGTGGGCGATGGCCTCCTCGTGAGTTTTACTCATGAACAGGAATCTGGGGTCGGGGGAGGGCGAGAAGGGTTCTTCTCTGAAACCGAAATAATCGTTGTAGTCCATCATTTGCCCCAGGTGCTCTTGAAGTCGGCATACGTGATCGCAAATGCCGTTCTGAACGCGGTATCTATGTCTCGTCCCTTGGCGAGTTCGTTCAAGAAGACGTCGAAGCTGTATATGCCGTATGAATTTACGAGATATGTGACGGCCGAGTAGCTTTCATCGTACGCGAGGCGGCCCTGCTGCTCGTCCTGGGGGAAGGAGCGTTCGAGGTTTCCAAGGGGGATTCTCTGGCCCACGATCTGACGCCTCTCGCCCGAGAGGTACACGGCAAGACCCTCGTTAACCCAGAGAGGGCAATATTTGGTGATAGAAAAGACGAGGGCATGTGAGTACTCGTGAAAGAGGGTTCTTCTCATGGCTACGCTGTCGTGGCTCTCGATGCCCTTCAGGGGTATCCGTATCTTTCCGTCGTATATCCCTCCGGCCCAGTACGGTACCTGAGTGATGTCGTAGAAATCCTTGCCTGTGTATAGAATTACTGTGATGGCGTCCCTCGGGAATTCGTTGAGTTTGACCCCTATCTCGCTATACGCCTCCTCGAGGATATTTAGTGCGAGCCTTGCCTGGTCGGTAAACTCGTAACCGTCGAAAAGGGCTTTGAAATGAAGCGTGTCCTCCTCGATGAAATCGTTCTGTACTTTGTGTTCGCGCGAGAGTTTTGAAGAAAGCGCCTTGAGCTCGGGGTCGTCCTTGATGGAGAGGGCCGCATTGGCGTAGCGCATGCTCTCGTCAAGGTCGTTGAGCTTGTAGTAGGTGAACGCCAGTATCTTTTGCACCTCGAAGATGTCGATGCCTTCCTGTCCTAAGGAGCTTTCGAGAAAGCGAACCGCGCTACGGTAATCGCCGAGCTTGTAGTACGAGAGCCCGACGCCGAGAAAGGCTCGCTCATCATGTCTTGAAAGCTCCGTGAAGAGTGCCACCGCGGCCTCGTAATTACCGTTGTTATAGTTTTCGACTGCCCTTTGCGCTAAGTCATCGATGGGCTGGGGTGCAACGTCATTAGAGTTAGGTGGTGTAGGCTCGGAGACTTCGTAATCCCGAGAATCACTCTTATGAGGAGTTGCCTTGAAATTATATGTGAGGACGCTGTGCTCGTTAGTTGATGCAGGAACTTCCTGCGTCTCTACGGGCTCATTGCGGGGCGCCCAGTAACCATGTATATAGAGGCCGACCGCAAGCAGTACGAGAACGGCAAGAATTGCGCTGGATGCGGCCTTGTAAATCTAACCCTCCTCGCCGGTATCTTTCGGCTCGTCGTCCTCGTCCCGGCCGATCGACAGGTCCTTGGAGAAATCAGGACAGTGCGTGTCGTGCCCCGACATGGAGAACTTCTTCTGGCAGGTCGCCCTCCAGGCGCAGATGGCGCATATCTCTAATTCTTCGGTCATGTTCTCTTTCTTAAATACCAGCTAAGCGCTTTTTCGATATTGGAAGCGATGCTCCCCTTTGAGTTTATTATAAACAGTCTGTCTGATATCTGAAAGAGTTCCTTGACCATTCGCATAATTTCCGGGGGCTTTTCGTATCTTCGCTTGAGCTCCTCCTCGAACATGGGGACTATCTTGTCCTTCATCCTGAGCTCGGTGTCCATGAAAAATATCGAGACTTCGGCCGAGAGGTCCTCGACCCTGTCCATGAAGGCCGATATCTCTGTGTCATATACCTGCTTAGGCGGCGAGGACTTGACCTCCATATAGAGCATGCAGCCCTCGACCTTGGCTATAACGTCGTAGTCGCCGCCGACTTTCTGGCCCTTAAAAGTGACACCCCGGATGGCCTCGGTGCAGAACTCGCGCTTCATGGTCTCGCAAATCAGCCATTCGAGCGTGGCCCCAAAGCTCTTTATTGGCCTCTTTTTCATTCTTAAACCCTCACCTTTGGGCTCCAGCATCTTCATGGTAAGCAGCAGGTCGATGTAATCGCCCGTGATGTCCACCGTGCTGTAGCGGGTCACGTCCTTGAGGAGGAACCCGTCCTGGTGCTTGATGACGTCCCTCAGAAATAGCCTGAAGGAATATCGCTTGAGGTACTCATAGAACTCATCGAGGTATTTGCGAGTTGGAAGTAGGAGGTCGTCCGTGGGCTCATGGCTGTGCACCTTGAACCCTCTCAGCCGGAGCATGCCCTGAAGGTCAGGGGTCGCCTCTGAGAGCTTCTTCCTCAGGCGTGCGACCTCGGCGCGAAGAGACTGTATCTCGTCGTCTTTCGTCATTTGAGACCATCATAGCAGAACGGCTTAGGGCAATTAAAGAGGGGATTGACAGCACAGACGCCGAGTGATATATAAAAGGTAGGAGATATCAGGAGCTAAACGAAAGGAGGCGCCATGCCTGTAGTTGAAACTGGAGGAATAAAGTTCGAGGTTGACGGGGAGGGGTATCTTGTCAACATACAGGACTGGAACGAACAGGTAGCATGCGGCATCGCCGAGCGAGAAGGTCTGGACGAGCTCACCAAGGAGAGGATGGATATTATTAATTTCCTCAGGAAATATTATATGGAATTTCACGCATTCCCCATTCTGAGGGGCGTTTGCCGTGACATTCACAAGCCTAAGGAATGTGTGAAGGACGAGTTCGTGGATCCCATCAAGGCCTGGAAGATTGCCGGGCTCCCAAACCCCGGGGTCATAGCAACCAAGGCCGGAGACAAGGAGCACAAGATCTTCCGGTTCCTCGTGCCGGACTAAACGTCTCACAGCCATATAGGGCAAAGACAAGCGGCGGGTCTTTTAGGGCCCGCCGTTTTTATTTATGATTCGTTAAAATATTCACCTCAGCCATGAAAGCGCTCATACAAAGAGTAGGCAGTTGCGATGTGAAGGTGGAGGGCAGGGAAGTTGCCTCCACGGGCAAGGGCTTGCTCGTGCTTCTGGGCGTGGAGAAGGGCGACACCGGGGAAGACCTCGACATGCTGGTCAGGAAGGTCGCCAACCTGCGAATATTTGAAGACGCTGAGGGCAAGATGAACCTCTCGATAATTGACATCGCCGGGGAGGCCATGGTCGTAAGCCAGTTCACGCTTGCCGCCGACACGCGAAAAGGAAACCGCCCGTCGTTCGCAAACGCCGAGGAGCCCGAGCGGGCTCAGGCCACGTATCTCGAATTCGCGAAGAAACTGGGGAATACCGGTATCAAGGTCTTGACCGGCGAGTTCGCAGCCCATATGGAAGTGAGCCTCGTAAACGACGGCCCTGTGACGATTATGCTGGACTCGAGAAAAGAGGCGCGGGGCTAACCCCTAATCTCGCCGCCCGTTTTCTCGTTAAGGTGCCCAACGAGGCTCTGGTGAATTTTTTCCACCTCTTCGTCGGTAAGTGTGCGCTCCGAGGAGCGGTAGCGGATGCTGAAGGCAAGGCTCTTCTTCCCCGTGGGAATGCTGCCCCCGGAGAATGAATCGAAGACCGAGACATCTTCTATGAAAGCGTTCGGGAAATTGCGAATTAACTGCTCTATCTCGGCCGCCTGCACGCTTTCGTCCAGTATCAATGCGATGTCGCGCTCCACGGCCGGGTATCTGGGGATGTGAGCATATACGACCGTGCCGCCTGCCGCCGCAAGCAGCGCTTCCACGTCGAGCTCGAATATGTCCAGGCTGAGCTTGGTCTTTACGTCTATCCTCTCGAGCACCTCGGGCGATAGCTCTCCGATATAGCCTGCCTTCTTGCCGCCGATGTAGATGTCTGCGGACTTGCCCGGGTGGCAGAAGGGCTCATCCGAGGGCTTTCTGAACTCGGGGTTCGCTATCTTAAGCCTCCTGAATAGAGAGTCCAGCACGCCCTTGGCCCTGAAAAACTCCGGTGACGATTCTTTCCATAGGGTCGGCTTCTTCTCCGTGTAAAGCACCCCGCCGAGCATTTGTGTTTCCTTCGGAAGCTCCGCGCCTTCGTCCTGAAACGTCCTCGACAGCTCGAACATGCGGATGTCTTCGGCACCGCGATTGAAGTTGTAGAGGAAGTTCTCTATGAGCGAAGGGGCGAGCATCGTTCTCAGCACCGCGTCCTCGGACCTGAGGGGGTTCTTGATGCTCACCGTCTTACGGCGCGCATCGTCCGCCGCGATGCCGAGGGTGTCGAGGTAGTTTTCGTTCATAAAACTGTAGTTGATGGCTTCGCAGAGGCCTTCCTTACGCATGGACTCTTTCATCATCGCTATACGTCGGTCGGGAACCCTCCCCGATGACGTGATGGCGGAACGAGGTAATGACGTCGGTATGTTGCCATACCCGAATAAGCGCGCGACTTCCTCGATGATGTCCGCATCCATGGTGATATCCAGTCGGAACGGAGGAGGCACTACCACAAGGAATTCCTCACCTATGTGCTGAATTTCAAGCCCGAGCCCCTTGACTATCTCTGCGACCCTGTCTTTCGGAACTGTGATGCCGAGTATCCTGCTAATCTTTTCGTAGTGTACGTTTATTGGGGCGGGGTTGAACTTAACCGGGTAGGCATCTACCTTGGCCTCCACGGAGCCGCCTGCGATCTCCAGTATAAGGCTTGCCGTCCTGTCCAGAGCCATCTCGAGGGCTATGATATCGGTGCCTCTTTCGAACCTGTAAGACGATTCTGTCTTAAGTCCAAGGGTCTTGGATGTTCTTCTCACGGACTGCGGCTTGAACCATGCGCTCTCCAGAAAGATGTCGGTGGTGTTGTCCCGGACCTCGGTCTCAAGTCCGCCCATCACTCCCGCAACCGCTACGGGCCGCTTTCCGTCCCAGATAAGTAGGGCATCTTCCGGAAGCTTTCTGTCCACGCCATCTATGGTGATTATCTGCTGACCTTTGCCAGCCCTTGCCACTCGGATGACGCCGTCCTGAAGAGTGCTCAGGTCGAAAGCATGGAGCGGATGCCCAAGCTCAAGAAGTACGTAGTTAGTCACATCAACCACGTTGTTTACCGAGCGTATGCCGCAGATCTCGAGCCTGTTTTTGAGCCAGTCGGGAGATTCCGCGACCTTCACGCCTTTTATGACACGCCCCGTGTATCTCGAGCAGAGGTCCTTGTCCTTGATCTCTATATAGAACTGGGTGAGGTTGTCCTTCTTTATCTGGTGTGGGGGAAGTTTTATCGGCTTCCCGGTTATGGCACGCATCTCGCGGGCTATGCCGAGCACGCTCAGGCAGTCAGGTCTGTTTGGCGTCACGTTGACTTCAAATACATGGTCGTCGCCGTGCTCTTCGAGGCCCTCGATCTCCAAGCCTGCCATCGTCAGGGCGTGGGCCGTCTCGTCCACGCTCATCCCCGTGTCTATGAATTCCTTAAGCCAGTTATAAGATATAAGCATAGGGGATATTATATCCCCAGCACCGAGAGATTAACAAGAGGCGGGTGATGGCTCTAAAAAGCGAAATTTCCCTTGATTACGATATAGAGGCCGAAGAACAGGAGAACTCCGCCGGTGAGGTACCTGACCAGAGCCTCGTGCTTCTGGATAGCCCGCATCTTCCTCTGAACTATGTGGGATGAATAGCCCAAGGTCAGCATGGGGATGGCGAAGCCAAGCGAATAGAACCCGAGCAGGACCACTCCCTTGTATATGCTTCCAGTGGTGGCCACCATGGCGAGTATTGCCGAGAGTATGGGGCCGATGCAGGGGATCCATATCACCCCGAGCGCCAGGCCGAGCACGAGCCCCGAGAACTTGCCCTCGGAATTAACGCGGATGTTCTGCAGGCGATGGAGCTTTTTAAAAACGTTTACGTTGAGCAGTATCAAGAGCCCTATCAGGGAGATGATCGCGCCGCCAACTATCTCGATGGACCGCATCCTGCCGACCATCAGGGAGCCAAAGATGGACGAGAATACTCCCATTGTCATGAACGTAATGGCAAGGCCGATCACGATAAGAAGGGGGCGTGCCCTGTCTTCCTCTGTGGATCCGGCCACAATTACCGGAATGACTGGCAGTACGCACGGCGAAAGCACGCTCGCCAGCCCGGCCCCGATGCTTACGAAAATACTTCCAAGCCCGAATTCCATAAGGTTACTTGGTGCTGTTGTAAGATTTTAAGAGCTCATCGTACTTGTGGATGCCCGGCGAAAAGTACTTAGCCACTCCACCTTTGCTGTCTACGAGAACGAGAGAGGGGAGAGACCTGATACCGTAATCGTAGAAGACCTTCTGTTCATTAGGGTCCAGAGCGCTGACATAGACTACGTTAACCTTGTCTCCCAGGGTCTGGACGAGTTTTTTCATCTCCACGTCCTGAAGCTGGCACGGCCCGCCCTTGGGGTTAAGGAAGAACAGGAATGTCTTTTTGCCTGACTCCAGGGCGCTTTTGATGGCGGCGTTGCTCTTGGGGGCGGCCGGAGCGTCCTTGGCGCAACCGGTAGAGAGAATTGCTGCGGATATGATCAAAGTTAGCAAAACGATAAAAGTGCGTTTCCTGTTTACCATTTGGTCGTCTCCTTCATGAATTGTGTTTCGCGGCTGGTGTGGCGTCGCGCATGTCATATAACAATAGAATAATATGACCGCTCGCACCGTGTCAAGCGAAGGAGGGTGTGCCTAAGGGCTGATTAATCTTCCTCGATGCCGTAGCCGAGCTTCTCGATGCTGTCCTTGGAAATCTCAAAGACCTTGCTCTCGGCGATCTTCTCGCCGTCGAAACTGATCGTCACCTTGCCGTTTTCGACCGTTACATCCTCAACGCCGTCCATGTGGCCCATGAAGCGGCGTATAGCCATCTGGCATTCGGCGCAGAACTCTTTCTTTACATTCAGAGATAGCTTGTCCATAACCGCCTCCTTAAAAAGTTTTAGGGTCCTCGGGGGGTAACGCAGATTCGTCAAAGGGCATTACTCCGAGGTGAGTCATAGCCGTTTCTACGGACTTAAGGAAACCGGAGTAATCGTAATCGGGCATATCGCCCTCAAGCGCTTCCTCGAAAACCTTATCCATCTCGCGCGGGTCAACATCGTCTCCGAAGACTCCCGAACGATGAAGTATCGCGAACGCCTGGCTGTCGTTTGTGATGCGCTCGCCTTCTTTTACGATAAGCTTGTCCCGGTGAGCGGCGTCGGAGAGGTACCAGTCGATTGCGTAGGTGAGTGCGTCGTAGAGCGTTACGATGCCAGCCGATATCTTCCCCTGGCGTAAGCGCCTTTTCCCTCCGCGAATATGTAGTTTGGCGCGCATGAGCGACGCCTCGGCCGGTGTCATGCTTGAGGGGTCCATCAATCCGAAATGCGGCATACACTTATTATATCTCGATTTCAGGGGCATTTGAAGCTTCACTGCGCCCGTGGAGTATAATATGGGCTATGAAGCGCACCGCGGTTTCAGAGAAGCGCTACAGCGAATCTACCGGAAAGCTCCACATCCCATGCCCATTCCAGGAACGGACGGGCATCAATATACATGTGGTCATAAAGGGCAGATACTGCTACCGGTCCGACGAGTGCATGGTGCTTGAGTGCAAATACAATAAATCGAGGACAAAGATAGAGAACGTCCTTTCGATGACATGGTGATATCTATCTAAGCGTTCGGGGAGGAATAATGGACTATCAGGTTGGAAGCGCGGGCAGGGTAGTGGTGGCCCGGTTCAATGACGGCGACGACATCATGGACGGCATTACGAAGGTCTCAAAGGACGAGGACATCCGCTCGGCGGTGCTCTGGCTCGTGGGCGGCGTAAAGAAGGGCCGTGCCGTCGTGGGCCCCGCGGAGGAGGGCGAACTGCCGCCCAAGCCCGTCTGGTACGACATCCCCGAAAGCCACGAGGTCGTAGCCACGGGCACCCTGTTTTATGAGGGAGACACGCCCAAGGTGCACCTGCACGGCGCGTTCGGCAAGCACGACAAGGTAAGGGCGGGCTGCCTTAGGGGCGAGTCCGAGACCTTCCTGGTGCTCGAGGCCGTTATCATGGAGATAAAAGGCATAACGGCTAGCCGCGAACTCGACCCCTCGGTGGGGCTCGCTCTGCTTAAGGTCTGAGGGAGGGGCACGATGACCGACGTGCTTAAGGCCATAAAAGACCGGCGCAGTATAAGGAACTTCACCAACTACGACATCCCCGAGGATACCGAGCAGAGGCTCGCGGAGGCACTTATATGGGCGCCCAGCGCGGGTAACCTCCAGTCAAGGAAGTTTTATTTCGTGCGGGACGATGTAATGAAGATGAAACTTGCCGCGGCAGCGCTCAATCAGGGCTTTATCGCCGACGCTCCGCTCGTTGTTGTGGGGTGCACAGACAGCGTCATCCACTCCAGATACGGCCAGCGAGGGGTCGATCTCTACGCCATTCAGGACGTCTCGGCCAGCGTCATGTGCATGATGCTCGCCGCCCACGACGAGGGGCTCGGGACGGTATGGGTGGGGGCGTTCAGGGAAGAGGAGGTCACGGCCGCCCTCGACCTGCCGACCAACCTCAGGCCAGTAGCCATAGTGCCCGTGGGAAGGCCCGCCAGGGTGCCTGCTCCGCCGCCCAGGGTTCACCTGACTGAGGCGATAATTAAAGTATAATTAAATCAGACTGATACTGGCTTATTGTTAATACTGAGCTTTAATTAATTAGACGCTTCCTCATCAGGCATTTCTGCCCTTAAAGCGCTTAGCACCTCGCTCATATCTTCAGGCAGGGGGCTCGTAAAACGCATTTTCTTGCCCGTGACCGGGTGCCTGAAACCGAGCACCTTGGCATGGAGCATCTGCCGGGGGATGGATAGTTTTTCCTTCCCCCCGAGCTTTATGGATGTCTTATGGCCGTAGGTCTCGTCACCCAGAACCGGGTGCCCTTCCGCGGAGAAATGAACCCTTATCTGGTGGGTCCTGCCGGTTGAGAGCTTCGCCCTGACCATCGTGGCCCCCTTGAAGCGCTCGAGCACGTCCCACGAGGTCTCGGCCTCCTTGCCCTTGCGAGTCCTGACGGACATCTTCTTGCGGTCCGTCATGGAGCGGCCTATCTTGAGCTTTATCTTGCCCTTGTCGCCCTTGAGGTTGCCCCAGAGCAGGGCCACATAGCTCCTCTTTATCTCCCTCTCGCTGAACTGCTCCACGAGGTTGTGGTAGGCCTCTTCGCTCAGGGCGACCACCATGATGCCCGAGGTGTCCTTGTCGAGCCTGTGGACGACGCCGGGCCTGAGCGGCGCGCCCGGTGCGGTCAGCTCCCCGAATCGGAACCGGATGGCATTCATCAGGGTGCCGCCCGGATGCCCCGCCGCGGGATAGACCACGAGTCCGGCGGGTTTATTGACTACCACCAGGTGCTCGTCACTGTATAGAACGTCGATGGGGATGTCTTCGGGCACGAGCTCTTCGGGGGACTTCTCCGGAAGTGTTATGTCCACCAGGTCGCCCTCGTGCATCCTGTAGTTGGCCTTGGCCTGCTTGCCGTTGACCGTGATAAGCCCCTCTTCGATGAGGTGGTGTATCTGGGACCGGGTAATGCCGGCCTTCTCCGAGGCGAACTTGTCTATGCGGTTTAAGGCGTCATCTTTGGAGGCTTTGAACTCCACGATCACATATCCCTGTGGACGATTTCAACGCGGAGAGAACCCTGCTTGACGAGCGGGGCGAGCTCTTCCACGAGAGCAGGGGAGCGATGCCTGCCGCCGGTGCAGCCGATGCCGACCGTAAGGTAGGTCTTTCCCTCGGCCTGGTACAAAGGGATGAGATAGTTAAGGAAGTCCGAGAGCCGCTTGATGAAATCCTTCGTCTGAGCGCTCCCAAGCACGAATTCCTTTACCGCCTTGTCACGGCCGGTGAGCTCCTTGAGCTCCGGCACGAAATACGGGTTCGGGATGAACCGGGCGTCGAACAGGAGGTCGGCGCTCACGGGTATGCCGAACTTGTAGCCGAACGAGATCAGAGTAAGGCTCATCGAATCCTCACTGCCGCCGTAGAGCGATTTC
>Ga0055448_10000109_pt1 | contig 17803 bp, 17 predicted proteins | sample China_Galinas_PW_4_FD_57744 | JGI IMG/M metagenome (GOLD analysis project Ga0055448, IMG submission 57744) | Wetland microbial communities from San Francisco Bay, California, USA, that impact long-term carbon sequestration - China_Galinas_PWA_D2 | ecosystem: Environmental > Aquatic > Marine >... | reverse complement strand
GCGGGCCGTTGCCGCGGGTGCTGGCCGACCGGCTCACCATCCGGCCCGGCGCCGCGCGCCGGCTCATCAACGACGCCCACCGGCTGGGGCATCGGCGTGCGATGTCGGGGCAGCGGCTGGCGCCGCTGTGGCCGGCCACCGCCGCGCAGGTGCGCGCCGGGGCGGTCGGTGCCGAGCATGTGGCGGTGATCGGCGAGTTCTTTCACCAACTGCCCGCCGCCTACCCCGCCGAGGCGCGCGAGCGCGACGAGCAGCTGCTGGGCGCGATGGCCGCCCAGCTGCGCCCCGATCAGCTGCAAAAGGCCGCCGACCGGATGGCCGCCCTGATCAACCCGACGGTCAGTTTTCCGACGTGGACCGGGCCCGCAAGCGCAGCTTTTCCTGGGGCCCCCAAGGTGTTGACGAGATGACCAAAGCAACCCTGATCGCCGACCCGCTGCTGCGCGCCACCCTGGACGCGGTGATCGCCAAACTGGGCGCGCCGGGCATGTGCAACCCCGCAGACCCCCAACCCACCGTCGACGGGGCCCCGTCTGACGAATCGGTGCGCCGTGACACCCGCACCCGGCCGCGCCGCGGGCTGCCGGCCACCATCATCGTGCGCACCACCCTGCAACAACTCCAATCAGCGGCGGGCAAGGCCGACACCGGCGGCGGCAGCTGGCTGCCGATGCGCGATGTGATCAACCAGGCCAGCGCCGCCTACCACTATCTGGCCGTGTTCGACCAGCACTCCAACCGCCCGCTCTACCTCGGCCGCACCCGCATCGCCTCGGCCGACCAGCGCATCGTGCTGCACGCCCGCGACGGCGGCTGCACCGCCCCAGGCTGCGACAAACCCGGCTACGAATGCGAAGTCATGCACCTCCGCGCGCATGCCCGCAACGGCCACACCGAACCCGACAACCTGGCCTTGGGCTGCCACCGAGACCACAACCTGCACGACGAAGGCTGGACCACCCGACTCAACAACCACGGCATCCCCGAATGGAAACCCCCGCCACACCTGGACCTACCACCGGCCATCAACAACTTCTTCCACCCCCAGCGCTACCTCGACAACAACGACGACGACCCGTAGCGCGGCGGAGTCCTACAGCGCCTTGAGCTCCTCGCTCACCTCGGTGACCGACTTCTTCGCGTCGCCGAACAGCATCGTCGTGCCGTTGCCGTAGAACAGCGGGTTGTCGATGCCGGCGAACCCGGAGTTCATCGACCGCTTCAGCACGATGACGGACTTGCTCTTGTCGACGTCGAGGATCGGCATGCCGAAGATCGGGGAGCTGGAATCGCTGCGCGCCGCAGGGTTGGTGACGTCGTTGGCGCCGATGACGAGCGCGACATCGGTTCGGCCGAACTCGCCGTTGATGTCATCCATTTCCTTCATCGCGTCGTAGGGCACGTCGGCCTCGGCGAGTAACACGTTCATATGCCCAGGCATCCGGCCCGCGACGGGATGGATGGCGTACTTGACGGGCACACCGCGCTTTTCGAGCAGCGCGGCCATGTCCTTGACCGCATGCTGGGCCTGTGCGACGGCCATGCCGTATCCGGGCACCACGATCACCTGGTTGGCGTAGGCCATCTGGATCGCGGCGTCGGCCGCCGAGGTGGACTTGACCGTGTGGCCGACGCCCTCGCCGCCACCGACAGCGACCCCGCCACCGCCGAAGCCGCCGGCGACGATCGCGGGGATGGAGCGGTTCATTGCCTTGGCCATCAGGTTCGTCAGGATCGAGCCCGACGCGCCGACTATCATTCCGGCGACGATCATCGCGGTATTGTTGAGCGCCAAACCCGCTGCGGCAGCCGATAATCCGGTCATCGCGTTCAGCAGTGAGATCACCACGGGCATGTCGGCACCGCCGATCGGCAGCACCACCATCAGCCCGAGCGCCGCCGCCGCGGCCAGCACACCGATCATCCACCACAGCGAAACGGCTTCGCCGGCATATGCGCCGAGGCCGATCACGACCGCGCAGGCAATCGAGCCGACCAGCAGCAGCGCGTTGAGCACCTGCTGCGCCTTGCCGGGCAAGCCGATCGGCCGCTGCGGCAGGATCTCCTGCAGCTTGCCGAACGCAATGAGCGAACCCCAGAACGAGATCGACCCGATGATCGCGGCGAACAGCGACGCAATCACGATGTGCGCGGTGGGCTCTTCACCGTGCTTGAACGCCGAGAAGCCTTCGGTGTCAATGAATTCCGACAATGCGATGAGCGCGACGGTGCCACCGCCCACACCGTTGTAGAACGCCACTAGTTGCGGCATCGCGGTCATCTTCGTCAGCCGCGCCGGCGGCACCCCCAGCGCCACACCGAGCAGCAAGCCGGCGATGATCAGCGGCCAGTGATCGGTATGGCGGATCGCGGTTAGCGTGGCGACGAGCGCGATCGCCATGCCCGCTGCCGCGATCCAGTTGCCACGCACGGCGGTCTTGGGTCCGGTGAGGCCCATCAGACCGTAGATGAACATCGCAATGGACAGCAGGTACAGCAGGACGACGAGGTAGTTCATCGCGACTGCCCGTTCGTCTGGACCTTGACCGGTTCAGGCTTCTTACCTTTGAACATCCCCAGCATGCGGTCGGTGACGACGAACCCGCCGACGACGTTGAGCGTGCCGAACACCACCGCCACGAACAGGATGATCTTGATAGCGAGCGACGGGTGCTCGACCCTGCCGAGCACCACCAGCGCACCGATCAGCACGATCCCGTGGATCGCATTCGTTCCCGACATCAGCGGCGTGTGCAGCGTGTTCGGCACCTTCGAGATCACCGCGAAGCCGACGAACCCGGACAGCACCAGGATCGCCAGGTTGGCCAGCAACTGGTCGTACATCTATGAATCCCCTCCGGTCGTCTGCTCTTCGCGCGAGCGCTCATCGCCGGTCGTCTGCTCTTCGCGCGAGCGCTCATCGCCGGTCACGCATGCGGCGGCGACGATCTCGTCCTCGAAGTCGGGCACGAAGCTGCCGTCTTTGACCAGAAGCTCCAACAGCGCGGTGATGTTCTTGCTGTACAGCTCGCTGGCGTGTTCCGGCATGGTGGCCGGCAGGTTCAGTGGCGACGCGATCGTCACGTCGTGCTTGACGACGGTGCGGCCCGGCTCGGTCAGCTCGCAGTTGCCGCCGGCCTCCCCGGCCAGGTCCACCACCACGCTTCCGGGCGCCATCCCGGCCACCGCCCCAGCCGTGACCAGGCGCGGCGCCGGGCGTCCGGGCACCAGCGCGGTGGTGATCACCACGTCGAACCCCTTGATCGCCTCTTCCAGCTTCTTCTGCTGCTCGGCGCGTTCCTCCTCGGTCAGCTCACGCGCGTAGCCGCCCTCACCGGCCGCGTCGATCCCGAGGTCCAGCCACTGCGCGCCGACCGAGCGCACCTGCTCGGCGACCTCGGGGCGCACGTCGTACCCGCTGGTGCGTGCGCCGAGCCGCCTGGCCGTCGCGAGCGCCTGCAGGCCTGCCACCCCGACGCCCAGCACTAGCGCCGTCGCTGGCTTCACCGTGCCTGCCGCGGTGGTGAGCATCGGGAAGAACCGGGTGGCCGCGCTCGCCGCCACCAGTACCGCCTTGTAGCCGGCGACGTTGGCCTGCGACGACAGCGCATCCATCGCCTGCGCGCGGGAGATCCGCGGAATCGCCTCCAGAGCGAATGCCTGCACACCGGCCTTCTTCAGGGCATCGATTTGGTTGTCCGTGTCGCGCGGCGCCAGGAACCCGATCAGGGTCTGGCCACTGCGCAGACGCGCCACTTCCTCGGCCGTCGGCGGCGCCACCTTCACGACGACGTCGGCACCCCATGCATCGCCGATCGTCGCCCCGGCTTCGGTGTACAGGTCGTCGGGCAGCAGCGCACCTTCGCCGGCACCAGGCTCCACCACCACCACAAGACCACGGCCCGCGAGCGTGTGGACCGCCTTGGGCACCAGCGCCACTCTGCGCTCGCCATCGCCTGACTCTCTGACCACCCCAATGGTCACCTGGTTGTCTGTCATCTCAACTTCCCGGTATGCATACTGCATGCCTGTCGACCGCCTGCTGCCTACCGACGAGGCGGCTGACCTCATCGTTCTTGTCCGCGACATCGCCGACAAGGTGTTGACGCCGATTGTCGACGCCCACGAGAAAGCGGAATCATATCCCGAGGGGGTGTTTCCCCAACTCGGCGCCGCCGGTCTGCTGAGCCTGCCGCAGCCGCTCCAGTGGGGTGGCGGCGGGCAGCCGTTCGAGGTGTATCTGCAGGTTCTCGAGGAGATCGCCGCCCGCTGGGCGGCCGTCGCGGTGGCAGTCAGCGTGCACAGCCTGTCGTGTCATCCGCTGCTGGTGTTCGGGTCCGACGAGCAACGGCAACGCTGGCTGCCCAGCATGCTGTCCGGCGAGCAGATCGGCGCCTACAGCCTCTCGGAGCCGCAGGCCGGATCCGACGCCGCGGCGCTGCGCTGCGCCGCCAAGCGCGCCGACTCCGATGATCGGGCCGGCTACGTCATCAACGGCTCGAAGTCGTGGATCACCCACGGTGGCCGCGCCGACTTCTACACCCTGTTCGCCCGCACCGGGGAAGGTTCGCGCGGCATCTCGTGCTTCCTGGTGCCCGCCGATCTGCCCGGACTGTCGTTCGGCAAGCCGGAGGAGAAGATGGGCCTGCACGCCGTCCCCACCACGTCGGCCTTCTACGACCACGCCCACATCGACGCCGACCGACTCCTCGGCGACGAGGGCCAGGGCCTGCAGATCGCGTTCTCCGCGCTGGACTCCGGGCGGCTGGGCATCGCGGCCGTCGCCGTCGGGTTGGCGCAGGCCGCGCTCGACGAGGCGACCGTCTACGCCAACGAACGAACGACGTTCGGCCGCAAGATCATCGACCACCAGGGTCTGGGGTTCGTGCTCGCCGACATGGCCGCCGCAGCGATTAGCGCCCGGGCCGCGTATTTGGACGCCGCGCGCCGCCGCGACGCCGGCCGGCCGTACTCCACGCAGGCCAGCGTCGCCAAGCTGACGGCTTCCGACGCCGCGATGAAAGTCACCACCGACGCGGTGCAGGTGTTCGGCGGGGCCGGCTACACCCGTGACTACCGCGTCGAGCGCTACATGCGCGAAGCCAAGATCATGCAGATCTTCGAGGGCACCAACCAGATTCAGCGCCTGGTGATCGCGCGAGCGCTGACGGCGTAGCTCCGCGAGTTCTCCACGAGGGCTGTGGTTTAGCGCCCCCTGCACGGAAGTTAAGGTGACCGGCATGGACTTCGCGATGTCGGCCAAGGCGCAGGACTACCACCAGCGGTTGACTGCATTCATGACCGAGTTCGTGTTCCCGGCCGAAGCCGATTACGAGCGTTACCGCCACGAGAACGGGCCGGATGACCACACCGTTCCACCGGTCATCGAGGAGCTGAAGAAACGCGCCCGCGAGCGTGGGCTGTGGAACCTGTTTCTGCCGTCGGTGTCGGGGCTGTCGAACACCGACTACGCGCCGCTGGCCGAGCTCACCGGTTGGAGCATGGAGCTGGCCCCGGAAGCCATCAACTGCGCGGCACCCGACACCGGCAACATGGAGACCCTGCATCTGTTCGCCTCTGAGCAGCAGCGCCGGCAGTGGCTGGAGCCGCTGCTGGCCGGCGAGATCCGCAGCGCGTTCTCCATGACGGAGCCGGCGGTCGCGTCCAGCGACGCCCGCAACATCGAGACGTCGATCGTCCGCGACGGCAGCGACTACGTCATCAACGGGCGCAAGTGGTGGACGTCGGGCGCGTCCGACCCGCGCTGCAAGATCCTGATCGTGATGGGCCGTACCAACCCCGACGCCGCAAGCCACCAACAGCAGTCGATGGTGTTGGTGCCGACCGACACCCCCGGCGTCACGGTCGTGCGTTCCACTCCGGTGTTCGGCTGGCAGGACCAGCACGGGCACTGCGAGGTCATCTACGACAACGTGCGGGTGCCCACCGACAACCTGCTGGGCGACGAGGGGTCGGGCTTCGCGATCGCTCAGGCCAGGCTCGGGCCGGGCCGCATCCACCACTGCATGCGGGCGCTGGGCGCCGCCGAACGGGCACTGGCTTTGATGGTCGACCGCGCCCGCAATCGGGTGGCATTCGGTAAGCCACTGGCCGAGCAGGGCGTGGTCCGCGAGTCGGTCGCCAAGTGCCGCAACGAGATCGACCAGGCCAGGCTGCTGTGCGAGAAAGCGGCGTGGACCATCGACGAGCACGGCAACAAGGCCGCCCACTTGCTGGTAAGCCAGATCAAGGCCGTAGCGCCGAAGGTGGCCTGCGATGTCATCGATCGCGCCATCCAGGTGCACGGCGCGGCCGGGGTCAGCGACGACACCCCGCTGGCGCGGCTGTACTCCTGGCACCGGGCGATGCGGATCTTCGACGGCCCCGACGAGGTGCACATGCGCACCGTGGCGCGCGCCGAGATCGGCCGCGAGAAGAGCGCCTTCGCTGCAGCGGTCACCTGATCGTGGCAGACCTGAAGGGAGCGTGGAACTTCCGCGACGTGGCCCATGCCACCGGCGTGCGGCCCGGCAGGTTCTTCCGGTCCAGCGAGTTGAGCGCGCTTGAGGACGGCGGGCGCGATGCGCTGCGGCGGCTGGGCATCTTCGATGTCGCGGACCTGCGCTCGCCGCGAGAGGTCGAGCGCCGCGGACCCGGCCGGGTTCACGACGGCGTCGCGATCCACCTGCTGCCTTTCCCGGACCTGGCCTCCGACGCCGACGGCGACGCGCCGCACGAGCATTCGTTCACCCGGATGTTGACAGAGACACCCGGCGACGAGCCACCGGAACAGGCCGCAGCGCGATACATGACCGAGGAGTACCGCCGGTTTCCAACCCTCGGCGGTGCGAGGAATGCGGTACGCCAGGTGATTTCACTTCTGGCGAGCGGGCGCCCGGTGATCACGCATTGCTTTGCGGGCAAGGACCGCACCGGCTTCACGGTGGCCGTCGTGCTCGAATCGCTCGGCGTCGACCGAAAGGCCATCCTCGCCGACTACCTGCGCAGCAACTCCGCCGTCCCGCAGTTGCGCGAGCGCATCCTGACGATGGTGCACGAGCGTGCCGGCTCGGAGTTGACCCCCGAAGCGGTGATGTTCGCCGAGGCGCGGCTGTCCGACGAGGTGCTCGGGGTGCGCGAGGAATATTTGTCGGCGGCCCGCGAGAGCATCGACGCCACGTTCGGATCGCTGGATGGATACCTGCGGGAGGCCGGCGTGTCAGCCGACGACATCGACGAGCTGCGCGCCGCACTGCGGTAGCCGTCCTGCCCTCAACGCCGAACGTGTGCTGGTGGCGAAAATGTCGCCGATTTTTCGCCGTGGCCGCACGTTGGGCGAGATGCTGACCATCCTCAGGTGAGCAGCACCGCCAGTAGCCAGATCGCCGCGACGGCAAGGCCGCCCGTCAACTCGACTCCGACCGACAATGCGACACCCTTGACCGCGTGCACCGTGGAGGCCCACGCCCGACGCTGATCCCGGCGGCGGGCCAGCTCGGCCAGATACACGCCGCCGACAAAGCCCAGCGCGAGGCCGAGCACCGGGATCACGAAGAACCCGACGACGCCCAGCGCCGCGCCGAGAAGCACAGCCGACGTCGGCACGTCGGCGGCGCGCATCCGGCGCACCGGCCAGAGATACTTGACCGCGGTCGTGGCGCCGACGACGACGGTGACAATTCCCAACGTGACCCATGAGGCCACGGTGTGCTCGACGCCTGCCCAAACCAAAATCGCCGCATACACCAGCAGCAGCCCGGGCAGCAGCGGCACCACGATGCCCACCAAGCCGATCGCGATCGCCAGCGCAACGAGGAACGTGCCAGTGGCGCTCACTACGGCTGCAGCACCAGCTTGCCGAACACGCCGCCGTCCGCAAGCAGCTGCAGCGCGTCGCGGGCGTTGGACATTGGATAGCGCACCGGTGGCGGCGGTTTCAGGCCCGCTTCGACCAGCTGGCCGACACCGAAGCCGAACAGCCGCTCGGCGCCGGGATGCGTCAGGAAATATTCTCCCCACCCGACGCCGAGCACCCCGACGTTGCGCATCAACAACCTGTTCACTTTGACCGTCGGAATGCGCCCGGCAGCAAAGCCGAGCACCAGCAGCCTGCCCTCGGGCGCCAGCGCGCGTATCGCGTCGTCGAACACCTCGCCACCCGCCGGGTCGACGACCAGGTTCACACCCTTGCCGCCGGTGTGCTCGCGCACCGCCGCCAGCCATCCCTCGGTCAACGGCAGCACCACGTCGGCGCCCAGAGAACCGACGTAGTCGACCGCCTCCGGCCGATGAACTGCGGCAATCACCCACGCGCCCAATGCTTTTGCCACTTGTACCGCGGCCGAGCCAATTCCGCCGGCCGACCCGAGCACCAGGACAGTCTCACCTGGCCGGAGCGCACCGCGTCGCACCAACCCGAAGTACATCGTGCAGTAGTTGCGCAGCAGCGCCGCGGCCTGCGCATCGTCGAGCCCTGCCGGCGTGTGCATCACGCTTTCGGGCGGAACGGCGATCCGTTCCGCGTAACCGCCGTGCATCGTCGAAGCCGCCACCCGCTCGCCGGCCGTGAAGCCCGAGTCCTCCGGAGCCGACCGGACCACCCCGGCGACCTCCGAGCCGGGTATGAACGGCGGCGCCGCCTTCATCTGGTACTCGCCGCGGATCACCAACAGATCCGGGTAGCACACGCCGGCCGCACTCACGTCGATGACCACCGCGCCGTCCACCTCGTCGGCGACGTCGTCGACGTCTCGGTAGACCAATCCCGAGGGCCCGGAGAGTTCCTCGGCGACAACGGCTTTCATGAAAAGCTAGCCGAGCGAGAAGCTGGCCTGCTGCGCCGCGGACAGGTCGTCGATCTCGTTCCACTTGGCGGCCACCTCGTCCACCGACGGCACGTCGGAGAACGTCACCCCTTCGTTCTGGAACAGCGCGGCGCGCTGCACCTTGCCCCCGCCGACGATGAACACCGACGCGGTGTCGGGCACCTCCTCGCCGCACAGGTAGCCCACCACCGGCGCGACGTATTCCGGCGTCAGCTTCTCAAACACCTCCGGTGGCAGGACGTCCTCGGTCATCCGGGTCGCCGCGATCGGCGCGACCGCGTTGGCTTTGATGTTGTACTTCGCGCCTTCCTGTGCGAGCGTGTTGATCAAGCCGACCAGCCCGAGCTTGGCGGCGCTGTAGTTGGCCTGGCCGAAGTTGCCGAACAAACCGCTGGTCGATGTCGCGACCACGATGCGACCGAAGCTCTGCTCGCGGAAATGCGGCCAGGCCGCACGGATCACGTTGAAGCCGCCGTAGAGATGCACCTTCAGCACGGCGTCCCAGTTCTCGAACGGCATTTTGTGGAACGTGCCGTCCCGCAGGATGCCTGCGTTGCTTACCACGCCGTGGATCGCACCGAACTCGTCGAGCGCGGTCTTGACGATGCCGGCGGCACCGTCGGCGTCCGCGACGCTGTCGTAGTTGGCCACCGCCCGGCCGCCGGCGTCCTTGATTTCGTTCACCACCTGGTCGGCCATTGCCGAACCGGCGCCAGTGCCGTCGCGGGCGCCGCCGAGATCGTTGACGACGACGCTGGCGCCTTCCTTGGCGAGGGTCAGCGCGTATTCACGCCCGAGGCCCCCTCCCGCTCCGGTGACGACGATGACGCGGTCCTGCACTCCTGGCACTGGATTTCCTTTCGTAGGTACGGGCGGCCTTGGAAAGCGAGCGAGGGCGTCAGAAAAGTCTGCGCGCCAGCTTCCACGCTTTCGCGCTGTACGGCGGATACAGCATGCCCCCGAGGTCCGGGCGGGTGGGCTTGGTCATCACCGACTTGCGGTGGCTGAATTCCTCGAAGCCGAACTTGCCGTGGTAGGCGCCCATGCCCGACGGGCCGACGCCGCCAAACGGCAGCTTGTTGGTGGCGAAGTGGAAGACGAGGTGGTTGACCACCATGCCGCCGGCCGACACCTCCTTGATCACCCGCTCGCGGACGTTCTTTGCCTTGGTGAACAGATAGGCGGCCAGCGGCTTGGGCCACGAATTCACGAAAGTGATTGCCTCGTCGAGGGATTGGACGGTCACCATCGGCAGGATCGGGCCGAAGATCTCGTCCGTCATCAGCGGTTCGTCGGGATCGGGGTCGACCACAACGGTCGGATCGATCCGGCACTGATCAGAATCCGAGCCGCCACCGACCGCGACGGTGCCCTTGGTGGCGGCCAGCGAATTCGTCAAGCGGTCGAAGTGCCGACGGTTGACGATCGGTTTCCCGCCCGTCTCGCCGCGTTCGAAAGCGGTGACCGCGTCCTTGATCTTGTCGACCAGTTCGTCGCGGATCTTCGCGTCGGCAAGCACATAGTCCGGAGCGATGCAGATCTGGCCGGAGTTGATCAGCTTGGTCCACGCGATTCGCTTGGCCGCGACGTCGATGTCGGCGTCGGCGGAGACGATGACCGGGCTCTTGCCGCCGAGCTCGAGGGTGACCGGCGTCAGGTGCGGCGCCGCGCCTTCGTAGACCTTGCGGCCGATCTCGGTGCCGCCGGTGAACAGCAGATGGTCGAAGCCCTGCGCGATCAGTTCCTGGCTCACCGCGCCGTCGCCCTCGATCACCGCGATCGCGTCCCCGTCCAGATACCGCGGCACCAGCTCGGCCATCAACGCCGACGACGCCGGCGCCACCTCGGATGGCTTGAGCACCACGGTGTTTCCCGCGGCGATCGCTCCGACGGCGGGCCCCAGCGTCAACGCGAACGGGAAGTTCCACGCGCCGATGATCAACACCGTGCCGTACGGCTCGTACTGCACCCACCCGCGGCCGGGCAGCTGCGAGAGCTCCAGCAGCCGGTACTTGCGCCGCGTCCATTTTCGGACGTTCTTCGCGGCGTCCTTCGCCTCACCGGCGACGCTGGCGACATCGGCCAGCCAGGCCTCGAACGGTTTGCGGCCGAGGTCCGCGGCGAGCGCCTCGGCGATCGCCGGTTCGTTGTCGACCATCAGCTTCTCGAGCTTGCGCAGCTGGTCCTGGCGCCACTGGACGCTGCGGGTGCGGCCGGTGGCGAAGGTCCGGCGAAGCCGGGCGACGGTTTGCGCGATGTCCGATGCCGGGACGGCGGCTGCCTGTTGTTGCGTTCGTGCGACGGATTCAGTGGTCATGCCCGGTCCTCCTTGAAGTTCGTCTGACCGGCGATGAGCGCTTGCGCGAAGAGCAAACGACTCGGATGACGTGATCCTAACCAACCGTGGCAAGCCTGAAATCAGCGCCTTTCGGCGGTGACGAAGGTGGCGAACGCGTCCCCGTCGCTGATCGGCACCTCCACGTGGCGGCCGAGCCGGCGCTGGACGTCGTGTGACGGCTCGGCCGTCGCGGTCCAGCCGTGGCCGTTGAGCCACTCCTGAACGTCCGCGCGATCGGGGTCGTCATAGGTCAGGTCGGTGATGTCGGGGGCTTCCTGCATGCCGAGTTGGTCGGCGATCCGCTCGAAGCGTTGCCTCATCTCCTCGCGGCGCTCCGGCGCGTGTCGGCCCGCGGTCTCGACCGAGATCCGGCTGCCCGCGGCCGACAATGCGGTGACCTGCTCGAACAGCCGGTCCTGCGCGGCGGCGGGCAGGTACATCAGCAGGCCCTCAGCCAGCCACGCGGTCGGCAGCGTTGGGTCGAATCCGGCCGCTCGCAGCGCGGACGGCCAGTCCTGGCGCAGGTCGATCGGCACCTCGTAGCGCAGCGCGGACGGCTGCACTCCGTGCGCTGCCAGCGTTGCGGCCTTGTACTCGAGCACCTTGGGCTGGTCGATCTCGTAGACGACGGTGCCCGCGGGCCAGTCGATCCGGTACGCACGGGAGTCGAGCCCCGAGGCGAGGATGACGATCTGGCGAACGCCGGACGTCACGGCGTCGGCGAAGAACGCGTCGAAGAAGTGGGTGCGCACACCCTGGTAGCTGCGCATGTACTCGAAGATCGCGGCCGCCTCCTCGTCGACGGCGGCCAGCCTGGCGGGCACCTCGTCGTCGAGCATCTGCTCCCATATGCCCGTGCCGGCGCCGGCGACCAGAATCTGCGCGTACGGGTCGCTGATCAGCCGGTCCGGCCGGACGGTTTCGGCGGCCCGGGCCGCGGCCACCATCACCGCCGTGCTGCCCACGCTCGTGGCGATGTCCCAGGTGTCGTCGTCGGTGCGCAACGCGCTCATTTTCTTCTCCTGAATCCTATTCGTCAGACTTGCTTGTCAGACTTGCTTTTTGGTCTCAGCGGCGCTGGGCCGAGAGCAGCGCGCTGGACACGCTCTCGACTATCAGCTCAGCGGGCGGCGCGGCTGGGCCGGCCGGTGTGGCGCCCTTGTATGCGAGCACCTCAGGCTGGTCGATCTCGAACACCACGGTGCCGGCCGGCCAGTCAAGCCGGAAAGCCCGCGAGTCCAGGCCCGCGGCCAGAATCACCACCTGCCGCACGCCGTCCCGGGACGCCGCTCCGAAGAACTCGTCGAAGAAGTGCGTGCGCACCGCCTGATAGCTGCGCGACATCTCGTCGATGAGCTCCCCGACTCTGTCTTGCTCCTCGCGTCCGCCGCGTTGGTCGTCGCTGCAAGAGGGTGAGCCGTACCGGGGTGAGGAGCCGCTTGCCAACTCGGCCCATGCGGGCCCGGCGGCGCAGACCAGCAGGTAGGCGAACGGATCCCGGACCAGCGGGTCGGGTTGCGCGGTCTCTGCGGCCCGTGCGGCCGCGACGCCGAGCGCGGTCGCCCCGACGCTCTCGGTGATATCCCAGCTGTCACCGGGCGTGCGTACCGAAGGGACGGGGTCGACGGGTGCGTGCAGCTCACTCATTTCATAGCTATACTACACAATAAGTTAGGTAACCTATGCGGCGTGTGCCGCACATCACCGCAGCTTCAGGTTCTCCAGTCCCAGAGCTTGCCGATCATCAGTCTCTTGAACTGCTCGGTGATCATCTCCAGCTCTTCGTGACCGCCCATGAAGCCCGCGTAGAAGCCCATCCCCCAGAACATCGCGGTCATCACCTCGACGAGTTGTTCGACCGGAGTGTCGCTGGTGAGCTCACCGCGTTCGATCGCCCCGCTGACCGCCCACGTCAAGAACTGACGAGTACCCAGCAGCGCGTCGTGATCCTCTCGCCCGAGGTCGGGGTGGCGCTGTGATTCGAGCACTGAGGTGACCAGGAAGGCCGCTGCCGACCGGTCCTCCAAATCGGACCAGACGGCCGCATTGATGAAGCCCTCCAGCTGGCCGAGAAGCGTCGTGGCTTCGAACGCCGTTTCCACGCTTTTCCGGACGACCATTTCGTTGGTTCGCTCGACCACTTCCCGATAGAGCAGCTTCTTGCTCTTGAAATAGTGGTTGATGGCGGGCCGCGTCAGGTCGGCCCGAATCGCGATTTCCTGAAAGGTCGCCGCGTCGTAGCCGAGTTCGCTGAAAACCTGGCGAGCGGCCCGCACGATGCGCTCCCGGGTGTCCGCAGCCTTCGCTGCGGGCGGTCTTCCCGGGCCCCTGGACGCCTTCGGCACCTCCGCATTCTGCCACACGGCTGTTGCGTTGATCACAACCATGCACAGCGCAGATCTACATCGGGGTGAATCCCGTCTCGGGAGTAGCTGTCTGCCCTCACTCGACGTTTCGCCGGTGCAATTTTCGGTTGGCATCGCGCGGGTGGGTGCCGCCGGGGAGGCCGTCGGCCGGGGCCGGTTCGTTACCATCGCTCAGCGCGGGTGAGGCTTGCGCGTTCTACCATCCAGCCATGTTGCCGCCGGCTGTGGTCGACCGGGCGGTCCGGCGGCTGAACACACGCGACCCGGAGCGCGACGGCCTGCGGCGCGCAGTGCGGGCGGCTATCGTCGTGCCGGTCGCCGCCGCGGTCAGCTTCCGGATCGGCGCATCGCAGACTCCGCTGTTCACGATCTTCGGGTCGTTCGCGTTGATGGTGCTCGCCGACATTCCCGGCAACCGCCAGAACCGCGCGCTCGCGTATACCGGCCTCGGCATCAACGGCGCGGTGCTGATCGCGGTGGGCACCCTGGTGGCGCCGAATCCGTGGCTGGCGGTGAGCGCCATGTTCGCGCTGGGCGTCGTGGTGACGTTCTGCGGAGTGCTCTCCGAGACGATCGCGGCCGGGCGGCGCGCGACGCTGCTGACGTTCGTGCTGCCGGCGTGCACGCCGCCCGGGCCCATCGACGAACGGCTGCTCGGCTGGCTGATCGCGCTGTCGATCTGCGTGCCGGCATCGCTGTTCCTGTTGCCGCCACGCCATCACGACGAATTGCGCCGGCATGCGGCTCAGGTGTGCGGCGCGCTGGCCGACCGCCTCGAAGGCAGCGGGTCCGCGGAGCAGGTGACGGCCGCGATGGACGCGCTGCGCGCCAACTTCCTCGGCGCCGACTTCCGTCCGGTCGGGCTCACGGCAGGCAGCCGCGCGCTGGTGCGGGTGGTCGACGACCTCGAGTGGGTCACGGACCGCGTGGGCGCCGGGACCGGCGCGGTGCTGGCCGACATGAAAGAGCCCGCGGTACGGGTGCTGCGCGATTCGGCGCGGGTGCTGAGCATTTCGCGCCCGGCCGACCGCGCGGCCAGCCGTGACGAACTTGCCGCAGCGCTGGCCGAACTTCGGTCCGTGGCGCGGGGCCGCTACCGGGAGGATATCGCAGAGGTGCTCGGCGAGCCCGACGACGAGTCCGCGGTCGCGGTGGGGCGCCGGCTGCTGACCCGCCGCACGATCGCCGCGACCATCGGCGCGACCGGTCGCGTCATCGCGGGGGCTGCGGCCGCGGACGCGCGTCCGGTGTGGGCCCGCACGCTCGGTCGCGGGCTGCCCGAGACGGGTGCGTCCGACCGGGTGTTGCCGGAAACCCAGGCCGTCGCCAGCATTGCGACCGGTTTCCTTGCGATCCGCTCGGTCGCGCTGCGCAACAGCCTGCGCACCGGCCTGGGCCTTGCGCTGGCGGTCGCCATCACCCACCTGTTTCCTGTGCAGCACGGCTTCTGGGTGGTGCTGGGTGCGATGTCGGTACTGCGCAGCAGCGCGTTGACCACCGGGACCAGCCTCATACGCGCGGTGGCCGGCACCACGATCGGGTTCGTAATCGGCGCGCTGCTGATCACCATCCTCGGCGTGGATCCCGCGGTGTTATGGGTGTTGCTGCCGGTACTCGTGTTCGCGTCGGCCTATGTGCCCGAGGTTGCGTCGTTCACCGCCGCGCAGGCCGCGTTCACGATGATGGTGCTGGTCATCTTCAACCTCATCGTGCCGACCGGTTGGCGCGTCGGACTGGTGCGCGTCGAGGACATCGTGGTCGGTGCGTTCGCCGGGCTGGTGGTGTCGGTGCTGCTGTGGCCGCGCGGCGCCAAGCCGGTGGTCAACGCAGCCATCGAGTCGGCACGCAAGACCTTCTCGCGCTACCTGCAGGCTGCCGTGTACCGGATCACGCATGGCGCGTCGGAAGCCGTCGACGACAACGTCACAGCCTTGGGGCACGACGGGCTGGTGGCCTGGCGGATCGTCGACGACGCTGTGCGCCAATACCTTTCGGAAAACGCAGGTGCGACGGACGCGCGCGCGCCAGTGGTTCGTTCGTCGAACGGGGTGATGCGGATGCGTTCAGTTGCCGATCTGATCGCCGACATCCAATGGCCTCCCCCGCTGACGGCCTATCCGCGGGCCAAGAAGATCCTGGAGGGCCACGCCGACGCGGTGTGCGATCGGCTCGCGGGTCGCGACGCCAGGGTGTGGCGGCCGATCAGTGACGACCTGGTGCCGGCGCTGCGCGCCGAGTCTACCGGCGATGAGCGGGCGGTCGCGGCGGCGCTGCCGTTGGTGACGGTCGCGGCCAGCCTCGGCGAGCTCGAGTTGATCTACCGTTCCACGGCTGATTCCCGCACCGTCAGAACATGATTGGGCATGGCGCGAACCGGGACGTGACGTTGCCCGTCAGCGTCTCGTCGTACGGATCGATCGCCAACGGGTCGGCGCCGTCGGCAAGATCGAGGTTGTCGAACTCGACCCAGATGACATTGGGGCTTGTGGTGAGTTCGAAGAAGTACAGCCGGTTGGTCAAGTCCGTGACCGTCCGGTATTCGGTGTTGTAGACACCGAATTCGCCGTAGGGCGCACCGAACGGCACCGAGACGTTGCGTATGATCGCCATCACGGAGGCTACCGCCTGCCGTTCCGTCTGGGGCTTCGGCAGCAGCGCGCTGTAGTACGCGGCCCGCTGAAACCGGTCGACAGCGTTGACGTTCCCGGGCAGCGGCAAATCCCGGCTGGGACGTGAAAAGTCCTGCTGGGCTAAGAGTTTCAGCTGTTCGTCGTAGGTCGGGTCGTTGGTCATCAGCGTGAAGTTTCTGCCGTGGTGCACCACCTGCCGGCCGCGGTCGAACTCGACCACGGCCGAATCGCCGGAGGCGTCCTCGAGCGCGAGGTGCAGAGTCGCGTCGTGTCCGTGGGCACTGACCATCACGATTTGGATACCCTCCAACAGCTGCAATGCCTCACCGACACCAGTGGCGGTGTCGAGAAGGTACTGCACCCACAGGCCTGCGTGCACGCCCGGCTTGGACGGATCTCGCGTCCCGAAATCTGTGTCCTGCAAATACAACCCGTGTACTGCGAGGCCGCGCTCGTTGAGTCCGTCGACGGAGCCGATGCCGTAGACGGTCGTGACGAGAGTCCGGTATCGGCTGGTCCATCGCAAGGCGTTCTGCGCGACCACGGCCTGACCGGCCGCCGAGCCACCGTCGCGCTTGATGCCCCGCGGGAATGCCACGATGAGCGGCTCGGTGGACTCCGGCCAGTCCATGCTGCGGCCAGCCAGAATGGCGAGATCGTTGTCGTTCCACAGCACTCGCGTACACATGACGTGTCAGCCTACTGCGCGGCCATCCTCGGCCGACCGCTACATCTGATGCGGCATCAGCGCGTTCGGCGGGATCCTGCCGAACCGCCCCGACTCGTAGTCGTCCAGCGCCGTGATGACGTCACTCTTGGAGTTCATCACGAACGGGCCGTAGGCGAACACCAGCTCGCGTATCGGTCTGCCGCCCAACAACAGGACCTCCGGGGCGGGCCGGTTGGAGTCCTGTGCGGCGGCTGCGCCGACGGTGATCAGCCTGCCGCCGATTCATTCCCACCCCAGGACGTGGCGCGCCGCCGCTCGCGCCGCGGCCGCGCTCGCGGTGACCAGCGTGGCGTCGGCCGCGTCCCGGCATTGCCGCAGCGTCACCGACGAGAGCTTCGCGCCGACGGCCGGCACCGCGGCAGCCGCCACCGACAGCGACGTGACACCCAGGCCCACCAGCACACAGGCCAGCAACGGGTCGGCGGCCGCCTCGCCGCACACCCCGACCGGCTTGCCGGCGTGCGCGCCTGCGCGTGCGGTGATAGCCACCAGCGCGAGCACCGCCGGCTGCCACGGGTCGGTGAGCGTGGCCAGCTCCGCCGACATCCGGTCGGCGGCCATCGTGTATTGGGCCAGGTCGTTGGTGCCGATCGACAGGAAGTCGACGTGCTCGAGCACCTTGCCGGCGAGCAGCGCGGCCGCGGGCACCTCGATCATCACGCCGGGCGTCAGGCCCCGCGAGCGGGCAAGCGCCGCGAAAGTCTTGGCCTCGTCGGCCGTGGCGATCATCGGCGCCATCACCCAGGGCGAGGTGGCAGTGTCCGCGCCGGCGGCCGCGACCGCCTCGAGCTGACGCTCCAGCAGCCCCGGGTTACCGTCGCCGATCCGGAACCCCCGCACACCCAACGCAGGGTTGGCCTCGTCGGGGTGCCGCACGAACGTCAGCGGCTTGTCCGACCCCGCGTCCAGTGTGC
>Ga0055448_10000108_pt1 | contig 17860 bp, 18 predicted proteins | sample China_Galinas_PW_4_FD_57744 | JGI IMG/M metagenome (GOLD analysis project Ga0055448, IMG submission 57744) | Wetland microbial communities from San Francisco Bay, California, USA, that impact long-term carbon sequestration - China_Galinas_PWA_D2 | ecosystem: Environmental > Aquatic > Marine >... | reverse complement strand
GCCATGCGCAGACATCGGGGTCCTGTGCCTTCTGCCAGGGGAACCTGCCTGGCGGACGAGTCGTCCGGTTCTGCCCGTTCTGCGGCATGGACCAGTCGATGAAGCCATGCCCGTCCTGCGAGGAGCCGCTCGACCCGGCGTGGAAATTCTGTATTGCGTGCGGCAACTCGCAGAACTGACCCACCTGCGGCGCTGACAGAAGCTGTCCCGGCCGTGCCACCCGGTGTCTGCGGTGGTCGGTTGCCGGTGCGTCTTCCCGCCGCTTGACGCTGTTCCGAGGGCCGGGATATCTTCTGCGTTTCCGGTGTGATGACCAGAAGGCACGCCCGGCGCGGCGTGCGTCATGCGAGCCAGGAGGTACATGGAATGCGAGGTATCGTGAGCACTGTCGGCGCGGCCGCGCTGGCTATCGTCTCCGCGTGCGGTGGCGGTGATATGGATCAGACGACACCGGCTCCGGCTGCGGAGCCGCCCGCGGCCGCACCGGCGGCTGCCGAGTCGTCACAGGAAATGACGATGAACCTGCCACAGGGTGTGACCCCCGAGATGGTGGCAGAGGGCAACTCGATATTTCACGGTGTGGGCAACTGCCGCTCGTGCCACGGTGAGGATGCGAAGGGCGTGGGCATGCTGGCGCCGGACCTGACCGATGACGCATGGCTGCAACTGACGGGCCGGAACTTCGATGAGATCGTGAAGCTGGTGACGACGGGTGTGGCGCAGCCCAAGGAAGCGGCGGCACCGATGCCGGCCATGGGCGGTGCGAGTCTCACGGAAGAGCAGGTGCGCGCAGTTGCCGCGTACGTGTACTCGCTCGGCCACTAGAACCGAAGAGTCGGTGCTGGACGCGAGCCGGCGTACCCTCTGGCGGGTGCGCCGGCTCGCGTTCTTGCTCGCGGTCACGGCCTGCGGCGAATCGGGGCCGCCCGCCGTACTGCACCTCGGCGGCGATACCGTCGTGCTCGAGCCGGGTGCCCGCATCATCGACATACACGTGCGGACAGCCGGTCCCGAGCCGGAGTTCCTGCCGGATTCGGTGGTTGCGCACGCGGGCGATGTCCTCAGGCTGAGCTCCGAGGACAGTGGCCCGCACGCCCTCGTTTTCGACGAGAGTCTGACCGACGATGTCGGAGTCGCATTCCTGATGGCCACGCACCAGGGACGCAGCCTGCCATTGACGGAACAGGGGTCGGCCTGGGTCGTCGAGCTGTCGAATGCGCCGCACGGCCGCTACACGGTCCGTTGTCTGACGCACGGAGCGGTTCTCGACATCATGCTGAAGGCGACACGGTGAGTCGTGCCACCGGCGCCGATATTACGACTCGGGGGTCCGACACGGAACGGACTGGTGGCTCGAGAGGCGCCACTGCCGCTGCCGGCAGGCGACCGAAGCGGCGCGTGAAGCGCATTGCGCTCATACCCGGTGATGGCATCGGGGTCGAGGTGACGCGCCAGGTCGCGAATCTGATCGACGGGTTACGTGACACGGGTGTCGCGATCGATCGGACCGGCATCGAGGCGGGCGCGGACCGATACCTTCGGACGGGCGTCACGATCACGGATGCCGAGATCGCGACACTCGGCACGGACTTCGACGCGATCTTCCTCGGCGCGATGGGCGACCCGCGAGTGAAGGACAACGTGCACGCGCGCGAGATTCTGCTCGGGCTCCGCTTCCGGCTCGACCTCTACATGAATCTGCGACCGGTCCGCCTGCTGGACGGGCGCCTGTCGCCGCTGCGCGAGCCGGGCGACATCGACATGATCATCGTGCGCGAGAACACGGAAGGCGTCTATGCGGGCGTGGGCGGGCTGCTGCGCGCCGGGACGCGCGATGAAGTCGCAATCGAGGAGGACATCAACACGCGGACGGGCGTCGAGCGGATCATCCGGGCGGCGTTCGAGACCGCTCGTTCGGCCGGGCGCCGGCTCGTCACATTGACCGACAAGGCGAACGCGATGCCGCACGCCGGCTCACTGTGGCGGCGCACGTTCGCGGAGGTCGGCGACGAGTATCCGGACATCGAGCGGGAGGCGATCCACGCGGATGCACTTGCGCTCGATCTCGTACGCCGACCGGCACGCTACGACGTGATCGTCGCACCGAACCTGTTCGGCGATCTGCTGAGCGACCTTGCAGCGGGTCTGGTGGGCGGGCTCGGCATTGCGCCATCAGCCAGTCTGCATCCCGGCCGGGTCGGTCTGTTCGAGCCTGTCCACGGATCGGCGCCGGACATTGCCGGCAGCGGCCGCGCGAACCCGCTGGCGGCATTGCTGACCGCGGCGCTCATGTTCGAGCACATCGGCCTCGCCACCGAGGCGGCAGCGGTCGAGGTGGCAGTTCGGCATGCGATCCACTCGGGTCACGTGACACCCGACATGGGCGGGACCATGGACACGGATGAGGTCGGTGGCCGGGTGCGCGAGCACGTGCTGCGGCTGGCAGGGGCCTGACTGCTGACCGGTTGCGTCGGGTCACGAAACGGAGCGGTCCGTCCGCCACGGGGTATAGCGGACAGCCGCACCTTCGACGAATCTCCGGAAACCAACGGCACTGCGTGACGACAGGTCGCGCGATACGGGATACGGAAAGATGATCGCACCGAAACAGCCACGTGAGGTTCTGTTCCTTTCGGGTCGCCGTACGCCGTTCGGCACGTTCGGCGGCACGCTTCGGGGTTTCACGGCGACGGATCTCGGCGCACACGCGGCGGCCGCTGCGATGGAGGCCGCGGGTGTGGCACCGGCAGTGGTCCAGCACGTAGTGTTCGGCAATGCGCTCCAGACCTCATCGGACGCGATCTACCTGGCGAGGCACGTCGGTCTGCGGGCGGGCGTGCCTGTCGAGACACCGGCTCTCACGCTCAACAGACTGTGCGGTTCCGGCTTCCAGGCAATCGTGTCGGGCGCCGAGCAGATCCTGCTCGGTGAAGCGGATGTGGTGCTGTGCGGCGGAACCGAATCCATGAGCCAGGCGCCGCACATCGTACGTGGCGCCCGCTGGGGCGATCTTCGACTCGGTGAAGCGGGCAGCCGCTTCGAGGACCTGTTGTGGGCGGCGCTCACCGATCCGCAATGCGGGCTGTCCATGGCGCAGACGGCTGAACGACTGGCCGAGCAGCGCGGCATCACGCGCGAACAGGCCGACACGCTCGCGCTCAACTCGCAGCAACGTGCAAAGGCGGCGTGGGATGCCGGCCGGTTCGATGTCGAGGTTGCTCCGATCACGGTCAAGGGCCGCAAGGGCGATGTGACGTTCAACACGGACGAGCACATGCGGCCCGACACGACAATGGAGGCCCTGGCCGCGCTGCGGCCGTACTTCAAGAAGGACGGCCTCGTGACCGCGGGCAACGCGAGCGGCATCGGCGATGGCGCGGCCGCTACCGTGATATCGAGTCGCGCATGGGCGGAGGCCAACGGCATCGCGCCGATCGGCAGGCTAGTGAGCTGGGGCATTGTCGGCGTTCAACCGGACATCATGGGCATTGGTCCGGCGCCGGCCAGCCGCAAGGCTCTCGATCGAGCGGGTCTGACACTCGACGAAATGGATCTCGTCGAGGTCAATGAGGCATTCGCGCCGCAATTCGCTGCGGTCGCGCAGGATCTGGAACTGGATCCCGAGACGACGAACGTCAACGGCGGCGCGATCGCAATCACGCACCCGCTGGCGGCGTCAGGGGTGCGCATCACGATTCACCTGCTGCACGAGCTGCGCAGGCGGGGAGGCCGGTACGGTCTCGGCAGCGCCTGCATTGGTGGTGGGCAGGGGATGGCAGTCATCGTGGAGGCAATAACATGATCGAACTTCTTGTACCGATCGGCATTGTGGCCCTTGCCGGCCTCGTGACGAGCCTGCGCGTACTGCGCGAGTACGAGCGCGGCGTCGTGTTCCGGCTGGGCCGGCTACGATCGGCGCGCGGTCCCGGCCTGATCGCGCTGATCCCGTTCGGCTGGGAGCGGATGGTCAAGGTGCCGCTGCGCATTGTGGCCATGGACATCCCGCCACAGGACGTGATCACCAGGGACAACGTGTCGGTGAAGGTGAATGCCGTCGTCTATTTCCGCGTGAGTGACCCGGTCAAGGCGACGATCGTGATCCAGGATTACCTGTTCGCGACCAGCCAGCTGGCACAGACGACACTGCGCAGTGTGGCTGGCCAGGCGGAACTCGATCAGCTGCTCGGTGAGCGCGAGCATTTCAACGACATCATCCGCCGCATCATCGACGAGGCGACGGACCCGTGGGGCATTGATGTCACGGCGGTCGAGATCAAGGACATCGACCTGCCCCAGGAGATGCAGCGTGCAATGGCAAGGCAGGCGGAAGCCGAGCGCGAACGGCGGGCGAAGGTCATCAATGCGGAAGGCGAACTCCAGGCATCGCAGATGCTGACCCAGGCTGCCAGAGTCATGTCGCAGGTGCCCGCGGCGCTCCAGCTGAGGTTCCTCCAGACTGTGTCCGAGATCGCGACCGAGAACAACTCGACAACACTGTTCCCGATCCCGATCGACCTGTTCGGTCCGCTGATCGATGCGGTCTCGAAACGCGGCGCGAAGGAACCGGACGAGACGGAATCGGCCGGCGAATCGCCGTCACTGCCACTGCCACGAGCGGATGCGATCACGAGCGGCGGCGCCGCGGCGCGAAGCGAGCCGCAGCCGGCACGCACGGACGAAACGAAGTGATGGTCCGGAACATCGTCGCCTGATCAATGAACGACGGGACCAACGAACCGGACGGCAGGGATCTGCCGTCGCGACGGGTGACCCGGCGTGACTTTGAAGTAATCATCCGTCGTGCGGCCGAGCTGGCGGCGGGCGAACCCGAAGGCGCGGATGATACGCTCGAGGAAGAGGAGGTCATCCGCATTGCGACCGAGATCGGGTTGCCGGCTCGCCACGTGCGCCAGGCGTTGTTCGAGTTGCCCGAGATCGCGGAGCATAGCACTCGCGGTGACTACTTCGGCGATGCCGTCCTCACCGCGACACGCATTGTGCCGGGCCGCGCGCCCGACGTGCTTCGCCGGATCGAAGACTACCTGAGCACACGCGAGTATCTCCAGGTCGTGCGGCGCCGCACGGACCGGGCATTCCTCATGCCCGCCGAGGATGCGATCTCGAATCTCGCGCGCGGCCTGCTGCGTCCGAGCAAGCGTTTCTACCTGGCCCGCGCCCGTCGCGTCATTGTGAGCGCGCGGCCGCTCGATGAGAAGAACGCACACATCCAGATCGCGCTCGATCTCAGTGAACAGAGAACCCACGCGGTGCGCGGTGGCTGGATCGGCGGCAGCCTGGGCGGGCTTGCGCTCGGCACGGCGGGCGCAGTCGCCATCGCGCTGGCCGACCTGCCCTCGGCCGTGAGCGTGGCCGGCGAGATCATCGTGTTCGCGACCGCCTTCGCAGGCACGGTCGCGGCCGCGCTCGCCGGCACGCGCGCGGCGTTCCGCTCGAAGCTCGCCGGTGCGCGCTTCGAGCTCGAGGGCCTGCTCGACCGTGCCGAACACGGGCAACCGCTCGAGCCGCCACCGGCGCCGTGGAGAAAACGACTACAACAGAAGTTGCTCGGGCACGGTTGATCGCGCGCCGGTCCCGCCTCCATATTCCCGCGTTCCACCACCCGACAATGAGATGAATGGAGAGGATAAATGGCGGAGATCCGCAGGGTAGCGGTACTCGGTTGCGGCCTCATGGGCAGCGGCATCGCAGAGGTGTCGGCCAGAGCCGGCTACGAGACGCATGTCCGCGAAGTCAGTGATGAGCTGGCGCAGAAGGGGTTCGCACGGATCCGCAAGAGCCTCGACCGCGCGGTCGACAAGGGGAAGCTCGAGGCCGGTGAGCGCGACAGTACGGTCGCGCGCATCACGACGACCACGCGTCTCGATGACCTGAGCGCCGCCGACATCGTGATCGAGGCGGTCACCGAAGACCTCGACACGAAGAACGGCATGTTCCGCGAGCTCGATGGCATCTGCGGCAAGGACACGCTCTTCGCCAGCAACACCAGCTCGCTCACGATCGCATCGATGGCCGCCGCCACCACCAGGCCGGATCGCTTCGTGGGACTGCACTTCTTCAACCCGGTGCCGGTCATGAAGCTGGTCGAGGTCGTGCGTTCGATTGCGACGAGTCGCGAAGCGTTCGACCGCGCCTTCGAGTTCGCCCGGTCCCTCGGCAAGGCGCCGGTCGAGGCGAAGGACACGTCCGGTTTCATCGTGAATCGGCTGCTCGTGCCGTACATGCTCGATGCGATCCGCTGCCTCGAGACAGGGCTGGCCAGCATGGAGGACATCGACAAGGGAATGACGCTCGGCACCGGATACCCGATGGGACCGTTCGTGCTCGGCGATTTCGTCGGCATCGATACGCTGTACTACATTGCCGAGATCATGTTCGACGAGTTCCGCGAGCCCCGGTTCGCGCCGCCGCCGCTGCTCAAGCGCATGGTCACCCTCGGCTACTTCGGTCGCAAGACGAACCGCGGGTTCTACGACTACACGGGCGAGAAGCCGGTCCCGGTCGATCTCGTGAAGTAGGCTGGCCGCACGGGCGCCGCCCGCCCGGCGATACTCAGTGGCGGCGGCGGCTCGGCGGTCTGGGGCGGGACAGCCTCATGTCTTCCTGCGACATCGTCGACGCCTTGCCGACCCCCTCGAACAACTCCTTCGTGTCGTTGTGCATCAGGATCGGCACGAGGTTCTGGCACGTCCTGCAGTGGTAGGCGCTGACGCTGTGCGTGTACAGGTCACTGGCGCCTTTGGCCTGCGGATCGTTCGCCGGGAAATACCAGACTTCCGACATCTCCCAGTTCGCCCAGTTGTTCCGTGTGGGGAGGTAATCGAGCGCTTCCTGGATCAGCCGCGGCGCCGCACAGCTGCCGGGCGGCGAGGCGCTGTCGGCCTGGGTCGCGGCGTACACGTCACGCGAGATGGTGTTGCCGGCCAGGTTCCTGTTCTGCCCGGATCCATCGGCGCTCCGCGACTTGCACGCGCGGTAGCCTCTCTTCCTGATGACTTCCTTGAACGGACCCGAGTTGTTGCCGGACCCCGATGCGGCGGCGAAGGTGATGTGGCCGCTGATCAGGACCCCGATCATGAAGGACGTGTTGGGACTGCCCTCGAACTGCGGCATGCGCGGGGCGAGGTTCCCGGGCGGCGTACAGTGGAACTGGTTCCCGATCTGCGTCAGCCATCCCTCCATCACCATCCGCGTCGCGATCCGGGCCATCCGCGACGTTTCGGTCTTGTTCATCCGGAACAGCTCGGCCATGCCCTCGATCGTCGGCTCGGAGGCGACGTGCATGTATCCGGCAAAGAAGGTGACGGCGCGGTCACGCAGCTCCGCTTCGGTGGCGGCCTGCTGAGGCGCATCCGGCCCGCGGGGCATCTTCTGTGCGGCGAACATCGCCGGGTCGCCCCCGTGTTCCCTGACCAGTGGGGCGGGATAGCCGAGCGCGGCGGGGCTGATCCTGCCGTCGCGCATGCTCCTCAGCAGCGTCTCCCGTTCCTTTGCGGATCTTCCTTCGGTCCAGCTCATGACCCACTTGTTGCCCTGGCCGAAGGAAGCGACCTCGGCGCAAAGGCGAAGCGCCCGGACGCGGCTGCGCTGGGTCTCCCTGATGTGATACTCCTGGCCGTGGACCCTGCCGCAGGTGGCACAGGTCGTGTCACCGTAGACGAGATAATCGCTCACTGATCCACCTTCCTCGATCGAACCTGCCCGGTTCCAGGCGCTCCGATGGGGTCGGACTGTCGCGCGCGGCGCCATCCGTGGAAGCGCGTGACCCGCCGCCCGGGGCCGCACGCCTCAACGATTCGGCAGAAAGTAGAACGCTATGCCCAGGATGATGTAGACGGCCAGCAGCTGGACGCCTTCCATCCAGTGAGACTCGCCGTCCTGCGAGATGAAGGCAATGGTACCGACGGCGATAGCGACGGACACGACCTCGAACGGTGTGAACACCAGGTCCATCGGCCGCGGCCCGATGAAGTAGCTCAGGAACACGAGCAGCGGCGCAACGAACAGCGCAATCTGGATCGACGAGCCGAGCGCGATGTTGATCGACGTGTCCATCCGGTTGCGCGCCGCCATGATCACGGCGCTCGAATGCTCGGCGGCATTGCCGATGATGGCGACGAGGATCACGCCGACGAATACCTCGTTCATGTGAAACGCTTCCGCGGCCGGCTCGACCGAGCCGACGAGCATCTCGCTCATGAACGCAATGCCCACAGTCGCGGCGACCAGCAGCAGGAGCGCTCTCGAAACCGGCGGCATGTCCTGCCGCGCATCCGCCTCGCCCGCGGCTCCGAGATAGAGATGACGGTGCGTCATGAGCGTGAAGATCAGGCTCGCCACGTACGTCGCCATCAATACAATGGCAATATCGAGGCTCACCGAGCGTTCCGGCGCGAGCGCTCCGCCACCGACCTCGTGGAATATCGCCGGTACGACCAGGCTGATCGCACTCAGCAGCAGCATCGTCGCGCCGAGCGAGGCTGCCGTGGGATTGAACTCGAGCTTCGGATACCGGATCCCTCCGTAGAGCGCACTCGCGCCGAACACCAGCAGGACGTTGCCGATGATCGAGCCCGTGATCGATGCCTTGACCAGGTCGTGGAACCCGGCACGCAAGGCGACGATCGCTATGATGAGCTCGGCCGCATTGCCGAACGTCGCATTGAGCAACCCGCCGATACCCTCACCCAGCCGCTCGGCGAGCCATTCAGTGGCCGTTCCAATGAGACTGGCGAGAGGAATGATGGCGAGCGCGGATGTGACGAAGACGGCCAGTCCGCCGACGTGCAGCACGTATTCCAGCGCAAGCGAGACCGGTACGAACAGGAGCAGTACAAGGAGCCAGTTGCGGCCACGGTTCGTCGGTACGGCCAAGTCGCGTCGATCCTCGCTCAGGGAAGCTCGGCGCCGCCGTGCAGCGCGCTCGAGTAGCGGTGATACTCGCCGGCGTTGGTCAGATAGTCCTCCACCCACACCTCGAACGGCGGAAGCGGCAGCCACCGCTCGAGGTCCTGCACGACCGACATCGCGAGTTGGAACCGGTCCCGCGAGTTGAAGTCGATGCGCCGGCCCTCGAGCCGGAGTTCGACGATCTCACGGAAATCCTCGGCCTTCAACAACGCGATCAGATGCGTGACCTGGTCCAGACGGTACGACTCGTACCGCGATCGCAGCTCCGCCAGAGACAGCCGGTCCACCCGCTCGCCCGATCGCGCGAGCGTGCCCTCCCGTCGAGCACGGTCCGCAGCATGGCGGCGCAACATCTCCCTGAACCAGTGCTGTACGTCCGGTGTCTCGCCCTGCCGTCGCGCGTCCGTCTCGATCGCCGAATCGAGCAGCCCCACGAGCAACGGCCTGCCCAGACTCCTCGCCCGCGAATCGACCTCCGACTCGCTCCGCTCGACGAACAGATCAGCGGTCCGCACCTCCGCCAGCTCGTCCGACCCCTCGACCGCCGACCTGAACGTGAAGTATCCGCGCCAGTGACTCTCCGCCCGCTGATACGTGATCAGAAACGCAGTCCACCGTACACCCTCGCGCTCCAGAAAACAGAAAGAACGACAGCGCGAACGTACTCCCGCTTCCACTCCATACAGCGGTGACGACATCGCGTTGTCGTTCCTCGTCGGCGGATACATCCGGGATCCCCTCCGGCCTTCTCGAGCGGAGGCGCGCAATCGGTTCACGGGGACGGATCATCAAATCCGGGAAGAATCCGCTCCGCCACCCCCGAACTACCCCCGCGCACGCTAACCCGCCGCCCCGCCCAGCGTCAAGCGAACCACGCACCTCGCGACGACCCGCGCACCATCGATGAACATGGTTCGGATGTACTGCTTTTTCTCGAATTCCACGGCTCGATTGCCTTGCGGAAATTCCGGATTCCGATCAGCGAAACGCGCGTGGCCACATGCATTTCGGTTCCGGAATCCATGTGTTTCGGTGCGCACGGAAACGTTCACTTTCGCTTCACATCGCGTTTCTGACCGGCGGCGTAAGTCGTTGTTACTCAAACACATCCATGTAACGGTAAGCGGCTGTTGCGCTTACGCGAATTGCTTGACTCGTGTCATCGCCGCAGCTATCTTGCGCACCCGGGTCGGACATGATGGGTGTTGCGGAAGCGGTGCTGCGAGGTTGCACCCACCGGTTGGATAGAGCAAACAACAAACGCGGACCTGACCGACGGAGGTTACGAGCGAGACCTATGTGGGATACCCGCGCCGTGGAACTGTGTGTGCAGCTGCCGAAACCGGTGGCGGCCGAAGTGGAAGAAGTGCAACGGCAGGACCCGGAGATGCTGAGCCGCATGCTGATGTACGCAGTGGCCCGAAGAACGATTTTCGACCAGCTGTCGACCCGGGAATCGGAAGACGGGCCGGCTCGGTAGGAGTGGGTGGATCGGGCATCCGACTTGACGCTGGAGCGGACGCCGATGCAGCTTGGAAGACGAGCGACGGACCGGGGCGGTCACGTCGGGCGCGTGGTCGAAGGGTGACGACGCGAGCCGACGTCCCGGGGGTTCCGTTCGTTGGACCGTCACTTGGAGCACATCATAGCTTCCTCATCCGACGCGGCACGGACGCGAGTTCCGGAGGCCGGCAATGATCGGGTGTTGCGGGCGAAGTACCTCGACTGGTGTTCGGCCCGGCTCGCGGAGCGGTTTCTGCGGCTGACGCCGGAAGAGATTTACGAGCTTGCGCAGCGGGCGTCTCCATCGGCGCCGGCCGGGTCAGGCAGTGCCGATTCGGGCGGAGCCGAGGCATTACCTTCGGACGCCGGTCCAGTGGAATCCTTCCGACACATTGTGGAACGCGTCACGGTCGCGCTTGCGGTGAACCTGGATCTGCCGGTGTTCGAGCAGTGGGCGGCCGCGTATCGCGAACAGCCATCACGTTACGACGACGAGCTGCTCGGGTTCTGGACGGAGCAGGAAGCGGAGTAGCCGGGTCAGTCGTCGTGAACGGCGTGGCGGGTGAGGTGCCACCAGGTTCCGGCCATGGCGGCGATGCCGGCGGCGAGCAGGAGAATGCCGACGAGTCCCCATGCGACGCCCCAGTCGGAGCGGTCGTTTGCGAAACCACGTGCCGCGCTCCAGAGTGACGTTCCCGCCATGAGCAGCCAGAGGAAGCCGATGCCGAATCCGGCGCCGAGCGCGATCGTGTTCTGAGGTGGGCCGGATGACATCAGGTAGTCTCCATGGCAGTTGGACGGGCACAACTTACCGGGATCGGGCGAACCCGAGCAAGGCATTGCGGGCGTTGCCGGGCGGGACCATTGTAGGGACGTGGGGCCGGGTCCCCGCGTGGTTCGAGCAACAGGGAAGCGAGTGAGCGAATGGCGATAGAGATGGCGCGACTGCCTCAGGGCACGCGGGTGCGGGTCCGGCAGGCGGAGCTGCCGATCGAGGCTGGAGTGGCGGGTCGGACCGGGACGGTCGTGGTATCGAGCGATTACGCGGCGCAGCGTCTCGGCGTGGCGCTGGACGGCGAACAGCGGATCCGGATGTTCGTGCCGGCGGAACTCGAGGTCGTGCAGGAAGTGCCTCTGCCACCCGAGCGTGAAGCGGCGAAGAGGCGGCCGGCTCTACCCTGAGCACGGGCAGGCGGACATGGAGAAAAGGCCGGGGCGCCTCAGGACGCCCCGGCCTTTTCTGTGCTCGTCGACGCTTCGATGTCAGAACGGGAGGTCATCATCATCCGCATCGAACGGGTTGCCGCCCCCGCTCTGCTGTTGTGGTTTGGGGCGGCGTGGCGAGCTGTCCATGGGGGGGCCTCCGCCGGACTGTCCTCCGAGCATGACCATGTCGAAGACGCGGATGTCGGTGAAGTACCTGACATTGCCCTTGTCGTCTTCGGACTGGGAGTACTCGAGGCGTCCCTCGGCGTAGAGCCGGTCACCCTTGTGGACGTACTGTTCGACGATGTCTGCCAGTCGATCCCACATGTTCAGCCGGTGCCATTCCGTGCGTTCCTGCTGCTGGCCGCCGCGATCGGTCCATGTGCGATTGGTGGCGAGCGATACCTTGGCGACCTTGACGCCGGAAGCCGTGACGCGGATCTCGGGATCCGCACCGACGTTGCCGATGAGCATGACCTTGTTGAGCGAACGGCTCATGTTGCAACCCACTTTCGGGAATGGTCCCGCGGCGCCGCCGGATCGCGACATCGCGGGTGTGGTCGTGTCCGAACCCGGAGATACTAGGGTGAAATACGGGGCGCGTCCATGGTGTCCGGGGTCAGTCGGTCCGGCCGGTAACGCCGGCCGTCTCGAGGTAGGCGAGTTGAATCGCCTTCGCGACGGGGCCGGGTCGGCCGGTGCCGACAGGTCGCCCATCTAGCCGTGTGACCGGCATGACCTCGGTGGTCGTGCCTGAAAGGAACAGCTCGTCGATGGAGTCCAGGCGATCCTCGCGGATCGGCGTCTCGTTCACGGCCAGTCCCATTCCGCGCGCCAGGTCGAGCACGAGGTTCCTCGTGATGCCGCCCAGGATGTAGTTGCACTCGGGATAGGTCACGACGGCGCCGCCGGCCACGCCGATGAGGTTCGAGTGAGAACCTTCGATCAGTACTCCGTCGCGCACGAGCAGGGCCTCGAATGCGCCGGCGGCCTTTGCCCGCTGGTTGGCGAGCACGTTCGGCAGCAGCGCGATCGACTTGATGTCGCAACGGCCCCACCGCGTATCCGGGACGCTGATGGCGGACACACCGTTCGAGAAATGCTCGGCCGGCGGCCGCGGATACGGCTTTGCGGCGATGTAGACCGTGGGCGGCGTACCCGGTTCGGGGAATGCGTGGCGGCGGGGCGCGACTCCGCGAGTGACCTGGAAGTAGATGATCCCGTCGACCTCGACGAGATCGTTGTCCGCGATCAGTCGCCGGGCCACATCGAGCAGCCCGTCCGTGACGTCGGAATCGATCTGGATGGCCATCAGGCCACTGGCCATCCGCCGCATGTGCTGATCGGCGAGGAACAGCTTGCCGCCGTAGAAGCGAATGACCTCGTAGATGCCATCGGCGAAAAGGAAGCCGCGGTCATCGACCGGCACGCGCGCTTCCGCGTGATCGAGGTATTCGCCGTTCAGATGGACGAGCATGCGCACTCCCGGGCGCCTGGATCACTGCTGTAGTCCGGGCCGGGCATGCGGCGCGGCGACCGGCTTGCGCGATGGAAGGTCGAGATTGCGGTCTGCACGTCGCCTCCGATCAGCCGCCGTCCGATCGTTTCGATCCGTGATTTCGTGAGCATTCGATCGCTGCCACCAAGTGAATGGATACTGGTGCCGGTCACACCCGGGGGCAAGTCACGTTCCGGGGGGATCGAACCCGTGGGAGGCCGTTCGGCGCGGGCAGGCGATGGCGGATTCTCGCCCGTCGCCCGACCGCGGCATTCAGATCAGGCCGCGATCACGCGCACGTGCGATCGCCTGAGTCCGGGACCCGGCATCCAGCCGGTCGAACGCAGTGCGCAGGTGGGTCTTGACCGTACTCAGTGAGATACCGAGCTCACGCGCGATCATCTTGTTCGAGCAGCCGCGCTCGACGAGTCGCAGCACATCGAGCTGGCGGGCGGTCAGCGGTTCGCGATCCGGACCGGTCTCGTGATGCTCGGTGGCGGCTGCGATGACACGACGGGCTTCGATGTTCGTCGGCTCGGCGTCCGCGAGTCGCGTCAGGATCTGCATGCGAAGGGGATCGCCATCGATGAAGGCGCGGACGAACGAGCCACTGGCGCCGGCATCGAGGGCTTCGCGCCAGAGATCGTCCGCCTCGTCGTGACGGCCAGCCGCTTCATGGGCCACGGCGGCCGCGGTGAGCGCACGCACATCGAACCAGATCCGCCGGTCGCGTGCGCCCCGGCGGATCAACGCGGCCAGCTCGGGGACCGAGTCCCGGCGCCCGGCGGCCTCGAGCAGCGCGAGCGCGGTGTCAAGCTCGTGGAGGCGGCTCGTCAGCAGGCGATCATCGGCTTCGGCGAGCGCGGCGGGCGACCGGTCCCAGGTGTGAAGCCAGTCATCGATCGCACGCGGGTCACCGGTACCGAGCGAGTGACGGACAAGGACGGTGGTGAGCCACTGGTGGTTTCGCAGAGTGATCGGACCCGATAGCACAGTCTCGAGTCGTCGCAGCCACTCATCGGCCTCGATCCGGTCGCCGCGTGCCGCGGCGACGAGTGCGGCCATACGTGCAACACCACTGCGCACACCCGGCCGACCCCCGGTACTCACGTCCCACGCGCGCTCGAGCGATTCCCGAGCCTGGTCCAGACGGTTCCACTCGAAGAGGACGTAGCCCCGGAACTGGTGAGCCATTGCTGCGGCCGGCCGGTCCTCGAGTCCGGATACCCGGGCGAGGTCGAGCGCGGCATCGCAGAGCGCGTGAGTGGCGTGGAACGAACCCGCGAGCAGGTGCACGCTGCCCATCAGCGCGCGCGCCTGGATCGCGGTCTCCGGATGGTCCACACGATCGGCCACGCGGCGCAACTCATCGAGCGCTTCGTCCCGCAATGCCGGATCGCCCGTGAACCGGAACGCGGCCTGGAGCAGGCTTCCGGCGAACATCGCCAGGCCGGGCAGCGCGTCGGGGACGGCGGCGGCGGCCGCCCGGGCGCTCGCCGTCAGGTCATCGAGGCGACCTTCACGGACCCAGCGCCGTGCATCACGGATCGCGTGCAGCGCGCGAATGGTCGAGTCGACCGCACGGTCAAGCCCTTCGCCGCCAGTGTGTCCGGCAGCGGTCTCGCTGTACGCCGGCGTCTCGAGCAATGCGGCTTCGATGCGCATCGAAACTTCCGCGCGCTCGCCGTTCGCCAGCAGTTCGAGAATCTCATCGAGTTCGGGTCCGGATCGTACCACCGGTCACCGCCTTCGCACGGAATCGGATCACACGGTTCGCACCACCGCCCGGTCACGTGCCGCGAATCTGGAACACAGACGTTGGGTGCGGCAACGTCGGCGGCCACGTCACGGCGCGGGTGCCGTGTCGCGCCCGCAGTCTAGCAAGGCCTCCGCGGCAGCACTCTCGTCCCTTTGACCGATCGACTCGCGCATGGCCCGTTCGCAGAATGCGGGAATCGAACGCGTGTTACCGGAGGAGAAACGAGATGCATGGAACGAGCAGGGTCGCAGGTGGCTTGAGCATGATGATCGGGGCGATTCTCGCAGTGACGACTCTCAGTTCGCCGGTCCGCGCCCAATCGCCGGCCAGCGCACGGCAGATCGTCGGCCACGCCATTGACCTCATGGGCGGTGAAGCCACGTTGCGCGGTGTCGAGCGCGTCAGGATGAGAACGGTGACGCAGTGGCAGCGCATCGGGTTCCGCGATGTTCCATGGACGGACCGACCTTCGTTCGAGTCCGACACGGAGGTTCGCGACTACACGATCCCGGCCTGGCGGAACACGCGGACGCTCGGTACGCGGACGGTCATCGACCTGATCCGGGACTCGGTCGCGGTGATCGATCTGGGCGCCGGGTTCCGCCCGCTCAGCATTGCCTATGTCGATGAACGCGACGAGTCGTTCATGTACACACCGGACCGGCTGGTCCTCCTGCTTGCCGATGCGCGCGACCTCACGCGTGCGCCGGACACGCTGATCGGCGGTGAACCGCACAACGTGGTGATCGCGACATTGTCCGGCAGCTGGCGAGTGCGCGTCTTCTTCCAAGCCGGATCCGGCCTGCCGACGCTCCTCAGGTTCCGCGCGGCCCAGCCCAATGACTTCGGCCTGGTCGCCTGGGGCAGAATGGACGTCGAGGTGTGGTACTCGAACTGGGCGAGCACGGACGGGATCAACTTTCCCGCCGAATGGGACATCATTCGAGTCGGTCGACCGTACAAGCGGATAACCATACAGGGTCTCGAGGTGAACCCTGAGTTCGCGGCCGATTCGTTCGCGGTCGCGGACAGTCTGCGCGAACGGTTCATCGCGGCCCGCGGTCCGATGCACGATGTCCAGGTCGATTCCGCAATACTGGTGAATCCGCGCATCGCGACGGTCAGTCCTTCCTTCGGCTTTCCGGCGGGCGCCGTCCGTGCCGGCGACTGGTACCTGCTGGAAGCCGCGCATCATCCGCTCATGCTGAGGCGGGCGAGAAAGGCGATGTCCGACGTGGGGATGGGCAGGATCGCCGGCGCCATCGTGGTTGCGGCCCGGTCGGGGAACGGCGGTGTCGTCGCGCTCGTCGATGAAGGCGTGCCACTGTTCGTCGCACCGGCCGCCGAGCCCTTCATACGCAAGGTCCTCGAGGGAGCGGGTCGATCGAGTGCCGGTATCGACGTCGTGAGAGAAGGCCGCTGGATCGGTACGGGCGGTGAGCGCATTCGTCTCGAGCCTGTCGACCTGGCCGACTCGCCCGGCTCCCTCTTGATCTACTCGCCCGACATGGGCTGGCTGTTCGCGCCCGACGCGGCGACCCCGCTCGACATCCAGCTCGTAAAGGAGCGGGCGAAGGCGCTCGGCTGGCAGTGGTCCGCACTCGGAACGGCTCGCGGCGTCGTCGTCGAGGGCAAGCCGGAGTCGTAGCATCCGCCGGACCGCGCATCGTCACTTGCTGCCGGCTGTCGGCCGAAGCTAACCTTGCGCCCCCCCGCCATCACCGCCGGTCCTGTCCAGCGGTTGGCGGTCGCAGTCAGCTGCTCGACTCGCGAAATCCGGAGGCGCATTGACGGATGACGGGTTCCCGCTCCGTTCGGAGGTCCGCGAACATCGGCTGGACAACGGGCTGACCGTGCTGCTGTGCGTGGATCACCGTTCGCCCGTGGTCTCGATCGTGACGCACGTCCGTGCGGGCTATTTCGATGAGAGTGATGACGTCGCCGGCATCAGTCACGTGCTCGAGCACATGTTCTTCAAGGGCACGAACCGACGCGGGCCGGGCGACATTGCACGCGAGACGAAGTCGCTCGGCGGGTACCTGAACGCCGGCACCATCTACGATCATACGAGCTACTACACGGTCGTTCCTTCCTCGGAGCTCGAGCAGGCGCTCGAGCTCCAGTCCGATGCACTGCTTCATTCCACGATCGATGCGGGCGAGCTGGAACGCGAGATGCGCGTCATCATCCAGGAGTCGAAGCGGAAGCTGGACAGTCCAATGGCGGTCGCGCACGAGACCCTGCTCGAGACGATGTTCGACCGGCATCGCATCCGGCGCTGGCGGATCGGCACGGAAGCCGGCCTCGAGCGCCTGACGCGCGATGACGTGCTGGGCTTCTACCGGAACCTGTACCGCGCACCGAACGTCGTGCTGTGCGTTGCGGGCGACATCGAAGCCGGGGCGACGCTGCGCCTCGTCGACCGCTTCTACGGCGGGATGGATGCGGAGCCGCCAGTCCGCGACCGCGGGCCTGCCGAGCCGCCGCGCACAGGCTTCCGATTCCGTGACGTGGCCGGCGATGTCGCACAGACCTGCATCCAGCTCGGCTGGCGGACGCCCGGCATTGTGCATCCCGATGCCCCGCTGCTGGATCTCGCGGCGATCGTGCTCGGCCAGGGTCGCGCGGCGCGGCTGTATCGGGGCGTCAGGGAGCAGGGCCTGGTCACGCTGATCACTGCGGCCGCATCCACGCCGGGCGATCTCGGCGTATTCACGGTGTCCGCCGTGTCGCAGCCCGATGACGCGATTCCCGCGCTCGACGCGATTCATGCCGTCCTGGACGGCGTGCACGAGGGCGCACTTCTCGATGTCGAGCTCGAGCGCGCGCGCAACATGCTGGAAGCGGGTCTGATCGCCCGGTTCGAGAGAGTCGAGGGCCAGGCGTCGCTGCTCGCCGAATGGCAGGCGCGCGGCGACTGGCGGCTGTTCCGCGACTACTGGACCCGCCTGATCTCCGGGTCCGCC
>Ga0055448_10000106_pt1 | contig 18044 bp, 17 predicted proteins | sample China_Galinas_PW_4_FD_57744 | JGI IMG/M metagenome (GOLD analysis project Ga0055448, IMG submission 57744) | Wetland microbial communities from San Francisco Bay, California, USA, that impact long-term carbon sequestration - China_Galinas_PWA_D2 | ecosystem: Environmental > Aquatic > Marine >... | reverse complement strand
GAGGATCCTGTCTTCGAGCGCGGCGCGCCTTTCCTCGGGCGTTCCGCCGGCCGCGCCGTCCCAGTCCCAGGCGACAGCGGGGCGACGACGGACCAGCGGAATCATTACGTACGCGGCGGCCAGCAGGCCGACGACGATCATGACGACGATTTCCATGGGCTCCGAATGTATGCGGCTCGGACGGTCTCGCCAACAGCGGATCGCGGACTACCTTGCCGCCGCCACGAGCGCGAGTCCGCAGGCCACGCCGGCAATGTCCCAGGCGAGGTCACGGAAGCTGAAGAAGCGGCCGGCCCGGACATCGTGGATCTCCTTGCCGATCCCGAGTACGATCGCCACTCCTGCTCCACCTCCCGGGGCGTCCTCCCGCGCGGCGCCGATCGTCCGGAGACCGGCAGCCGCATAGCCCGTGACAGCGAACGACGTCAGGAAATGCCGGAGCTTGTCGGATCCGAACCAGCGGTCTCCGGTCGACTGCATGATCGACGTCGGCTGAACGCGATGTTCCGGGCCGGCACCATCTGCGCCGATGGGGACATGCACTGCTTCCGGCATCGGCGCCTGTTCCGCGACCGTGCAGTGTTCGAGGCGCGAGGCGTTCGCCGCGTGGCCCGTCGCACCGCACGTGAAGAGCAGGAATGTGAAGACGCCGATCATGCGCTGCTCACCGTCCTCGATCAAGGACCAGACTATGGTCTCGGGACCGCATCTGGATAGTGCGTGGAAGAGGAGTGTGTCAACGGTCTCGGCCGGGCGGTCCGGACAAGCTCCAGACATCTCCAGCACCAGGTGAGGAGTTCACGGCAGCGTTCGCTGCTCACCGACTCGCTCGAGCGCGAGGCGCACGGCATCACCGGGGTCCGCGACGGTCTCGAGGTCCATGCCGTCAGCCGGACCGGGGCCCAGTGATATCACGGGCACGCCCATCTTGTGGGCGAGCGCGATCTCGGACAGCGTGCCCCAGCCGCCGCCGACCGCGATCACGGCGTCGGCGAACCGGACGACAAGCGCATTGCGCGCTTCCCCCATTCCGGTCGGCAGCGGGACCCGGATCCACGGGTTGGCCGCGGCGCCAGCCGTGCCGGGCAGCACACCGAGTGTCAGGCCGCCGGCCCGGCTTGCGCCACGGGCGGCGGCTTCCATGACGCCGCCGAGTCCGCCACAGACGAGCACCGCTTCCGCCTCGGCAATGGCGCGGCCCACTTCTTCGGCGATGTGGTCGAGCAGCTCGTCCGCCTCGGAGGCACCACACACCGCGATCCTGACGGGCCGGTCCGGCGGCCTCACGACCGGTCCGCCCAGGCCAGTGTGGCGCCGATCGCGCGGCGCCAGCCTTCCAGTAGCGCCGTGCGCGCGGCCGCGTCCAGTGTCGGCCTGAAGAATGCCGGTTCCCGGCGGGCGGCCAGGAAATCGGCGGCATCGGTCCAGAGCCCGACCGCAATGCCGGCCAGACCGGCGGCCCCGCTGGCCGTGGTCTCGACCATGTGCGGCCGCCTGACCGGCAGCCCGACGATGTCCGACTGGAACTGCATGAGCCAGTCGTTCCGAGACGCGCCACCGTCGACCGCCAGCTCGGTGGCGGTCACGCCTGAATCCGACTGCATGGCTTCGAGCACGTCGCGTGTCGAGTAGGCCATCGATTCGAGCGCCGCCCGAACCAGCTGTGCCCTTCCCGTCCCGCGCGTCAGGCCGACGATCGTGCCTCTCGCCTCGGGGTTCCAGTGCGGTGCGCCGAGCCCGACGAACGCGGGCACGAAATAGACGCCGTCATTGCCGTCCAGGCTGCGGGCCATCGCCTCCGTCTCCGCCGCGCCCTCGATGATGGCCAGACCGTCACGCAGCCACTGCACGGCCGCGCCGGCAATGAAGATCGAGCCCTCGAGCGCGTACACGGCTTCGCCGCGCGGTCCGCACGCGATGGTCGTCAGCAGACCGCTGCCGGAATCGACACGCTCCATCCCGGTGTTCATCAGCAGGAACGCGCCCGTTCCATACGTGTTCTTCGCCTGACCGGGCTGCACGCAGCCCTGGCCGAACAGCGCCGCCTGCTGGTCGCCGGCCACGCCGGCCACGGGCACCTCAATGCCCAGCACATCCGGGTCCGCGGCGCAGAACGTGCCGCTCGAGGGCAGCACGTCGGGCAACAGCGCTTCGGGAACGCCGAACGTATCGAGCAGCGCCGGATCCCAGCGGCGCTCGCGGATGTCGTAGAGCAGTGTCCGGGACGCGTTCGTCGGATCCGTCGCATGGACCCGGTTCCCGCTCAGCTTCCAGATCAGCCATGAGTCGATCGTGCCGGCCGCAAGCTCGCCCGCCTCCGCCCGTTCCCGCAGCCCGGAGACATTGCGAAGCAGCCACTCGAGCTTGGTTGCGCTGAAGTACGGATCGGTGACCAGTCCCGTGTGCTCGCGGATCCACGCTTCCTCGCCGGCTTCCTTCAACTGGCGGCAGCGCGCGGACGTGCGCCGGTCCTGCCACACGATCGCGTTGTGCACAGGTTCACCCGTCCTCCGGTCCCAGACCACGACGGTCTCGCGCTGATTCGTGATGCCGATGGCGACAATGTCGAGACCCGCGTTCGACGCGCGCGCCGCATCGATCGCGCCGCGTGCCACCCGCCGGGTGACCGCCCAGATCTCCGCCGCGTCATGCTCGACCCGGCCCGGCTGCGGGAAGATCTGGCCGAACTCCGAGTACGCGCGGCCGAGTACCTCGCCCGCCGGTCCGATCACCATGCACGTCGAGCCGGTCGTCCCCTGATCGATTGCGAGCACCGCTTTCATTTCGTCTGTCCGGTAGCTGTGCAACGCTCAGCGACCCGGTGCGGCACCGTCCCCTCGCGGAAGTCGAACCCGGTTCCGCTACGGTCGCTCGGCCTGTGGATGCCGCGTTCCGTGATGATCGCCGTGATCAGCGAAGCCGGCGTGATGTCGAACGCTGGTGAGAACACCGCGACGTCGGCCGGCGCCGTCAGTCGGCCGAAACCTCGCCGGACCTCGTCCGCATCCCGCACCTCAATGATGATGTCTGCACCTGTCGCCGTCGCCGGATCCAGCGTGCTCGTCGGTGCCGCCACGTAGAACGGAACGTCGTGATGCGCCGCCAGCACGGCCAGCCCGTACGTGCCGATCTTGTTGGCGACATCTCCGTTGGCCGCGATCCGGTCGGCGCCGACGATCACGAGGTCGATCCGACCGCCCGCCATCAGCGTGCCCGCGACCGAGTCGGGAATCACTGTCACATCGACGCCGGCCCGCTCCAGCTCCCATGCCGTGAGCCGGCTGCCCTGAAGCAGAGGCCGCGTCTCGCAGGCGAACACGCGGGCCGTGCGGCCGCGGCTCGCCGCAATGTAGACCGGGGCCAGTGCGGTGCCGATGCCGCCGGTCGCCAGCGCGCCCGCATTGCAGTGCGTGAGGATGCCCGCGTCTTCCGGCACCAGCTCGAGTGCGGCCTCGCCGATCCGCCGACACATCTCGCGGTCCTCGGTCAGGATCCGCGTCGCCTCCTCGCGCATGGCCCGCACCGCCGCCGCGTTGTCTTCCACGTCTGCGACCGCCGCGGCCGTCCGGTCGACGGCCCACGCCAGGTTCACCGCCGTCGGTCTCGCCCGACGCAGCGCGGCGGCGGCCTGCCTCAGCCGGCCTGCGAACGCCTCCGGCGGATCCGCGACGTGTCGGCTCATCTCCACCACCAGCCCCATTGCCGCGGCAATGCCGATCGCGGGCGCGCCGCGAACACGCATCGAGCGGATCGCTTCAACCACCGAATCTGCTGTACCGAGGGTGATTCGTCGCTCGGATTCCGGCAGCAGCGTCTGATCGATGATGTCGACGCCCGATCCGTCGGCCGCCCAACGCACGGCTTCGGGTGGTTCTACGTGTCGCATCAGCCTTGTCGGACCAGTCCGGGAAACGTGTAACCGAGGCCCATGGACTCGAGGATCAGGATGAGTCGTGAGACGGGAAGTCCCATGACGGAGAAGTAGTCGCCTTCGATCCCCTCGACCAGTGTGGCGCCGAAGCCCTGTATCCCGTAGGCGCCCGCCTTGTCCATGGGTTCGCCGGTCGCGACGTAGGATTCCGCCGTGGATCGATCGAACGGCCGGAACCGCACGCGCACCCGCTCGACCGCACTGCACACCGTGTCGCCCGTAGCCACGGCCACTCCCGTAGCCACCGTGTGTTCGCGACCCTCGAGCCGGAGCAGCATGGTCACTGCCTCGGCCGTATCCCGCGGCTTGCCGAGCAGGTCGCCCTCGAGGACCACCACTGTGTCGCTGCCGACTACGATCGCGCCGGACTCGACGCGTGCGACCGCCAGCGCCTTCTCACGCGCGAGCCGCTCGGCGTGCGCGCCCGGTTCCTCACCCGGCTGATACGTCTCGTCGATGCCCGCCGGCCGGACCTCGAACTCGAGGCCGAGCATGCGCAGCAGATGCGCGCGCCGCGGCGATGCGGATGCCAGGATCAGTCGTGGAACCGTCAACGTTCGAGCCAGAGCGTGACCGGGCCATCGTTCACCAGCTCGACATCCATCATGGCGCCGAACTCACCCGTCTCGACCGGGCCGGGCGCGCGATCGCGGAGCAGGTCGACGAAGCGTTCGTAGAGGGGAATCGCGGTGCCGGGTGGCGCCGCGTCGATGAAGCTCGGCCGGCGGCCTTTCCGCGTGTCGCCGTACAACGTGAACTGACTGACCACAAGCAGCCCGCCGCCGACATCATCGATGCCGCGGTTCATTCGGCCATCATCGTCGGGAAACAGGCGGAGTGACACGATCTTGTCGGCCATCCAGACGAGCTTCGCCTCGTCATCCCGGCTCCCGAAACCGACGAGGAGCAGGTAGCCGCGCGCAATGCGTCCGGCCACTCGCCCCTCGATTCTGACCTCGGCTCTCGAAACCCGCTGCAGGACCACCCGCACGGGTCGGATTCTATTCGACCGTGACCGACTTCGCCAGATTCCGCGGCATGTCCACATCACAACCGCGCATCACCGCCACATGGTATGCCAGCAGCTGGAGCGGAATCGTCGTGAGAACCGGCGTCAGCATGTCGATCGTGCGTGGCACCGCGATCTTGTGGTCGACCAGCCCGGACAGATCGCCATTGCCCTCCGTCACGACCGCAATGATGTTGCCCTGCCGCGCCTTCACTTCCTGCATGTTCGAGATCACCTTGTGGTACACGCCGTCGGTCGGCGCCACCACCACGACCGGCATGTTCTCGTCGATCAGCGCGATCGGCCCGTGCTTCATCTCGGCCGCCGGCAATCCTTCCGCGTGGATGTAGCTGATCTCCTTCAGCTTCAGCGCACCCTCGAGTGCGGTCGGGAAGTTGTAGCCACGGCCGAGATACAGGAAGTTGGACGCCTCGACGTAGCGCGCGGCCAGATCGCGGATCGCGTCGTTCTGCTCGAGCACGTGTTCGACCTGGTCCGGCAGCGCCTTGAGCGCCTCGACGATCTCGCGGCCCTTCTCGACAGTGATGGTGCCACGAATCCGGCCCAGCAGCAGCGTGAAAAGCGTCAGTGCGACGACCTGGCTGGTGAACGCCTTCGTCGAGGCCACACCGATCTCGGGCCCCGCGTGCAGGTAGATGCCGAAGTCCGTTTCCCGCGCGATCGTCGAGCCCACCACGTTCACGACCCCCATCACTGTCGCGTGGCGTGCCCGCGCCTCGTGCATGGCCGCGCGCGTGTCCGCCGTCTCGCCCGACTGGCTGATCGCGATCAGCAGCGACCGGTCCGTCACGACCGGAGACCGGTACCGGAACTCGGACGCGTATTCGACTTCCGTGCTGATCCGGGCCAGCTCCTCGATCATGTATTCGCCGATCAGACCCGCATGCCACGAAGTACCACAGCCCGTGATCGTGATGTTGTCTATCTGCTGCAACTCCTCGTTCGAGAGCGTGACTCCGCCCAGCTTCACCGTGCCCTCTTCCATCAGGAGCCGGCCGCGCAGCGTGTTCCGCAACGCTTCCGGCTGCTCGAAGATCTCCTTCATCATGAAGTGCGTGTAGCCGCCGCGTTCGATCGCATCGAGGTCCCACGAGATCTCCTCGATCTCCTTCACGACCTCGCCGCCGCGCAGCGACAGCGTGCGGTAGCCTTCGAGCGTGAGCACCGCCATCTCGCCGTCATCGAGGTAGACCACCTGGCGCGTGTGCTCGAGCACTGCCGCCGCATCGCTCGCCACGTAGTACTCGCTGTTCTCGCCGATGCCCAGCAGCAGCGGGCTGCCGTGGCGGGCAACCACGACCTTGCCCGGATCCCGACTGCTGATGATGGCCAGGCCGTATGCGCCCTCGACGTGGCTGAGCGCCGCGCGCACCGCCGTCTCGAGGTTGCCGAACCACGCCGCCTCGATCAGGTGCGCCAGCACTTCCGTGTCCGTTTCGCTCCGGAACTCGTGGCCGCGATTGATCAGGTGCTGGCGAAGCGCCGCCGCATTCTCGATGATCCCGTTGTGGACCACCGCAAAGTCACCCTTGCAGTCGGTGTGCGGGTGCGCATTGACTTCATTGGGCGCGCCGTGCGTCGCCCAGCGGGTGTGACCGATGCCGATCGTGGCTGGCGGCGCCGAGCCGTTGCCCACGATGCGTTCGAGGTCCACGATCTTGCCCGCGGTCTTGCGGGTGACCAGGACCCCGTTCGACAACACCGTCACACCGGCCGAGTCGTATCCGCGATATTCGAGCCGACGCAGGCCATCGAGCAGAAGGGGCACCGCCGAGCGGTTCCCGACGTATCCTACGATTCCACACATTCGCTTGTCCGGACACAGGAGAATTCCAGCCGGCACGACTGCAAGTTTCCGGCCCGTTCACACTTCCCGCCCGGCGCTCAACGCGGCCCTCGCCTCCTCCACCAGCTCCCGGGCCTGCTCCGCCGTCGGTGCTTCCGCGATAATTCTGTAGATAGGTTCGGTTCCAGAAGCCCTGAGGTGGAGCCATTTTCGGTGATCCGGCCAGTCGAGGCGCAGCCCGTCGCGACGATCGACTTCCGGCGCGGCCAGCCGACCGGCCAGATCCTCGAGTGCGTCAACCGCCGCGGATCCACGCGGAAGTTTGGCTTTCACAATGACATACGGCCCATATCGACTCGCCAGCGACGACAGCGTTCCCCCGCTCTCGAGCAGTGCCTGGATCACGAGCGCCGCCGCGACCGCCGAATCGCGGGTCAGGTGAACGTCTGGCAGAATCACGCCACCATTGCCCTCGCCGCCGATGACCGCCCGCACCTGCTGCATCGTCCTCGCCACATTGATCTCGCCTACCGGCGAACGGTCCAGCTTCCCACCGGCGGCCTCGACAGCGTCCTGGACGACCCGGCTGGTCGAGAGATTCGTCACTACACGGCCGGGCCGGTGTCTCACGACGAGATCGGCCGCCAGCGCGAGCGTCAGGTCTTCGCCAATGGCGTGGCCGGTCTCACTGACGAGCGAGAGCCGGTCGGCATCGGGATCGGTCGCGAGCCCGAGATCCGCATGCGTTTCGCGCACCTTCGCCTCGAGGCCCGCCAGGTTTTCCGCCACCGGTTCCGGCGCCCGCGGGAACCGGCCGTCCGGCTCGAGGTCCATACCGATCACATCGCAGCCCAGCGCCTCCAGCAGCCGCGGCAGGAGTACGCCTCCCGCGCCGCGAACGCAGTCCAGGACGACGCGGAACCGACGCCGGCGCAGGGAATCGAAGTCGAGCCACGGGATGTTCAGCACTGCCTCGAGATGTCGGTCCACTGCCCGGTCATCGTGCTCGACCCGGCCGAGCGCATCCCACTCGGCGCGCCGGATCGGCCGCTCGTCCAGCCAGGCCCGCATGGCGGCGGCCTCACCGCCGTCCAGAAACATGCCGGCGGCGGACGCGAACTTGAGCGCGTTCCAGTCGACCGGATTGTGGCTCGCGGTCACGACGATCCCGCCATCGGCGTGGTGATGCCGGATCGTGAAGAGTGCGGTCGGCGTCGGTACGAGGCCGGCGTCGATGACGTCGCATCCGACCGACTCGAGACCGGCCAGCACGGCCAGCCGGTACATCGGCCCGGACACGCGGGAATCCCGCGCCAGCACCACGCGTGGCCGGTCGTTCCTTTCCTTGAGCCAGCAGCCGAACGCCGCGCCGAAGCGGGCCACGACCTCGGGCGTGAGTCCCTGTCCGACCCGGCCCCGGACGCCGGATACGCTGACCATCAGATCATCCGGTATCTCGAATCCCATCCGCCTCCATCCCCGCCGCGCCACGACGCGGCACCGTTTCGCTTCGTTCTCTGTCTGGCAATGCCGCAACCTTCGATCCCGCCGGTCATCCAGCCATCCCTGCCACGGGCAGGAAGCGAACCAGCAGGTCGATCACCGCCCTCGGGTTGTCCGCGTTGAGCCAGTGGCCGCCTTCAAGACGGTGAAGGAATACGCGGTCGCGCGCTCGCGCGAGCCGCTCGATCCGGTCCAGTGGCTCGCCGGACAGGACGCTCGATTCGATGGCCTTCACTATGTGCAATCGGACCTCGCCGGGCGGATCCTCGACCGCGCGCCACAGATCGGTCCGGAAGAAGTCGCGCAGCAGCGACTCGATCGCGGCCAGATCGAAGCGCCAGTGGAATCCGTCGTCCCGGCGCTCGAGATTCGTTGCCATCCATTGGGCCACGCGGAAGTCGACGCCGCCTCGGCCGAGTGCTTCAATGGCCTCATCGCGGCTGTTGAATACGGCGGGCAGGGAGCGGAGCACATCGAGCATCAGCCACGCGCTTCCGGTGGGTTCGCCGGCCTGCGGTGTCGAATCGATCAACCAGACCTGCCGCATGGATGCTGCGTCCAGCGACCACTGCAGTGCGACCTTGCCGCCGAACGAGTGGCCCAGGACCGCGGCCGCACGACGGCCGGTCGCCTTCTCGAGTTCACCGAGATCCGCGGCGGCAGCCGCAACCGTGTGCGGCGGCGCGAACCCCTGCGAGCCGCTGTGTTGACGCAGGTCCGCCAGCACGGCGCCCCAGTCCGGCCGCGATTCCGTGACGCGCCGGGCGACCGTCGCCCAGTTTCTGCCCGCGCCGTAGATACCATGCAGTATGTAGAGCCACTCGCCCGGCTCGTCCGACTCCGCGACCACCGTGTGACTCAGGACCGGATCACCTCGCATCGCCCCCGCATCCCACCGTCATTTCCGGAAGCTAGCGCAATGTATCGCGGGTTACGAGTCCCTCCTGCTTGGCGCCTCCTCGGGCCAGTCGGTATCTTCGAGTCAGACTCCCTTCTCGCGCTTCGGAGCAAGCGAAACGATGCAACACGACGGCGGATTCGGGACCCGCGCCGTACATGCCGGCCAGAAGCCGGACCCCTGGACCGGCGCCATCATGACGCCTGTCTACCAGACGTCGACCTACGTGCAGCCCCGCCTCGGCGAACCGCTGCACGGCTACGAATACGCGCGCGTCCAGAACCCGACGCGCGAAGCCATGCAGGACAACATCGCCGCGCTCGAAGGCGGTACGCACGGCATCGCATTCGCCAGCGGGCTGGCCGCCATTGAAGCGCTCATCAAGCGCCTCAATGCCGGCGAACACATCGTCTACGAGGAGAACGTGTACGGCGGAACGCACCGCATGTTCGCCCAGGTGTTCGCGCGCCTCGGCCTCTCGTTCACGCCTGTCGACTCGCGCGACCCGGACGCGTTGCGCGCCGCACTCCGGCATGAGACCCGGCTCGTGCTGATCGAGACGCCGACAAACCCGATGATGCGCGTTGCCGACATTCGCGCGGTCGCGGACATCGCGCACGCGGCTGGCGCCCGACTCGCCGTCGACAACACGTTCGCATCGCCTTACAACCAGCAACCGCTGTCGCTCGGCGCGGACATCGTCGTCCACTCGACCACGAAATACCTCAATGGCCACTCCGACGTCGTCGGCGGCATTGTCGTCACGAACGACGACAGCATTGCGGACGATCTCCGGTTCATGCAGAAGGCGACGGGCGGCGTGCCGGGTCCATGGGACTCGTGGCTCGTGCTGCGCGGCACCAAGACGCTGCACCTGCGGATGGAGGCGCACAACCGCAATGGCCAGCGCATCGCGGAGCGGCTCGATGCACACGACCGCGTTCAGCGGGTCTATTATCCGGGCCTTCCTTCGCATCCGGAGCACGAGCTGGCGCGGCGGCAGATGCGCGGATTCTCGGGCATGGTCAGCTTCGATCTGGGCTCGCTCGAGAAGGCGAGGACGGTCGCGGAGGCGACTCGTCTGTTCGCGCTCGCGGAGAGCCTGGGCGGCGTCGAAAGCCTGATCGTGCACCCGGCCCTCATGACGCACGCCAGTGTGCCGACGGAGATGCGCGAGCGGATGGGCATCTCGGACGGCCTGCTTCGACTGTCGGTCGGCGTCGAGGATGCCGATGACCTGGTGGCCGACCTCGAACAGGCGCTCGACAGGCTCTAGCCGAAGAGCCACCGGCAACGATGGAAACCCCGCGTCCCGTCGCGGCGTAGGGGGCGAAGCGCGAATCGAAGCGCGAATCCCGGATGCGCGCGCGGTGAATGCCGCGTCCCAGGGGACCGGGACCTGACCGGAGTGAGATCATCGATGGCTGAAGAAAACGTACCTCGCGCCCGTCGCATCCTGCGTGAGATCCATCCGAGCACGTGGGAACACCCGGCCGACCGGGCCGCTCTCGCCGCACTGCGCCGGCTCCCCGGATTCGATGAGGTGCTGAAGAAGGTCTTCGGCCTTTTCGGCGAGAAACCGATCCGGCTCGCGTTCCAGGCCAATGCCGTGCGCGTTTCAGAAAAGCAGTTCCCCGACATCTGGGAACGCTACCTCGAGGTCCTCGAAACGCTGGACTCTCCGCGTTACGACCTGTTCATCTCGCAGACTCCACTCGTCAATGCCGGCGCCTACGGCATGGACAAGCCGTTCATTGTGCTCAATTCAGGCGCGGTCCGGCTGCTCGACAACGAGGAGCTCACGTACCTGATCGGCCACGAGCTGGGCCACATCCTCTCGGGCCACGTGCTCTACCGCACGATGACCGTGCTGCTGCTCCAGCTGGCGACCCTCGGGTTCCCGATCGTCGGACTGGCCGCGCGCGCCGTGCTCATGGCGCTGCTCGAATGGAGCCGCAAGGCCGAGCTGTCCTCCGACCGTGCCGGCCTGCTCGCCGTACAGAATCCCGAGGCGACGCTCCGCTCGTTCATGAAGCTCGCCGGTGGCGGCCGTCCCGAGGAGAACGACCTGAACGAGTTCCTGCGCCAGGCCGACGAGTATCGTCAGAGCGGCGATGTCGCCGACATCGTGTTCAAGGTGCTGAACCTGCTGGGCACGACCCATCCGTTCCACGTGCTGCGCGCCGCGGAGATCCGCGACTGGATCGAGGCCGGTGAGTACGACCGCATCCTGCGCGGCGAATATCGCAGGCGCTCCGATAATGACATACCCTACGGCGAGGACCTGGCCGAAGCCGCGCGTGCCTACCGCGATGAGGCATCCGACGTCATGAAGCAGTTCGGCGACGCCATCCGCGAAGCCCGCGACCGGTTTGCAGAGGGCTTCCGCCGCCAGTAGAATGCCGGCGCCCGGAGGAGCGGTCCCGTCCTCCGGGCGTCCCGGTTCCGCAGCAGGGGATGAGCATGAAGATCCTGATCGTCGGTCATGGCGGCCGCGAACACGCACTCCTCCACACACTGCACCAGAACAGACCGGACGCCGAGTTCTTCATCACCCGCGGCAATGCGGGGACCGCTCGACTTGCCCGCTCGATTCCGCTGCACCCCACCGACATTGATGGACTCGCCGCCTGGGCCGACGCTGAAGCGGTCGACCTCACGGTCGTCGGCCCCGAGGCGCCGCTGGCCGGCGGTATCGCCGATGCCTTCGCGGATCGACGGCTCCCGGTCTTCGGGCCGACCCGCCTGGCATCCGCCATCGAGGCGTCCAAGGCAAGGGCCAAACGCATCATGCGTGACGCCGGCGTGCCGACCGCCGCCTTCGCCACCTTCACCGGCGCCGCCGACGCCCGCGCGTACATTCACGAGCACGGTGCGCCGATCGTCGTGAAGGCCTCAGGTCTGGCCGCCGGCAAGGGCGCGATCGTATGTGAAACGGTCGAAGCGGCAGAAGCCGCCGTCCATTCGATGCTCGACAACAGTGCATTCGGCGAAGCCGGGCGTGAGGTCGTCATCGAGCAGTGCCTGGAAGGCGAGGAGCTTTCGATCTTCGCCATCACGGACGGGACCCACGCACTGCTCATGACGCCGGCCCAGGACCACAAACGGATCGGGGAAGGCGACACGGGTCCGAACACCGGCGGCATGGGAGCCTACCTGCCCGTCTCGATCGCGACAGACGACGTCATTGCCAGTGCGCGCAACCGGATCTTCCTGCCCGTCCTCGAGGCCATGCGCGAGGACGGCCGGCCGTTCCGTGGACTCCTCTACGCCGGGCTCATGGTCACTCAGGCCGGTCCGGCCGTCATCGAGTTCAATGCACGCTTCGGTGATCCCGAGACCCAGGCCCTCCTGCCGCTCCTCGCCTCGCCGTTGCTCGATCCGCTGCTCGAGGTCGCACGCGGCGGCTCGCTCGCCGGCGCATCCCTCGACTGGAAACCGGCGGCAGCGCTCACGACAGTGCTCGCATCGGCCGGCTACCCGCAGTCCTCGGCGAAGGGCGTGCCCGTCCACATTCCCGCCGACCTCGAACGTGACGGCGTCATTGTCTTCCATGCCGGCTCGCGCTTCGATGACGGTAATGTCGTGACCGATGGCGGCCGGGTGCTTGCCGCCACTGCCGTCGCACCGACACTCGAGGAAGCCGCCCGCCGCAGCCGCGATGCCGCGGCCGCAATCGTGTTCGACGGCAGGCAGTACCGTCGTGACATCGGCTGGCGCGAGCTCGAACGCCGTGCCCGAACTGCCTGAAGTCGAGACCATCGCCCGCGACCTCGAGGCCCGGGTCCGTGGCGCAATCGTCCAGGATCTGTCCGTCCGACGGCCGGACATCCTCGCGCCGGATTCCGGCACTCGACGCCTCCGCCGCAACCTGTCCGGCCGCCGCATCACGGATGTCTCTCGCCGGGGCAAGAACCTGGTCTTCGTCCTGGATCGCCGGTTCCGAATGGTCATCAACCTCGGCATGACCGGTCGCGTCGTGACCAGTGATTCGCCCCGCGCCAGCGAACTCGTCCACGTCGCCGCCAGCTTCACCCTCGAGGATGGCCGATCGATCCTGTACGACGATGCGCGCCGCTTCGGCCGGATCCGGCTCTTCACCGAAACTGCATGGCGAGTGCGCGATGCCGAGCTCGGCATCGAACCGCTCGCCCCTGACTTCACGCCCGAACTGCTTCACCACCTGACCCGCCGATCCGTTACCCCGATCCGCAACTTCCTCCTCGACCAGAACCGCATTGCCGGGGTCGGCAACATCTACGCGAACGAAGCCCTGTTCCGCGCCCGCATCCGCCCGACCCGCCGCGCAAACCGCATCACGCGTCCCGGCGCGACCGCCCTCCACCATGAGCTGCGAGCCGTCCTCTCCGAAGCCATCCTCGAGCGCGGCACCACCTTCAGCGACTATCGCGACGCCAGCGGCAACGAAGGCGCCTTCCAGTTCCGGCTCCGGGTCTACGACCGTGAGGCACTCCCCTGCACCGTCTGCGATCACCTGATCCGCCGCGTCGTCCTGACCAACCGCTCCGCCTTCTACTGTCCTTCCTGTCAGCGCTGACATCGCGCGCCGAGCGGATGGGATGTCCGGCGGCACCCTTGACAGGCGGGTCGTCTTCGGCAAATCTTCGGCCCGTCCGACTATTCCCTCGGAACCAGCGCCCATGAACACGGCTCTCCACCAGCCCCGGAACGCCGACGTCGGCCGTCCGCGTGAAAGGGCGGACCTGCGGGAGGATGTGCGCCAGGCGGCGGAGAACCGGCCTGGCGTCTACCGCATGGTCGCACCGGATGACCGCGTGCTCTACGTCGGCAAGTCAGTGCGGGTCCGGACCCGGCTGCTGTCGTACTTCCGGCTGCCGCACGGTACGAAAGGCGAAGAGATCCTGCGGCACACGCGTCGCATTGAATGGGAGTACGCGCCGAGCGAGTTCTCGGCATTGCTGGCGGAGATGAAGTCGATCAAGCAGTGGCGGCCGCCGTACAACGTGGTGCACAAGCGGGACCGGGCGTACTGCTTCATCCGGCTGACGCGGGAGCCGGCACCCCGCCTTCAGACGGTACGGCGGGTGAGGGCGGATGGAGCGCGGTACTTCGGTCCGTTCGCCGGCCCGCTGCGCGTTCGCGAGGCGGTGCGCGAGATCTCGGACGCACTCGAGCTACGGGATTGCGCGACGAAGACGCCGATGCGGTTCGCGGACCAGCTCGACCTGTTCCCGCTCGGCTCGCGGGCGCCCTTGTGTCTGCGCGGCGATCTGGGCCGCTGCATGGCGCCGTGCGTGGCGCGCGTGACTCGTCCGGACTACATGATCAGGGTCCGGCTGGCATCGCAGTTTCTGCACGGCGAGGCGGACGGTCCGCTCGAGCAGTTGCGGCAGCGGATGGACATGGCTGCCGGCTCACTCAACTTCGAGTATGCGGCGACTGTGAGGGACCGCATCCACCGGCTCGAGGAGCTGCGCGACGAACTGGTCGGGCTGCGTCGCACGATCGAACAGCTCTCGTTCGTCTACACGATGCCCGGCGTCGCGGGTGAGGACCGGGCCTACGTGATCCGGCGAGGCCAGGTCCTTGCAGACGTATCGGCGCCCGTCGGCCCCGAGCAGGTCGTCGCGCTGCAACAGCGAGCCCGGCGTCTGCTGTCGGGCTCATCGCCGGCGGTCCTGTCGGTCGGTGAGACGGAGGCGACGGAGATTCTGATGATCGCCCGGTGGTTCCGCCTTCGCCCGGACGAGCTGGAACGGACGTGGCGGCCCGGCGATGCCGATCTGACCGGCATCGAGCTGGCGGTCTGAACGCCGGTCGGACCGCCGGAGCCCGCTCATGCCGTGCCGGTGATGTCGGGTCGGACTCACAGGCCGGTGCATTGAATCAGCGCGACCGGTTCGCCGACCTCCTTCCGATCGATCCCTCAGATTGTGATCAGCCGGAAGTCCTCTGTGCCGTCTTCGAGTGACAGGATCGCGATCGAGGGTCGAAGCTGGAACCTCGCCTGTCCGGCGCTGCCCGGATTGAGAAACAGGCGCTTGCCGATGCGCTCGAACGCCGGTTTGTGGGTGTGGCCGAAGACGACGATGTCGGCGCCGGTATGTGCGCGGTCCAGTAGCGCCGGCGTCGGCACGCCGACCAGGTGTCCGTGCACGACCAGGATCGTCCTGCCGGCCGCTTCCAGTGTCGCGCTGTCACCGACTCCGATGTGGTCATCGGCGTTGTCTGTGTTCCCACGTACCGCAGTGACCGGCGCGACCGCGGACAGTGCGGTGAGGATGTCGGCCGGTCCGATGTCGCCTGCATGAATGATGTGGTCCACGCCTTCGAAGTGACGGAACACCTCGTTCCGCAGCTTGCCGTGCGTGTCCGATATCAGACCGATCCGCACTTCAACCCCGCTCCCCGGCGCTCCAGCGCGGCCCGAGCGAGTGTTCGATGCCGAGATGCGAGAGCACGCGGCCCGCGATGAAGTCCAGCAGCGCCTCAATGGTCGACGGCCGGTGGTAGAATCCCGGCGATGCGGGCAGCACGGTCGCGCCCGCGCGTGTCAGCCGCAGCATGTTCTCGAGGTGGATCGCCGAGTACGGCGTCTCTCTCGGCACCACGATCAGTGGTCGCCGCTCCTTGAGCACGACGTCCGCGGCCCGTTCGATCAGCGAGCGTGTGGTTCCCTGCGCGATGCTCGCGAGCGTGCCCATCGAGCAGGGGCAGATCACCATGCCTCGTGAGGCGGCGGAGCCGGACGCCGGTGTCGCGCCGCGGTCACGGTTCGAGTAGACGACGACGTCGCTCCAGTCTCCCGTCGCCTCGCGCAGTCCGGCTTCATCCGCAATGTCCATCTCTTCCGACAGCAGCCGCCAGCCGGTCTCGGACACGATCAGCCGAACCGCGACTCGCGCATCGTCGAGTGCGCGCAGCACGCGGACAGCGTAGGGTGCGCCGGACGCGCCCGTGATCGCCAGAGTGACCGGCGCGTTGGTGTTCACGGTGAGATCCCCGGCAGGTCTTCCCGCCCGCACACCGACGACGGTGCCATCACAGCGCGCTTCCTCCACCTGCGAACAGACGGTCGGCCAGTGTGAGCACGAACAGGCTGATCGACACGGCGATGTTGGACTGGAAGAACGCACGGTCGATCACACGCAGGTCGAGGCCGCCGCTCTCTGCGTGCCGGACCGCCCAGTTCTCGTACACCAGCAGCCCCACCATGACGACGATGCCGGCAAGATAGAGCGGCCCGAGCGGAAACAAACCGAGCAGATGGATCGCGAGGAACAGTACCACCGCTATCGCGTGGAACACGCGCGCACTGACGAGTGCGCCGCGCGTACCGAGCCGTGCCGCGATCGAGTGGAGCCCGGCCGCCCTGTCGAACTCGATGTCCTGTATCGAGTAGATCACGTCGAACCCCGACACCCAGAACATGACCGCCGCGGCGAGGATCGGCAGGGTGTACCAGGGTCGACTCCAGGACCCGGACACCGCGAGGTACCCGCCGACCGGCGCGATCCCGAGCGCGAGTCCGAGAACGTGGTGGGACCACTGCGTGAACCGTTTCGTGTACGAGTAGAACAGGATCCAGCCGAGCGCCAGCGGCGACAGCCATCCGCACAGCGGATTCAGCAGGAACGACGCCAGCACGAACACCGCGCTCGACCCGGCCACACCCGCCGCGGCCTGGCTGACGCTCAATCGCCCACTCGGCAGCTCGCGGCCGAGTGTCCTCGGATTGCGCGCATCCAGCTCCCGGTCGACGATGCGGTTGAACGCCATTGCGGTGAAGCGCGCGGCCGTGAACGCCACGACGATCCAGACGATCATGACCGGCCGGACCGCCGACCGCTCTCCATAGCTCGCCAGCACGGCACCGAGCCCGGCGAACGGCAGCGCGAACAGCGTGTGCGGCAGCTTGACCAGGCTGGCATAGCGCGCGGCCAGCGACTGGCCGGCAATGGTCTGCCCTTCCCGTCCAGCCGCCGGCCCGACCGGTGGACCGCCCGACCCGCGCCCTTCCTGCCGGCTGTCGGATCCTTCCTCAGCAGGGCCGGACATCCCGCTCCGCCGGCCGTCGCTCACAGCCCGAGCCGCGACCAGAGTGCGTCGATCCTGGCCTTCACTTCCTCATCCATCCTGATGACTTCGGGCCAGGTCCGGGTAAACCCCTCTTCCGACAGCTTGTGGGTGCCATCGATTCCCATCTTCGAGCCGAATGCCGGTCCGCGGGCGGCGTGATCGAGGTCGTCGACCGGTCCGAACGTGAAGCGCACGTCGCGTTCCGGATCGATGTTGTTCAGCGCGTACCACCATGCTTCCTGCGGATTCTTCACGTCAATGAAATCGTCCACCACCACTATCACCTTGGCCAGGCTCATCAGACCCTGGCCCCACAATCCGTTCATCACCTTGAACGCATGCCCCGGATACTCCTTGCGTATGCTGACGAACACGAGGTTGTGGAAGATGCCCTCGGCGGGCATGTGGTAGTCGACGACTTCGGGCATGGTCATGCGCAGCAGCGGCAGGAAGATGCGTTCGGTCGCACCGCCCAGGTAGAAGTCCTCCATGGGCGGCCGGCCGACGATGGTCGATGGATAGATCGGATCGCGTCGCATCGTGATCCGTTCGACGTGCATCACCGGGAACAGATCCTCGGGCGTGTAGAAGCCGGTGTGATCGCCGAACGGTCCCTCGACGCCGAGCGGCTCGGTCGTATCGACCCAGCCTTCGATGACGATCTCCGCTTCGGCCGGCACCCGCAGGTCGCTGGTCGTCGCACTCGTGATCATGAGCGGCGATCGGCGCAGAAACCCGCTGAACAGGTATTCGTCGATCCCGGGCGGCAACGGCGCCGTCGGTGTGTACATGGTCGCCGGATCCGCGCCGAGCGCCACCGCCACCGGCATGCGCG
>Ga0055448_10000105_pt1 | contig 18330 bp, 14 predicted proteins | sample China_Galinas_PW_4_FD_57744 | JGI IMG/M metagenome (GOLD analysis project Ga0055448, IMG submission 57744) | Wetland microbial communities from San Francisco Bay, California, USA, that impact long-term carbon sequestration - China_Galinas_PWA_D2 | ecosystem: Environmental > Aquatic > Marine >... | reverse complement strand
GCGGGCGAGAGGCCGGCGGGCGGGCAGGTGATCGAGAGCGCCGGCAACGACTGTGCGGTCATTGCGGGCCGTGCGATCGCGCTCAGTGTGGACGCCTCGATCGAGGGCGTGCATTTCCGGCGAGAGTGGATGACGCCCGAGCAGACGGGATACAGGGCGGCGGCCGCGGCGCTGAGCGATCTGGCGCCGTCGGCGGCGAGGCCGGTCGGTCTGTTCGTGACACTGGCAGTGCGGCCTGCGGATGTGCCGGACTATGCGCTGGGCGTGATGGCCGGCATCAGTGAAGCAGCGGACACGGCCGGTGCCGTTCTTCTCGGGGGCGACATCTCCCGGTCCGACGGTCCGGTCATGATCGACGTGACGGTGGCGGGTGAAGTGGACCGCGTGATCACGCGACGCGATGCACAACCCGGCGATGACGTGTTCGTCACGGGTACGCTGGGCGCGGCGGCGGCGGCGGTCCGCGCATGGAACGCCGGGCTTGCACCGTCGCCTGCTGCCGTTGCCGCGTTCACGCGGCCGGCCCCGCGCATTGCAGGGGCGCGCTGGCTAGCCGAGCGCTCGTTGATCCACGCTGCGATCGACCTGTCGGACGGTCTGGCCGGCGATGCGGGGCACCTTGCCTCGGACAGCGGTGTGCGTATCGTGCTGGAAGAGGCGATAATCCCGGTGGCCACGGCGGCACGCGAGATCGCGGGTGATGATGCCGCCGCGCTGGCGCTCGCGCTGGGTGGCGGCGAAGACTACGAGCTTTGCTTCACGGGCGCGCCGGCCGCCGTCGAGCGTGAGGCGGCGGCGTTCGAGGCGCTGTTCGGTGTCCGCCTGACACGGGTGGGCCGCGTGACCGAAGGCAATGGCATCGGTCTGCTCGGTCGCGACGGTTCCGAACGTGCGCTCGATGTCGCCGGATACTCCCACTTCGAGTCGAAGGAAGAGTCGTCTTGATTGCGATTCGATCGGTGCTGTTCTGGATTGCGACGATCATTGTCACGGGTGGCTTCAGCTCGATCGTCGTGATCGCGAGTCTGGTTCATGTCCGCGGTCCGTTCTACGGCTGGATCGCTCGCACGTGGTCACGCTGGGTCATCCGCATGGGCGGTGTGCGGGTGCAGGTCGAAGGTGAGGAGAACGCGCCGACCGACCAGCCCCGCATCTACGTCAGCAATCACCAGTCGTGGTTCGATGTCTGGGCGCTGGCGGCGGGACTGCCGGGCCACTACCGCTTCGTCGCCAAGAAGGAACTTGCGCGTTTCCCGATCTTCGGCCGCGCCTGGAAGGTGGCCGGCCACGTCTGTGTCGACCGGTCCGACCGCGGCGCTGCCGCCCGCTCGCTCGAGGACGCAGGCAGGCTGATCCGCAGTGACGGCAGCGGCGTCATCATCTTCGCCGAAGGCACGCGGTCCAGGACCGGCAAGCTCCAGCCGTTCAAGAAGGGCGCGTTCATGCTCGCGCTGCACACGGGTGTCGACATCATTCCGGTCGCGCTGGTCGGCAGCCGCGCGGTGCAGCCGAAGGGCGAGTGGCGTGTGCGGCCGGGCACCATCACGATCCGGATCGGCAAGCCGATACCGACCGCGGAATACAGTCTCGATACGCGCGACCTCATGATGGCGCGGACGCGCGAGGCGATCGAGGCTCTGCTTTCAGGACAGAGTGAAAGGCCCGCTGGCGCGGTCGTGTCCCGCGACTCTGCCACCCACATCGACTGAGCAACGGATGGTCCGCCATGTCTTCCATAATCAGCGTTCACGCCCGGGAGATCCTCGATTCACGCGGCAATCCGACGATCGAGGCCGAAGTCGTTCTCGAAGACGGCGTAGCCGGCCGTGCCGCGGTACCGAGCGGCGCATCGACCGGTGAACACGAAGCCATCGAGCTTCGCGACGGCGAGAAGGATCGCTTCGGCGGAAAGGGCGTGCAACGAGCCGTGCACAACGTCAACGAAATCATTGCGCCGGCCGTCACGGGTCTCGATGCGTTCGACCAGGTCGACATCGATCGCGTCATGATCCATCTCGATGGAACGGCCAACAAGGCGAAGCTCGGCGCCAATGCGATTCTCGCGGTCTCCCTGGCCGTCGCGCGCGCCGCCGCGAACGAAGCCGGGCTGCCGCTCTATCGATACATCGGCGGGCCGCATGCCACACTGATGCCGGTCCCGCTCATGAACATCCTGAACGGCGGAGCGCACGCCGCCAACAATGTTGATTTTCAGGAGTTCATGGTCGCGCCCGTCGGGTTTGACAACTTCCCCGATGCCCTGCGCGCCGGAGTCGAGGTCTTCCATTCACTGAAGCAGGTGCTCGCGAAGCAGAAGAAGAGCACGGCAGTGGGCGATGAGGGCGGCTTTGCTCCCGACCTCGCGACCAACGAGGATGCGATCGACGTCATCATGGAAGCCATCGAACGCGCCGGATACAGGCCCGGCGATGACATCATGCTCGCGCTCGATCCGGCGGCATCCGAGATGTACCAGGATGGCAGGTACGTCTTTCACAAGTCGACTGGCACGGCATACACGTCGAGCGAGATGACGGCCTTCTGGACACGCTGGGTGGACGAGTATCCGATCGCCTCGATCGAGGACGGCCTTGATGAAGGGGACTGGGAGGGCTGGGCCGAGCTGACCCGTACGCTCGGTGACCGCGTGCAGCTGATCGGCGATGACATCTTCGTCACGAACACCGAGTTCCTCTCGCGCGGCATCAGCGAAGGCGCAGCGAACGCGATCCTGATCAAGGTCAACCAGATCGGCACATTGACCGAAACGCTCGAGGCCATCGAGCTGGCCCGCCGCAACGGTTACAACTGGATCATCTCGCACCGGTCCGGCGAGACCGAGGACACGTTCATTGCGGATCTGGCGGTCGCGACCCGGTCGGGCCAGATCAAGACGGGCAGTGCCAGCCGGACCGACCGCATCGCGAAGTACAACCAGTTGCTCCGCATTGCCGAAGACCTGGCGGATGCGGCCGAGTTCGCCGGCGTGGGCGCGTTCTGAGCCGATGCGACTCCGCTACGTCATCGGACTCGTGCTGCTGGCCGGTGCGGCGTACTTCGCCGTGTTCGGTGGCGAGTACAGTCTGCTCGAGGTCCGCCGCATCAGACGCGAGCTGATCGTGGAACAGGAACGGCTCGATCAGGCGAAGGTGGAACTCGACCGGCTGCGCGCGCACGTCGACTCGCTCGAACACGATTCCGCGACCATTGTCCGGATCGCGCGCGAACGGTGGGGCATGATCCGGCCCGGTGAGCGGCTCTATCGTTTCGAGGAAGGCGACACGGGGGCTCAACACGCGCGACCCGGCCGAGCCACGTCGCCGCCCGACACCTCACGCAGCGATCCACTGCGCTGAACTACGGATGAACGCCGCGCGCCGCCGTCCATCAGCGTGTTGACAATGGCGTCGCTCTTCACCGCCGTCTGTGCGAAACACGAGCCGAATGCGCAGGCCGTGGTGATCCGCCGGTTCGGTCTCACGGAGTGACACCAGCACCAGCCGCGGTCAGCGGATGGAGCATCAGGCGTTCGACGTCGAGGTCATCTCTCACGAGGCCGAGAACGTAGTCCTCGCCGATCTCGAAGACCTCGAGCCCTGCCGGCATCTCGACTTCGCCCAGTAGGCGACCGGCCGGGTCGAACACCAGCCACACAGCCGCGGCATCGTGCTCCCACGGCTTCAGGAACCGCTGCACCCAGAGGCTACCGGTCGGGTCTGTGTGAAGGTCGCCATGGGTCGGGAAGACCGGCGAGAACACCAGTCGCGAGCTTCGTTCCGCAGCGTGTTGCGGGCCGCTTCCGTGGCGGCGTTTTCCAGCCTCGATTGGAGGAATCGACTTCTGTCCGTTGCGGTGACGGTCTCGACGGGACCCGACCAGCGCAGGATCGCGGGCGCCGCCCGCCTGACATCCCGGATGTCGATACCGGCCTGCTTCGCCGTGCCGACGAACATCCTCATTCCGGACGTCGCCGTGCCCGTCCACGGCGAGAAGAGTGCCGGTCCGACCATGACGAGTCCGCGCTGAGACCTCTGGACGGCCAGGCTCTTGGGGAACCGGCCGAGCGAATCGAGAAGCGTACCGTCAGCCGAGAAGCGCAGGTACTCGGCAAAGATCTCGAAGGCCGTTCCGTCCGGGTGATCGGGAGCGGGTGGCCAGCTCTCGATCAACAACGAGCCATCGTCGAACACACCCCGCACGTGCACGATCGGGTTTCCCGTCTCGATCCGGAAGTCGCGGACGGGATCGCCCGTGCGAGTCAGTATGGTGATCCGGCCCAGTGCGCCATCGACGGCGAGCAGCGAGTCCGCACGATATCGCCACACGCCATCGATGCTCCTGAACTCGCCCGGGCCCTCGCCATCGCGGCCGGTCGAATGAACGAAGCGGCCGGTCACATCGAAGAATCGGAGCTCGCGGCTGCCGGAATTGGCGACCACGACAGTGCCATCCGCGAGTCGCGTGGCGCTCCGGACCCGATCCAGCTCGTAAGCCGGAGCGCCCTGTGCCACGCCGATCACGAACGCCGGCGAGTCCGCTACGGTCCAGCCTTCGGTCCCGGTCCACAAGGGCGTTGCGCTCTCGATGATCGCAATGCCCGCGCTGTCACGCGTGAGCGGTCCGGAGGTCACTGGCTCGCCGGGCGCGCAGGAGCCGCAGCATGCCGCGAGGAGCAGCATTGCGCATTGGCGAGCGAACCCTCTCCTCCTCGCGCGGGCGAGCGCGGGCAGACGTATGGCGGTCAATCCGCAGGGGTGAGGCAGCAAGCGCGGTTCGACTGGCATTCTTCCCTCTATCCGCATTACCGGGGCACGGCGCTCATTGCACGTAGCGCACGAGATCCGGGACAAGGCCAAGGAAGATGCCGAGCGGGAGGGCCAGCAGGAACCACTTGAGCCCGGCTCGGATGTGTCGCCAGAACGACAGGCCCTGATCCCGGCTCCAGGCCCGGATCACGCCCATGGTGAGGAAACCGGCGGGCATGCTGCCGCTGACCAGCACGATGTAGAGCCAGACGCCCGGAGTCGACGCGGCGGGCCCGATGGCCGGGATGCTCGAGGTGACGGCCCGGACAGCGAAGATGGTCGAGATGAAGAACCAGACCGCCCATGCGGCGATGGCGCCGAACCGGCGGCAGACAGCGACGACGATGAAGGTGAAGACGGCGAACTGCACCGCCAGCCCGAGCAGTCCCACCCCCGACCTCCACGGTTGCCGCTGGTGATCGATCGCGACGCTGTTGCCGGGTGGCTCGTCTCCGAGGCGACGAACCGATCAGGCCACGAATGCGACGGCGAACATTCCTCGTCGGCGGTTCAGACCCCGGGGAAAGGACGAGGATCCCGGACGCCCGAGCAGGCAGGCATGACCGCGCTCCTTGAAAGGGGGACCGCGGACCGATATACCCACCCGGTTCATTTCGCCGATCGGTGCAACCAGCAGTTCGCCTCGATCATCATTGAATACGAGTCCGTCGACGGACAGACAGGCATCATGAACAGAAAGCCACCGGGTGCCGGGCACGATCCGGCCGCGCCGGGCCGACTGCCGGACTGGGAGACGCTGTACCGGGATCTGGGCGAGCGGGTCTTCAGGCTGGTTCACCGGATGACGGGCGATGCGGATCTGGCCGCCGACCTGACTCACGACACGTTCGTCCGCGTCTACGAGCGGGCGAGCCAGTATGACGGCCGGGGTGCGGCGAGGTCGTGGGTGTTCCAGATCGCGGTGAACCTGGTTCGGGAACGAGGCCGGTCCGCATCGAGGCGGGCGGCACTGCTCGAGCGGGAGAGCCCGACGTTCGCGGGATCGTCGAGGAGCGACGCGGCCCGGGTCGAGTTGCGGATCGCGCTCGACGAAGCCCTGTCGAAACTGCCGGCCCGGCAGCGAGTCGCGCTGCTGCTCTATGATGTCGACGGCTACTCGCACGCCGACATCGCCGCGATGCTCGGCATGGCGGAAGGCAGCTCGAAGGCTCGCGTCTCGAGGGCGCGCGCCGCCATGCGGGCGATGCTGGATGGGCGGATCTGATACGGCACGCCGGTATGCGGTCGTCGGGTGCCGTGCTTGGATCGAAGCCGACGGTAAACGGATCAGTGACCGACGCGCGACACGCGCGGATGAACGACGCCGGTAGAGACGGCGATCGGAGAACCCCGGAAGGCAGACAGATCATGATGTCGGATCCCAATGACCGGCTGCGCGCGGCGCTCGGCGCGGCAAGGCCGCCCGCCGCATGGCCGGCCGCGGAGATCGAGGACCGGATCCGCGGCACGATCGCATGGCGACATCGTCGCGTGATGGGCTTGCCGGCCAGCTCGATCCTGCGCAGCGGGACGGTGCGCGCGCTGCTGGCGGCCGCCGCGTCGCTCGCAGTCTTCATCGGCGGTGCCGAGTACGGGCGCCGGCTGGGGGCGTCACAGGCTCCGCCGATCGCGGAGGCGGCCGGGCCGGCGGTGCCCGTCGAGAACGTGAGTCTGCCGCTCTCCATCCAGTCCGCGGGCAGCCGCTACGTGGCCAGCCTGGCCCGGTTCTCGGAGACCGCGCCGAGCCTCTCGCCGGAGCAGCGCCAGACGGCGCGCGAGGTCGCACTCGCCCTTCTCTATTCGGCCACCATCGAGCTGGTGCGTGAGTCCAGGGACGACGACATCCTGCGTACCGTCAGTCAGCTGGTGGAGGAACGTCGCAACGAGATACCCGGTGCGGCGTCCGGCAGGCACTTCTGATGGCGGAGCGGTGGACAATGATCGGACACTCTCTGAGATCGGCTGGCATCGTGTGCGCGGGCCTGATCCTCTCGCTCCGGCCCGCGACGGCGCAGGAATGCACGGGTGTCGTGACGCCAAGCGTGAACCTCGGCATCGGCACGATCCACTGCCAGGGCGGCTCCTGCCTCGTGGCCGGCGCGAGCTCGACGGTCGGGAACAGGCTGCCGGAGGACCTGAAAGAGAGAAGGTCGCGGTATCGCCACGCCTGGGGCTTCAGCGTCGAGCCGTGGCTCTGGGACATCGCCCCGGATGGGCCGACGGCCGGGCTCGTGGAAGAGGGTGATGTGCTGGTGGCCGTGAACGATGCCCCGATCACGACCCGTCAGGCAGGGCTCGACCTGACTCTGATGCAGCCCGGGAAGCCGCTGCTTCTGACCCTGCGCAGGAACGGCGTGCTCACCGATGTATCGGTGGATCCCGTGATCTCGTGTTTCACGATCACGGCATCCGCGGGGACCGATGAGATGCCCTATCACGTACGGCAGTGGCGAAATACGCGGCCAACCGCAGCGTCGCCGGCGGCTCCTTCCGCTGAAGGTCTCGCCCGATTCGAGGTCGCCGGGATCACGCTGGCCGGCGTCAAGGAAGTCCGAGTGAACGCCAGTGGCGCGGCGCAATGGTGGTTCAGGGTCGTGCCGGTCATTACAGAGGTACGGGCCGACAGTCCGGCCGATCGAGCCGGCATCAGGGTGGGCGACCGGCTGATCCGGGCGGATGGCCACGCGCTGACGAGTCAGGAAGGTACGGCCGCGCTCGCCGGTCTTCGGGCGGGCCGGTCCATATCTGTCCGGGTCAGGCAGGGAACGAAGACGAAGGAGGTGGTGCTCAATGGGGGGTGACCGTCGGATCCTCGTGGCATGCGTCATGTCGATCACGCTGGCGGCGTGTGAGGACGGCGGCGCTGGCGCACGCTGGGCCGGTACGATCGACACACTCGCGAGCGGCACTGTCGTCGTTCACAATCCGGCCGAAGGTCTGTGGGACGACGCGACACAGTGGCGGCTGACCGAGGACCTGCGAATCGGTGCGGTAGACGGAACGGGGCCGGACGTCTTCGGCAACATCGCCGACTTCGATGTGGACGCGCAGGGCCGGATCTGGGTGCTCGATGTGGATGCCACGGAAGTTCGCGTTTTCGACGCCGATGGCTCGTACATCCGAACCATCGGCCGCAACGGAGAGGGCCCGGGTGAGTTCAGGGAACCCTGGAAGGTCGAGGTGGATGCCGCCGGCCGTACGTGGGTCGTCGACATCGGGAACAACCGCTACTCGATCTTCGGTGCTGATGGTTCGCTCATCGAGGAGAAGCAGCGGTTCGAGAGCGGCAACGTGAGTCCGTGGCCGGGCGCGATCATGGACGACGGTCGCGTCGTGGATGTCGACTCCCGATTCGTCGACCACAAACCGCGTGACATGTACGTGATTCACGCGGCTGATGGCCCGCCGCTCGACACGATCCTGATGCCGGAATTCGATCGTGCGTACTTCGTGCGCTCGTCGGAGAACGGGACCACGTTCGCCTCCGTGCCGTTTGCACCCGACCTGGTCACCCTCCTGGACCCACGCGGATACCTGTGGGCCGGCATTACCGACAACTACCGCGTCATGCAGCTCTCCCTCAATGGTCAGGACACGCTCCGCGTCATCGAGAAGCCGTACGACCCGGTCCCGGTGACCGGCTCCGAGAAGTCCGCGGCGTTCGAAGGACTGCAATGGTTCCGGAACCAGGGCGGGCGCGTCGATCCGGGACGGATCCCGGACGGACACGCCGCATACCGGAACTTCGCGGTCGATTCGGAAGGCTATCTGTGGGTCAGGCCCATCACCGCCAGACCGGACGACGTGACAGTCGAGACCCTGTACGCGCCACGTCCGGGTGCTTTCGATGTGTTCAATGCGCAAGGTCAGTACCTGGGCCGCGTAGCGCCGACGATCCCGCTGACCTCCACCGTCATCATTGGTGACCATCTCTATGGAATCACGCGAGATGACCTCGATGTCGAGTACATTGTGCGACTGAAGATCGAGGGGCGCGCCAGTCCTTGACGCGGCCCGGGCTGCGGGAGAGAATGTAGCACGAAACGCGACCCGACCGCGCTCCCCCGAAATGAACATGCCCGGACCCGACAACGTCCCGCCCGACGAGACCCGCCTCATCATGCTCCGGTCACGGAGACCGCCGCTGCGTCTCCGACTGGGCACCGTACTCGCCCTGCTCGCAGCCTGCGCCGGCGGCGATGCCGCGGAGCCCGGCTTTACCGCGCGGGACAGTGCGGGCGTTCACATTGTCGAGGTCCCGCTCACAGAGGGCCCGGCAAGAGCGTTCGCGGTCGTCGGCGGGCTCGATGTCTCGATCGGTGGCGCCGACGACCACGCTGTTGCGCTCTCGAACGTGACCGGCGTGGCAGCCGGAGCGGACGGCCGCATCTTCGTCGCGGATGGCCAGGCACGCACGATCTACGTGTTCGATGCGAAGGGCTCGGTCCTCGACTCGATCGGCAGGGAAGGTGAGGGCCCGGGTGAGTTCCGCTACCTCGCGGGCATCGAGCTGCTGCCGGGCGACACGCTCGTGACATGGGACGGCTGGGCGAACCGCGTGCAACGGTTCACAGGCAATGGCGATTTCATCGATGCCGTCGTGTTCAACGACGGCATGCAGGACCGGGCGCACCGCACGGCCGATGGTACGATATTCAGCGTCGGGCGAATGCCGCAGGTGATGAAAGGATCACCCACGGATTTCACTGTCGACCGTGACACACTGGCGCTGCTTCACCGACTGCCGACCGGCCAGATCGACACGGTCGAGATCGCACCGGGGCGGGAGCGGGTTCAGCGGATCCTCCGCATGTCGAACGGTTCGCTCGCGACCACGATGCTCGACCGACCGTTCGGCCGGGATTTCCTGTGGGCCGGAACCGCCGACGGGTTGTGGTTCGGCCACAATGACGTGTTCCGCATCCGCCACGTGGATTCAATGGGCCGGCCGGACCGCGAGATCCGCGGCTCGCCCCTCTCGGAGCCGGTATCGCGAACGGATGCAACGGCGTGGAAGGCCGCGCTCGAGGCGAATGCGAAGACCGATCGCGGCCGCGAACTGATCGAGAAGCAGTTCGACCCCGCCGTTCTGCCCGCGACACGGCCAGCCTTCACTCGACTCGTGGCTGGCGAGTCCGGCGAGCTATGGGTGCGCGCATTCGAGTGGGACGGCACGCAGGCCGGACGCTGGCTCGTCTTCTCGAAGACCGGTGAGTACGTCGGACAGGTCGAGACGCCGCCGGGACTCAGACTGGAAGCAGTGACCCGCGATCGTATCCTCGGTGTTGCGCGCGACCAGTTCGACGTTCCAGCCTTGCACGTCTACGCGCTGGCACGCTGCGCATCGTCCTGCTGACACTCAGGCGGCCGGCCGTGCAGCGCGGCCCACGCCACGACCGGCGGCCTGGCGGCGACTACCGGGCCCCTCCTCGGAAGCGACTCGCGCCGACCTCCGCGATGCAATTGTCCGTAATCGGCGCTTCAACGCACTTCGCGACCCACTCGCTCAACACCGTGTCCGGGATGCCGGCGGCGGCCGCCGCATCGAGAAAGAACGGCCAGTCGCGCTGGCGTTCGGCCGGCGCCGTCAGGACCGTGCCGAGCAGCCGCCCCATGGCGGCTTCACCCGCCCGCTCCTCGAGGGAGAGAAGCCAGAGCGGAGCGAGCTGGTAGCGGTAGGAATCTCCGATCTGCGATGCCTGCTCGATGCGGCTGAGCGGGCTGACAGGGCCCGCCCGCAATGCACCGTCCCGAAGCTCGCGGACATTATCGGCGAACACGGAGTCGCTCTCCGCTACGGCCATGCGGCGGAGCGACATGTACTCGGCCATCGACTCGACATAGAACCAGAACAGCGGACCGGTCGGCCGGAGCACCGTGCCGAAGTAGTAGTGCGCCAGCTCATGGCCCAGCGTCCGACGCAGCCACAGCGGCAGCAGCGCGGTACCGTCGGCCGCCGTCTCGACCAGGCTGCCGAAGTCGATCGCGCCATCGAAGGCGACCGTCGGCCATGACACGAACGCCCACGACGACCGCCCCGGCGTCCGCCGTTTCGCAATGCTGAGGAACGTCAGGAAGACCGGTGAGCCCTCGTACTCGATGCCGAGAAACCGTTCGAACCCGCTCGTCGTGGCATCCAGCTGATCGCGAAAGACGGCGGCGGCGCGTTCATCGATCGCGCCACCGACGAACTCGAGACCGGCAGTCCGAGTGACACTGAAATCACCAGCGAATAGCAGGAGCGCGCGCGGCACATCGCTCGTGAAACGGGCGCTCGGACCAGCGGCCGGCGCCGATCCGTTGATGTACAGCTGCCGGCAATCGGCACAATCGACGGTGATGTCGTAGCTGACCTGAGTCGACAATGCGCCGCTCTTCCGATCACGCACGATCGGATACCACTTCGACTGTTCCGTAGCGCGCAGCGTTCCGTGGTTGGCCACAATGCGGCCCTTCCAGTCATCAGGAACGGGATGGCCATCGAAGACCGGCACGGCCCCACTGTAGGCGACACAGAGCGACGCGACAGGCCCGAGTGAATCCGGGACCGCCACGTCGTACACCGATCCTTCGCCCAGCCACTCGCCGTCATAGTATCCGTCATAGTCGAGCACCGGTCCGCCGCGGCCGGCCCGGACCGTGCCGACCTCGAACGCATGATTGAGCACGAAAGTCAGTGTGTCGGCATCCGGCAATCGTCAATTTGCTCTCCTCAGTCGTGTGACCGCTTCACATGATCATTCGGCGACTGGTGCCGAACACGCCACCGGGTCTCAGCGGCTGGCCTGAGCCCGGCGGAACGCCAGATCGAGAAAGGCCTGCGCCCGCCGTGCGTGCGAAGCCGCTGCCGCTTCGTTGCCGAGCGCTCGCCACGCCTGCGCCATGCCCCAGTGTGTGGTGCCATAGTAGAGAGGCACGCCTTCCGATGCGGAATCGACCCAATGATCCCAGCGATCGGGAAAGCCGCCCCTGTGGATGAACACGTGGGTCAGCAGCTCTTCGGTGCGCGGCACATCCAGCCACGGACCGGTGACGCTCTCGATTTCGGGGTTCGGGGCGCGCCAGATACCGTAACCCGGAGCCGGCTGCACCTGCCCGTCGTGCAGCCGGTACGTCAGACCCTGACGGATCAGCCACGGTCGCAGTGCGAGATCGTCCCAGGCGGCAGTCGTCATGGCGAAGTGAATCGGCCGGTCACCGATCGACCACTGGATCATCCGGGCCATGTACAGGGTCGATGGACGGATCTCCTCGCCCTGCGGCAGTGTCGCGGTGATCCGGTCCGCCGTGTACGTCATGTTCTCGGTCAGCCTGTACGGCGGCGTGCTCGCGACCCGGTCGATCTGTTCGTCCGTGAGATCGATGATCGAGTGCGTCGGTGGCCGGTATCCCGATCCGGGGTCCACCGAGGCGGGTGCGTCCGTGGCCCGCGGCTCGCGAGCGTACATCGCGGGGCCGGCGTCCACATCGTACGGCCGCTGACACGTGACCAGAGTCGAATCCACGTCCGCGTCCGGCCCGCACGGCCGTGTCATGTCCCGTACCTGCTTCAGGTACCAGGGCGTGTTGAGATAGCTCATGACCATGACGGTCACGTCGTGGCGGATGCCCTCGACCTCCTGGAGGTACCACAGCGGGAACGTGTCGTTGTCGCCGTTCGTGAACAGGATGCCGTACGGCTCGACACTCATGAGCGTGTTGTACGCGAAGTCACGCGCCGTATAGTCGAACGAACGGCCGGCCCACGTCCAGTTCAGAATCAGCGGCAGGAGCGCGATGCCGAGTACCGGTGAGGCGAGCAGCCCCGCCATTTCGGGGCGACGCGTACGGCGCAGACGTTCCGAGAGATTCCGCCAGATCGCGGCAATGCCAATGCCGGACCACAGTCCCCACAATGAGAATCCGACAATGAAGAAATAGTCACGCTCACGCACTTCGCGCAGCAGGCCGGCGTTCTGCGCACCGCCGACTCGCGCGAGCAGGTCCGGGTCCATCAATGACGTCGGCATTGTGTACCCGTACAGGAAATTCATGTAGAAGGTCAGGCCGATCGTGAGTGTCGCGAACAGAGTTGCGAGATAGACGAAGCTGATGCGATCGGCTCTTGCGTGTGCCCATGCGCCGACAATGCCGAGCGCGGCGAAAAGCAGAGTGAAGAACGGGCGAAATCCGCCGAACCAGCTGACATTGCCGGATACGGAACGCGCCCACTGCCAGTCGAAATACTCGGCATAGTTGAGCGCCTGACGCGAGACGAGGTTCGCGTCACGCGGCGATCCATCGATCGGGTTGAGCCGGACACCGGGCTTGAGGTACTGTCTGCGATCGAGTGAGGCGGACAGGTTCTCGCAGCCTCTGCGACCCATGGTCACAATGCTCTCGATCGCGCTGCCCAGGTCCGGACACGTCGGGCTCGCTTCATTGATCACGGGCCGTTGCCCGGCGCGGATCGGCAGAAACAGATGGATCGACAGACCGAGGGCGCCGACAAGGCCGACTGCGGGATACAGCTTCCAGTTCAACAGCGACCGCGTGCGCACGAGCAGCACGAAGAGGAGCAGCGCCGGCGCTGCAAGAAAAGCCATCAGGTGGTTGCCGACGGAGAGCGCCAGCACGAACACCATCAGCACCAGCAGGTTGTCGTTGCCCGGGCGGTCCGGCCGGTCCCGCCACACCATTGCGAGCCACGAGAGGAGGGCGATCGTCAACAACGAGACCGTATAGACCTTCTCGTTGACATCGGACTGGTTCCAGACAGTGAACGCGCAGGCGGCGATCAGCACTGCCGCGGCGGCGCCGGCCGCGCGGAACCGGCGGCTGTCGGAGAAGCTGGCGATGATGCGATGGGCGAGGAGGAACCAGAAGCCGTGCGCGAGGGCGCTCATGGCCGCGCTGAACAGGTTGATGCGCACGGCGATCGAGAAGCCGAAAGGCGCGAGCAGCAGTTCCCATGCGCGGGCGAGCACCACGAACAGCGGGTTTCCCGGCGGGTGCGGGATCCCGAGGATGTGCGCGGTCGCGATGTACTCGCTGGTGTCCCAGAACTGCGTGGTCCTGGCCAGTGTCACGACATAGAGCGTGAACACGGCGAGTGTGGCGAGACCGGCGCCGAGCCACGGAGTCCGGTAGGTCCCGGCGTCCGGGACCGGGTCCGGCCGGTCGGCCGATGGCGCGCATTCGCGATTGCGTCTGGCGACCATGTCTACTGCTCCTCGAGCACGGTGGCGGGTGCGAGGCCGGAGGCACGCCGCGCCGGTGCCAGCACGGCCAGCGCGGCGACCGCAAGCAACGCGGCGGAAATCAGCAGTACCGTTGCGGGATCGATGGTGTCGAACCCGGCGATCATGCCTCGTGTGACACGGGCTGCGGCGAATGCAATGCCGATGCCGGCCACGATACCGCCGAGCACGGGCGTCAGTCCGCGTCGCAGTTCGGCTGCCAGCACGGTCGGACGGGCGGCGCCGAGCGCCATGCGCAGCGCGATCTCGCGACGCCGCTGATTCACGGCATCGCTCACGACCGCATAGATGCCTGCAAGCCCGAGAACAGTTGCGAGGATGGCGAAAAGAGCGAGCAGCAGCATGTGGAATCGAGCGCCGGCGGCGGATCGATCGAGCAGTGATGACATCGGCCGGATCCCGTCGATGATCGCGCCCGGCTCGAGTTCGCGGATCGTCCGGCGAATCGCCTCGACCTGCGAGAGCGGGTCACCCCTTGCTGCAAGGACCAGCTTGCGCGCGTCCGCGGCGAAGCCCTGCTGGTCGTCGATGTACATCATCGGCCGCGTTTCGGGCTGACCGAGCGACTGCTGCCGCACATCGGCGACAATGCCGATGATCCTGCGCCACGGGCCGTCCGCACCCGATCCCGAGATCATCCGGCCGATGGCATCGCCCGCCGGGAAGTAGCGCCGTGCCAGCGTCTCGTTGATGACGGTTACGAGCGGTGTGTCGCCTCGGTCATCGGCCGTGAAGGTCCGACCCTCGATTACCGGAATGCCGGCCGCGTCGAAATAGCCGACACCGGCCATCTCCCAGTCAACGCCCGGCGCATTGCCCGCGGTCTCGCCGAATTTCCACAACTCGCCGCTCCAGCTGGCCGGCGTGAGCGGCAGGTTCGTCACGAATCCGGCAGCCTCGACACCCGGCAGGGCCGCGATCCGCTGCCGGGCCTGCCGGAAGAATGCGGCATTGCGAACGGTCCCGTCCGGGGAGCGCCAGGTCAGACCTGCCGGGACGGCCACATCGGCGATCAGCCGGCCGGCCGGTGAGAAGCCGGGATCGACCGCCATCAGGTCGAGAAACCCTCTGCCGGCAAGGACGGCGGCGACGAGGAGGGCCAGCACAATGGCGGATTCAGCTGCGATCAGCGCCCGGGCCAGCCCGACCCGGCGATGCGCGCCACGCGTACGGAGCACCGAGGCCGGCGAAGTGCGGAGCGCCCGAAGCACGGGCGCCACGCCGACGCCGATACCGGCGGCCAGCGCGATCGCGACCGCAAAGCCGAGGAACCGCAGATCCACGAGTGAGCCGTCCAGCCGCGGCAGGTCCACGGGGCTGAACGTGCCGAGCGCCTTCGCCACCAACGGCGCGAGCAGACAGCCGGCCGATGTGCCGAGGATTCCCAGCAACAGCGATTCGGCGAGTATCGAGACGGCCAGCCTTCGATGGCCGGCGCCGAGTGCGCGCCGCACGGCGATCTCTCCGCCGCGGGCGGAGGTGCGCGCGGCGAACAGGATGCCGAGGTTCGCGCACGCAACGAGCAGCACGAGCACGGCTCCCGCAAACAGGAAGATGAGCGGGCCACGTACCCTGCCGACCCAGTGCTCGCGCAACGGTGAGGCGACGATGCTGATGGTCGAGTGCGTGTCCGGGAACCGCTGCCGGACATCGGCCGAATATTCGTTCAACTCGGCGCGCAGGTCCTCGATCGTCGCGCCGGGCCTGAGCCTCGCCACGACTTCGGTGATCCATGAGTCATGGTTCTGGAGCTGGTACGGGCTGTACGGCTGGGCCAGCCAGAACTCGGGCGGATCGCCGCCGAGCGGGACATCGACGGTCCGAGGCAGCACGCCGACGATGGTGACCGGCTGTCCGTTCACTTCGACGGTCCGGCCGAGTACACCTCGATCTCCACCGTACCGGGAGCGCCAGGCTTCCCGGCTCAGCAGTGCCACGCGTGGACCACCCAGCCGGTCCTCACCCTCCTGAAAGCCGCGGCCGAATTCGGGATCGAGGCCGAGCACCGAGAAGAAGTTCGCCGAAACCCACGCGCCCGCGACGCGCTCCGGCTCCGCACGGGTCAGCACCACCGCATCGGTAAGATGCGACTGCTCGACCCAGCCCAGTCCGCTCAGCACGTTGCTGGTCCGCCCGATCTCGAGCGCGTCGTACATCGAGAGTCCAAGGCCCGCATCGTTCGGGATGTCGGCCGTGATCGAGACCAGCCGGTCCGGCTCGGGAAACGCGAGCGGTCGCAGCACGACACGATCGAGGACGCCGAATATCGCCGCGTTCACGCCGGTGCCGAGCGCGAGTGTGACAAGCGCCGTGAACGTGAAGCCGGGACGTCGCCCGAGCGAGCGTAACGCGATGCGAAGATCGTGGACCAGGGGCATGGATTCTCCCACCGAATGCATCATGACAGCCGGACACCGAGCCAACAGCGTACGCCGGCCGCACTCGCCGGGACAAGCCTCTGTCCCCGCAGGCTACTCCGTCTTCAGCGCCTCCGTCGGCTCAATGCGCGATGCACGATGCGCCGGAATCCAGCAGGCCAGCCCGGCCGTCGCGATGAAGAGAACGGCCACCGCCGCATAGGTTGCCGGGTCGACCGCCGAGATCTCGTACAGCAGACTCCGGAGGAATCGCGACAGGCCGCCGGCTGCAACGAGTCCGACGACGACTCCAGCAACGCCGAGCTGGAGACCCTGCCGAGTGACCATGCGGACGACCGTCGACCGATCCGCACCGAGCGCAATGCGCACACCGACCTCGCGTGTCCGCTGCGCGACCGTCCACGACAGAATACCGTAGATGCCGATCGCGCCGAGCACGAGCGCGACCGAAGCAAACAGACTCATGAGCGACACGGCGAACTTCTCGGCCGAGTAGAATCCGCCGAGTCGATCGATGATCGGCGACGCCGTGAACTTCACGTCCGGGTCGATGCCGGCAACCACTTCCCGCAATGCCGGGGCAAGGGCTCCGATGTCGGCGGCCGCCCGCACAATGAGAAGCGGCGCGCCCATGCCGCGGTAGCTGGTTGCAGGCCACGGCAGATACATCGCGGGAGGAGCCGGTTCATGCGCACCCTGCTCCCGAACGGCACCGGCGACGCCGATCACACGGGTCGGGCCGCCCCCGAGCGCGCCGCCGACCGCGGTACCGCCGGGGAACAGCGCATCCGCGAGTGGCCGGTTGATCACCACGGGGATCAGGCCACCCTCGCCAAGGTCGTCGATCCAACCCTCGAATGAACTGCCCTCGAGAAGCGGAATGCCGGCGGCGGCGAAGTAGTCCGTCGTGGCATACCGGACCACGACGAAGTCGGTCGATGTCTCGGGCCGGCCGGCCGCCTGAACGCCATTGATTGAGATATTCCCATCCGGCGGGATGCGATCCGTCGCCGCCGCCGCGGCAATGGCCGGATGCCCGTCGAGTCCTTCCAGAACCTGGCGGAAGAAGAGGTCGCGGGCCGACTGGTCATCGGCCAGCCGATCCGGCAGGTCGAACGAAACCGACATTGCGCCCTCCGGCCGGAACCCGAGGTCCGCGTGCGTCAGCCGCCAGACCGTGCCGGCCAGCAGTGCCGCACCGCACACGAGCACGACCGCGAGCGCGACCTCGGCTGTCACCAGGATCCGCCGCATGCCGGTGTTCAGCCGCCCTCGCACCGTCGCACTCCGCAGGCGCACCATCAGCGCCGCCGGATCCGTGCGGAGCGCCGGCACCAGCCCGATGAGAAGGCTCGTCACGAGTGTCAGAACCAGCGCCACGGCCAGAGTCGAGACGTTCAGGCCGATCTCGGACGGTCGCCTCAGACTGGCGCCGAATATCCTGATCAGCAGGCCGATGCCGCCGTACGCGACCGCGACGCCGACCAGACCGCCCGTAACTCCGACGGCCAGACTCTCGGTCAGGAACACGCCCACGACCCGGCCCCTGCCGGCACCCAGCGCACACCGGACCGCGACTTCCTGCTGGCGACTCTCCGCCCGCGTCAGCATCAGGCCCGCAACATTCACGAACGTAGCCAGCAGAAGCAGCGCCACCGCCGCACACATCAACAGGATGACCCGATGATCGTCACCGACTACGTACTCCCTCAACGACGACGCCCACGCCGTCCATCCCTCGTGCGGCTGAGGATAGCGCTCCGCAATGCCGGAGTAGATGGACTGGAGGTCCGAACGGGCCGCTTCGATCGAAACACCCGGCGCAATCCGTCCGATCGCGCGAATCGACCGGCCGCCATGCTGCGATTTCTGCTGGTCCGTGAAAATGTACGGCCGGATCACGTCAGA
>Ga0055448_10000104_pt1 | contig 18390 bp, 12 predicted proteins | sample China_Galinas_PW_4_FD_57744 | JGI IMG/M metagenome (GOLD analysis project Ga0055448, IMG submission 57744) | Wetland microbial communities from San Francisco Bay, California, USA, that impact long-term carbon sequestration - China_Galinas_PWA_D2 | ecosystem: Environmental > Aquatic > Marine >... | reverse complement strand
CCTTGATACCGCCGGCCACCAGCGACGCTTCGACCTGGCCCGCCTGCTCGATCGCAGCGAACGCCTGGATCATGCCCGCCACCGTTCCGAGGAACCCGAGCAGTGGCGCCACGTTCGAAACCGTCGCCAGGATCGGCAGGCCCCGTTCGAGAAAGCCCAGCTCGATCGTGCCCGTCGTCTTGATCGCCTTCTCGATGTCGCCACCCGAAAAGTCCTTCTCCTGCACGCGGTTCAGGCCAGCGACCAGGATCGCGGCTACCGGCCCCGGCGTTTCTTCCGCCAGCCGCGTCGCATCGCCCAGTTGCCGCTTCTCGATCAACTCACCGATCTGCCCGAGAATCGAGACCGACGCTTTCCGGGCCGACCACAGCGCGACGAACTTCGCGATGATGACGCCCAGCGCGAACAGCGAACACAGCACCAGCGGGTACATGAACCACCCGCCATCGTGGAACATGCTCAGCAGGGTGAAGCTGACGTCTACGCCCTGGGGTTCCAAGCTCAGGCTCCCGGTTGGTCCGGTTGGTAGTGTCGGCGAGAATCGCCGTCAACGGTGATTCTAGTTACAAGAGCCAATGTACGGGCCGCTCGCGCGCGTGTCAACGCGACCCGCGCGCGTTGCGCGTGACCGCGACTCACCCCGTTTCCACCCCTGCACGCCGTCCCTGCACGCAGTCCGGTTTTCGGGCGGTTGGAGGATCCCGTTTGTCTCGGGCGAGCGCCGACGCGGCCCTGTTCCGGTGGTGCACGGTGCCCGATCAGGCCGGCAGGGGTGTAGCACCCGGCGCGATTCCGTCCGTGGGTCCGCCACCGATGACCTGGCGCAGCCGTTCGGCACCGACGTTCCGCTCGAGCTTGCCCCGCCTTGCGATGGATATGTACGACGTCTCCTCGCTGACCACGATGACCAGCGCATCCGTCTCCTCGGAGAGGCCTATGGCCGCGCGGTGGCGGGTACCGAGAGTCCGGTCGGACACGGGGAACTGGGTGAGCGGCAGAATGACGCCGGCGGCGATGATCGTGTCACCCTGGATCAGGACGGCGCCATCATGGAGTGGCCCGTAGGGTGAGAACAGACTGACGATCAGGTCCGCTCCCACCTTTGCCTGGAGCCGGGTGCCCGTCGCGGCGTACTCGTCGAGTCCGACTTCGCGTTCGAGCGCAATGATGGCGCCCGTGCCGGTGCGTGACAGGCGTTCGACCGCCTCGATCAGCTCGTCCGTGACTTCCTTGCCCTCGAGACGGTTGAAGAAGCGAAGCACGCGGCTTTGGCCGAGTCGCGCGAGCGCGCTGCGCAGCTCGGGCTGGAACACGATCAGCGCTGCAATTGCGCCGTATTCGAATACCTTCTCGAGGATGTACTGGATCAGCGGCAGTTCGAGAAAGCGGGCGGCGAAGTAGACGAACACGAGCAGCAGCAGGCCGACCAGCATCTGCAGTGCGCGCGTGGCCGCCAGCAGGCGCAGCACATAGTAGATGGCGACCGCGACGAGTCCGATCTGGATCAGGTCGAGCAGGCCGGGCAGCACGAAGCCGAAGCGCTGGAAAAACGCGATCACGCTGTCGCCATCCGTACGGCCCACGCCACATCGAGGGCGCGCCTGGCCGCCAGCACATCGTGAACGCGGAACAGAAGCGCACCACGGGCGAGCGCGGCCACGCACGCGCCGAGCGTGCCTTCGAGCCGTGATTCCGGCGGAAGCGGCGCGTCCCCGTCACCGCCGATGTCGCCCGTGAACCGTTTCCGACTGGGTCCGACCATGATCGGGAAGCCGATATCGAGGAAGCGACCGAGCGCGGCGATCGCGCTGACGCTGTGCGACGTTCGCTTCGAGAAACCGAGGCCCGGGTCCAGTACGATCGATTCACCCTCGACACCCGCGGCACGTGCACGCTGCACCGCAGCCTCCAGTTCGGCGACCATCTCGCCGGCCGGATCCTCGCCGTACACGGCTGTTTCGTAACGCGCCATCTCGGCGACACCACCGCGGGAATGCATCAGAATCACGCCGGCCCCTGCTGTTGCGGCCACCTCTGCCATGGCGGGATCGAGTCGCAGCGCCGAAACGTCGTTGATGATCCAGGCGCCGGCCTCGACCGCCCGTCGGGCGATGCTCGACTTTACCGTGTCGACCGATAGCGGGACACCGGGCCAGCGGTGAGCGATTGCTTCGATGACGGGAATCACACGGGCCATTTCGGCCTCAGCCGACACCGTGGCGGCGCCCGGCCGGGTCGACTCGCCGCCCACGTCGAGCAGGTCGGCGCCTTCCTCCAGCAGTCGACCGGCATGCCCGACAGCCTGATCGAGCCGGTCGTGCCGGCCGCCTGCCCAGAACGAATCCGGCGTCGTGTTGATGATGCCGGCGATCCGGGGTCTGTCGAGGACGAGCACGCCGCGGGCAGTCCGCCACACCCGGCCGACGTCTTCCATCAGGAAGTCGCGTCCGCCTCCCGTTCGGCCGAGACCGGGACTTCGACATCCGGCTTGCGGCCGCCCTCCGGAACCCGACCGCCTTCCTTCGCCGCGGCCGGCTCGCCGCTGGTGGCGCTGCCGGATCCGATCTCACGACGCAACGTCTCCGCGAACTCGCGAGCCCGCACCACGAGCTTCGCTTCGGGCAGTTCCTCGCCTGCCGCCAGCAGCTCGACTTCCTCGCGGTCCAGCGTCTCACGCTCGAGCAGCGCTTCCGCTATGCGCTCGATCAGGTCGCGATTCGCCGTCAACGTCTCCGTGGCCGCGTCGTACGCCGAATCCAGCAACCTCTTCACCTCGCCGTCGACCCGCCTCGCCACGGCTTCCGAAATCTGATGGCGCTGCATGATCTCGCGACCCAGGAACACCTCGTGCTCCGAGTCGCCCACCGCCATTGGCCCGATCTCGCCGCTCATGCCGAACTGCGTCACCATACGCCTCGCCATCGACGTGGCCCGCTCGATGTCATTCGCCGCACCCGTCGTGATCTTCTCCGGACCGAACACCATCTCTTCCGCCGCCCTGCCGCCGTACAGCATGGCCAGGCTGGAGACAAGGTACTCGCGCGTGTACGAATGACGATCCTCTTCCGGCAGTGACGACGTCACACCCAGCGCGCGGCCGCGCGGTACGATCGTGATCTTGTGGACGGGATCGAGACCCGGCAGCCGCAGCGCGACCACCGCGTGTCCGGCCTCGTGGTACGCCGTCAGCTTCCGCTCCGCATCCGAAAGGACCATGCTGCGTCGCTCCGCGCCCAGCATGACCTTGTCCTTCGAGTCCTCGAGATCCGCCATGCTGACCTTGTCGTGACTCCGCCTGGCCGCCAGCAGCGCGCCCTCGTTCACGAGATTGGCCAGGTCCGCGCCGCTCATGCCCGGCGTCGCCTTGGCCAGTGTGCGCACGTCCACGTCATCGGAGATGGGTACCTTCCGCAGGTGCACGCGCAGGATGCCTTCCCTGCCCTTCACATCGGGTGCATCGACCACGACTTGGCGGTCGAAGCGGCCCGGGCGCAGCAGGGCCGGATCGAGAACGTCGGGCCGGTTCGTCGCAGCCAGCAGGATCACGCCCTCGTTCGACTCGAAGCCGTCCATCTCGACGAGCAGTTGGTTCAGCGTCTGCTCGCGCTCGTCGTGGCCGCCGCCGAGCCCTGCGCCGCGGTGTCGCCCGACTGCGTCGATCTCGTCGATGAAGATGATGCAGGGCGCATGCGCCTTGCCCTGCTCGAACAGGTCGCGCACGCGCGAAGCGCCCACGCCCACGAACATCTCGACGAAGTCTGAACCCGACATCGAGAAGAACGGCCGTCCCGCCTCGCCGGCCACCGCGCGTCCGAGCAGCGTCTTGCCCGTGCCCGGTGGTCCTACCAGCAGCACGCCCTTGGGCAGCCGGCCGCCCAGTCGGCTGAACCGCGCCGGGTCCTTCAGGAACTCGATGATCTCCTGGAGTTCCTCCTTCGCTTCATCAGCTCCCGCGACATCGGCGAACGTGACCTTCGGCGTGTCGCCTGTCAGAAGCCGCGCCTTGGACTTGCCGAACTGGAAGGCCTTCGATCCGCCCATCTGCATCTGCCGCAGCATGAACAGCCAGAACCCGATGATCAGCACCCACGGCAGGAATTGGACGATCAGCAGCCACCAGTTCTGACTCTCCTTCTTGGCCGAGATGTTGATGTTGCGGGCATTCAGCTCGTCGAGGAGTCCCGCATCGTTGGCAATCGGAAGCTGCGTCCAGAACTGCCGGACCTGCTTCTGCTCGCGCGCGATCGGCGTCCGCAGCATGCCCTCGACACGCTCGCCTTCGATGATCGTGACTTCCTGGATGTTGTCGTTGCGCAGCTGGGTGCGGAACGTCGTGTAGTCGAGTTCCGTCGTGTCCTGGCCGTGCGACTGGAGCGTGTTGATGATCAGCAGCGGAATCAGGAATATCAGTATCCAGAACGATGCCGTCCTCGACATCCGCCCGAACCGGTTCGGCTCGCGATTCCCCTTGCCGTTGTCTCTGTCCTGCATCGTCTCGCCTTCGCGTCCCCGGCCCGCCAGCCTGCCCTAGATGCTGGCGATGAATGGCAGGCTGCGGAAGTTCTCGCTGTGATCCAGACCGTAGCCCACCAGAAATTCCGGCGGTGCATCGAAGCCGACCCAGCGCGCCTCCAGCTCGAGCTGCGGCGCGAGCCGCTTGTGCAGCAGCGCGCACATCTCGAGGCTCTTCGGCCCGCGAACCCTCAGGATCGGCACCAGCCGGTTCAATGTATTGCCGCTGTCGATGATGTCCTCGACAAGCAACACGTGTTTACCCCCGATGTCCGCTTCAGGATCGTACACCAGCTTCACCGCACCGCTGCTGACCGTAGCTGTGCCGTAGCTGGCGGCGACCAGAAAATCGACGGCGAGTGGACGGCCGATCTCGCGGACGAGGTCCGCCATGAAGATGAACGAACCCTTGAGCAACCCGATGACGAGAAGCTCGTCGCCCGGCGGATATGCGGTCGTGATCTCGCGGCCGATCTCGGCGACGCGGCGCGCGATCTGATCGGCGGTATACACGATACGCCGCAGCGGCCGGCCGCCGGTCCTCGCCTCAATCTCGGCCGTCGATTCCATCGAACACCCGCATGTGGAACACCCGGCCGCCCGTCTCCGGTTCCGTTCCGGCTGCGCGCGCCATGCCCGCGACCCACACGATGCTGCCATCCGCCTGGGCGAGCACGGGCACGCGGCTTCTCGAATATCGAGGAATACGGCGTTCGCCGAACAACTTCTTCAACTTCCGCGTGCCGGCGTCGACCCGGATCCGGTCACCGGCGCGCCACGCCCGCAGCTCGAGGGGGAATCGCAGGGCAGCTGGATCGAAGGCTATGGTCAACGGGGCGGACGTCGCGTGCGAGGACCAGGCCGCCCGGACCGTTCTGCCGCCGATGACGGCCTCGCCTTCACCGGTGCCGGGCGATGGGATCGTGAGCGGCCGATCCGCTGCCGTCTTGCCGTGAGTCGAGTCAATGATGAACTGGTCGAAGTGACGTTCGAGCCGGAGCCCACCGGCAAGCTCCATCCCCGTTCCGCTCGCACCCGCCACCAGGAAGGACAGAGCCGCTCGTGTGCCTGACCGACCCGGCGTGCGCCCGAGGTCTGCGGCGAGCCGCCGCAGGACCCGCCCGCGAATGTGCCGATGATACCGGAGCAGCGGGGTTCTGGCAAGCTGAATGCGTTCGCGTGTACGCGTGATTACGACCTGCTCGATGATGGTGTCGACGACCTGTCGCCAGGCCGACTCCGCGTCGCGAACGTCGCGTGCCAGTGCCAGCAACCGATTCGCCGATCCCGGCAACCCGCGCTCGAGCGCCGGCAGCACGATGTGCCGTATCCGGTTGCGCGCATACTCGAGTCGCCGGTTGCTCGGATCCTCGCGGTAGTCAATGCGACACCGGTCGGCATAGGCCTCGATCTCCGAACGTCTGAACGGCAGCAGTGGCCGGACAATGCGGCCGCGACGATCCGGGATGCCGTGCAGGCCTCCGCCTCCGCGCAGAAGCCGGAACAGCACGGTCTCGACCTGGTCATCGGCCTGATGTGCGGTGAGAATGCGGGCGGCCGCGACCCGATCCGCGGCTTCGGACAGGAACGCGTAGCGCGCGGCTCTTGCCTGCGCCTCGGATCGCAGGCCACCCGTGCTCACGCCGGTCTCGAGCGGGACCCGCCAAGCGAGACACAGGCCACGAACCCACGCGGCATCGGCCGCGCTGTCGGGCCGCATCCGGTGATCGAAGTGGGCGGCAACCAGGTCGTGGTCCCGGTGGTGGAAGCGGAGCAGGTGAAGCAGGACGACGGAGTCGATGCCGCCGGAGATCGCCACGAGGACCGGCCGGTCGGCGGGGATGTGGCCGGTCCGTTCGAGGTGGCGTGCGAAGCGGGTGGCCAGCGGATCCGGCGGTGCGCCGCTGCCGGCGCCCGGATCAGCCGCCGGTCCCCGCACGGCTCGCCGCATCGCTCGCGCCGGGCGGCAGGGGCCGGTCCACGTATCGGTTCAGCACACGGCTCGCTACATCCGGCCGGTCCGTCACGAGGCCATCGACGCCCCAGTCGAGAAGCCGCTGCATGTCGCTCTCGACGTTCACTGTCCAGACATGGACCTTCAGACCGCGCGTGTGCAACGCCTTCACGAACTTCTGTGTCACGATCCGTCGTGAGCCGTGGAATTCCGGGACCTGCACGACATCGGCGTCGATTGTCCAGAATCGGCCCAGCCGCATCGAGTACCAGCGATGGTACCTGCCCACCTGCTCCGCGGAAGCGCTGATGGCTCCGCCCCAGCTGTCGAACATCGTGCGGTCACGCTCGTACATTCCTGCCGCCACGACGCGATTCGTCGCGCCGGCACGTTCAATGGCCGCGAACAGCGGCGCCTGTGCCGCAGCGGTCTTTACCTCGATTGTCAGTGGTGTATCGGGCAGGGCCTCGAGCACCTCATCGATCGTGGGAATGGTCACACCGTTGTCGCGGAACGGGTGTGTCTTGCGATCACGCGTGAAGTGATAGCCCGCGTCGAGCGCCTTGAGTTGATCGAGCGTCATGTCGCCGACCGCACCGTTTCCGTTCGTCGTCCGGTCGACGGTCGGGTCGTGGATCACCACGCAGTGGCCATCGGCCGATGCGTGTACATCCAGCTCGATCATGTCCGCGGCCCACAGATCGATCGCCCGGCGGAACGCTGCGAGCGTGTTCTCAGGCGCCAGGCCGGCGCCTCCGCGATGCGCGATCAGCATCGGCGAGCGAACGACGAGCGGGTGCGTCAGGCGGGGCGGCGCGCCGAATGGTATGAATCCGGCCAGTATTGCGCCGGTTGTCAGTTCCATTGTTCCTCTTCATCGCGCCGCGTCATTTCGAGTCGATCGAGCCCATCGGTCGACAGGCCATGCAGCCGGTAGAGGACCAGGTCGATCAGACGCTCCGTCATGCGCAGCTCGAGTCGACTGTCGGCATCATTGTCCGGCAGCAGCTCGAGGCAGTGGTGCGAAAGAAAGAGGAGCAGGTCCTCGACGACTTCCGGTCTCGGGTGCGCCGGCACTTTCGAGTCGGGCCCTGCCTCCTTGAGCAGCAGGCCGTCAATGAAGGCGAGGAAGCCGGGGAACGCGAGCTCGACGAGTTCGCTGCCGCCCTGCGACATCTCCTCGGCCATCAGCTTCTCCCACTCGAGCTCGTTCCAGTACAGCTCTTCCGCCTCTTCCCGCAGGAACGTGCGCGTCACCTCCGGCGCCCCGGAATCACGGGGCGAGACCAGCGGATGCTGGAGCACTTTCTCGAGGCGGGCGCGACGACGCGCGAGGAAAATCTCCGGATGCAGCCGGCGTCCGGTCCCCGGATCGGGCCGTGTCGAGTCCTGCGGTGGGATGCCCATGGATTCACCCTGCGTGGAGGCGACCGCAACAATGCGCAAGATAGGAGGCGGCCGGGACGCCGGCAAACGGACGCGGCCGGTTCTTGACCGGCGTACGGATCGGGTCACAGTCTTCACTCATCCCCGACAACGCTGGAGGCGCCGTTGCGATCGCGACTGCTCGTATGTGCCGGTTCCCTTGTCCTCGGACACTCTGCCGGATGCACACCGGACGCCGGGCCGGGAGCGACATCGCAGCGGCAGCCCGCGCAGGATTCCGCCCGGGTCGTCTCGACCAGCACGCAACCATCGATCGCGACGCCGGATGATGGAACGCGCGTCGTGATGCTGGGAACCGGAACACCCAATGCCGATCCCGAACGCAGCGGCCCGGCCGTCGCCGTGATCGCGGGTGGCAGAGCGTACCTGGTGGATGCGGGTCCCGGTCTCGTTCGCCGGGCCGCCGCCGCAGCGCGCGCGGGTGAGGATGCGCTCGACCCGCCGAGCCTCGACATTGTGTTCCTGACGCACCTGCATTCGGACCATACGGTCGGGCTCGCGGACCTCATCTTCACACCGTGGGTGCTGGGCCGCGAGTCGCCGCTGCGCGTGTTCGGCCCGCCGGGTACGGTCGCGATGACCGGACATCTGCACATGGCGTACGAGCAGGACGTCCGCATCCGCATTGACGGCCTCGAGCCGGCGAACACGACCGGCCATGAAATCGTCGCGAAGGATGTCGAGCCGGGCGTGGTCTTCGAGGATGCCAACGTGCGCGTGATCGCGTTCGAGGTCGCACACGGTTCCTGGGAACACGCCTTCGGCTATCGGTTCGAGTCCGCGGACCGCACCATCGTCATCTCGGGTGATACGCGACCGACGGATGCAATCGTGGATGCGTGTGACGGCTGCGACCTGCTCGTTCACGAGGTCTACTCGGCAGAGGCCTTGAGGGGCCGGCCCGTGGTCTGGCAGCGATACCACTCGAGCTTCCACACATCGACGGTCGAGCTGGCGGATCTCGCTGCACGCGCGAAACCGAGGGCTCTGCTCCTGTACCATCAGCTGTACTGGGGGAAGACGGACGACGACCTGGTCGCCGGGATGAGGGCGGCCGGCTGGACCGGGCCGCTCGCGTCGGCGCACGATCTCGGCGTCTACTGAGCGGACTCCCGGTCGCCTGCGTCCAGAAACGTCGCAATCTCGTCGATCGGCTTCCTGCCGATGTCCGGGACGGCAGCGTCATCGGCCGGGTAGCCTGCGACCAGCAGCAGAAACGCACGCTCGTTCGTCGGCCGGCCCAGCAGCTCGTTGAGGAATCCCATCGGACTCGGCGTGTGCGTCAGAGTCACGAGTCCCGCATGATGCAGTCCCGTGATCAGGATTCCCGTCGCGATCCCGACCGACTCGGTGACGTAGTAGTTCTTGAGCTTGCGGCCATCGGGCAGCAGTTCGTAGCTCTGCGCGAAGATCGCAACGAGCACCGGCGCCACCTCGAGAAACGGCTTCTCGGGCCCCGTGCCGAGCGGCGCGAGCGCCTCGATCCACTCCGGCGGCGCGCGGTTCTCGTAGAAGTCCCGCTCCTCCCGCTCCGCGGCGGCGCGTATCTTCGACTTGATCGCCGGGTCCGTCACGACGACGAAGTGCCAGGGCTGGCGGTTCGCGCCGTTCGGCGCCGTACCTGCGGCGGCAAGGCACGATTCGATGATCCCGGCGGGCACCGGTTCGGCCGAAAAGTCGCGGACAGTGCGCCTGCGCCGCATCTCCGCAAGGAAGGCGGCCGCGCGCCGTCGCATCTCGTCTTCGGGCATGCGTTCGTAGTCGGCGAGCGGGATGAAGTGCGCTCGGTCACTCATCCGATCCTGAACTCCCGCACCAGCGACTTCTCGCCCTCGCCTTCAATGTTTGCCTCGAGTTCGACGTGCGATTCGAGACCGCTGCCCGACAGCTTCTCGCGGAACAGCTGGTCGAGCTGGAACACGCCCACGCTGTTCGACATCTCGATCCGCAGCTTCACCGGCTTGACTTCGCCGTGTTCGATGTGAACCGCCTCGATCGCCGCGGCCGAGATCGAGTGGATGCTCGATGACCCCGCGGCGAACGGCACCCTCGATCGACCCTTCGCCATGTCCAGCGCATCCGCGATCCGGACCACTCCGGCCTCCATCGTCAATGGCTTGCCACCCGCGCGATGCGCGATGATCGCGTGCAGCACCTCGGACCGCATGACGGTCGCCGTCGGTGAATCGTAAATGCCGTCGAACAGGGCGTTCAGCTTCTCGTGTGCGAGGAACAGCGAGTAGGACTCGTGATCCGACCGGTGGATCGACATGCCGATGTCGTGCAGCAAAGAGGCGGCGGCGACCACGACTTCGCCATCCAGGACGTCGAGCCCCCAGTTGTGCACGACGCCCGGTTCGACGCCGCCGGCCTCGAGCATCCGATAGAGCTTGGTCGCGATGTTCATCACGATCTTGACATGGACCGGCCCGTGATCCGTCATCCCTAGCCGCTCGATCGCCGTTACGTTCGCGGCCAGCCAGAGGCCGTACAGATCGTCATCCGCATTGACGTGCGAGATGAACTCGGCGAGCCGCGGATTGCCGCGACCCGGCACATTCATCTCGACGCGTCGATCGAATCGCTCCGCGACCGTCCGCCCGAGTGGCGGCTCGACCGGCAGATCGCCACTGCTGTCCGGATTCTGCATCGTCTCGCTCCCGACCGTGTCGGCGCAATCTACGGATTACCTCGCGGGCCGTGAAAGGAACGCCGGCAGACAACTGCGGAGCCCGTGCACGGGATCACAGATCACGGATCGCCCGGAGGATGGACTTCCACCGGGTCGCGCAACTAGCCGGACCCGGGCGGGTACGCACCGGCCGAATCGCCCATGCGCGCTCGCGGGAGTGGCCGGGCCGACGGGCCTGCTCCCCGCCGGCATTACGGGCGACCCGGGACGCAACCTGGAAGGCCGGTGGACCGTCTCACATGTGTTCCAGCGGCTGGGGAGTCGCCTGCTGACTGCAGCGAGGATGGCAATGCCGGTGGACACCGCCGACGGGCGGTCAACGGTGGTGCGGATCGCGGCGCCTGTTGAGCGCAGGTTGGCCCATGTGGCCCTTGGATGAGCAAGGCTCTATTATCATCATAGTCAGAGCAATCGAACGACTCGCCGGCAGGCGCGGCGACCACCATTCGCCGACGACCCGGCTGACGGCGGCCGGCTGCGCCGATTACGTGGATTGCGGTCCCCTGCGGGCCGCTCGTGCCGTCTTTGCCGGCGGTGCAGCACACCCATCAACCCGAGCCTGGAACACCGAATGAGTCTGCCCCGGAAATCAATCGGCCTCTTCGTCATCGTCGTGCTGCTGGGTGCCGCAGGATACGGCGTCTACTACAGGATCAACGCGAAGAAGGATTCGGATACGAAGGACACGGCGGATACGCCTCCTGTCGAGGGCGGCGTGTCGGCCGAAACGGCGTTCTCGACCGATCTTCCGATTGCGGTGGAAGGTGCGCAGGTCATCAAGGGTGACCTGATCCTCGAGGTGACGGCTTCCGGTCAGGCGGTGCCGACCCGCGGCACCGTGATCCGGTCGCAGGTCGCGGGCCGCGTCCTCGAGGTCCCCGTCCGCGAGAACACACCGGTCCGCGCAGGCGCTCTGCTGGTCCACGTCGATTCGACCGAGATCCAGCTGAATCTCGAGGACGCCCAGTCGCGGCTGCGCCAGGCCGAGAATCAGTACCGCGTACAGATGATCGGCAATGACCTCACAACGGATCCGGTCGTTCGAAAGGAGCGCGAAGACGCGGCTCGCCTCCAGGTCGGTCTCGGTCAGGCGGAAGTCGCCGTGAAGCGTGAGCAGCTGAATCTGGCCAGGACGCGGATCACGGCTCCCTTCGGCGGCCGCGTCGCCAGCGTGAAGATCGTCGAGGGTCAGGACGTCGGCACCGGTGAGGAGGTGATGCAGGTGCTCGATATCGACCCGATCAGGATCGAGGTGCAGGTCAACGAACCCGATGTCGGCAAGCTCAGCGTCGGCGGCGGCGCCCGGCTCACCTTCGCGGCGTTCCCGGGAGAGCAGTTCACCGGCCGGATCGTGACGATCAACCCCGTCGTCGACAACGTCAAGCGCCAGGCGAAGGTGACCGTTACCATGGCGAACCCGTCGGGCCGCATCCTGCCGGGCATGTTCGCGGACGTGGTGCTCGATGCACGCCACATCCCGAACAGCATCCTCGTGCCCAGGGACGCGGTCCTCGAGCGCGATGTCGATCGGCGCACACTGGTGTTCGTGTTCGATGGCACGGGTACCGAGGGTACCGCCGAGTGGCGCTACGTGACCACCGGACAGAGCAATTCGAAGTACGTGCAGATCGTCGAGAACCCCGAGACCAACATGGTCGAACCGGGCGAGATCGTGCTCGTTGCCGGCCATACGATGCTGACCCATGGCGCGCGCATCCAGTTGACGGAGAACATCCACGCCGCCCAGAACAGCCGGCCTCGCTGATCGCGGAGAGACGGACATGACGTCACGAACCCCCGTTGCGGTGGCTTCCCCCGCCACCGCAACGGCCGTAATCCGGCATCGAGACGCCGCGACTCCACGGCGCGGTTCTTCACTCCCCAAGTCAATGGCTGACTGATGTCTCTTCCACGCATGTCGATCGCACGGCCGATCTCCACGATGATGCTGTTCGTCGGTGTGGTGTTCCTTGGCGTGCTTTCGTTCCTCCGTCTGCCGGTCGACCTGCTGCCGGACATCGCCTACCCGCGGCTCGTCGTGTACACGAGCTACCCGGATGTCGGCCCGGCGGAGGTCGAGCGGTTCGTCACGACGCGCATCGAGGGATCGGTCAGCCGGGTCGCCGGCGTCGAACACGTCGAGAGCGTGTCGCGCCAGGGCATCTCGCTGGTCTTCATCCGCTTCGCGTGGGGTACGGACATGGACTTCGCCGCGCTCAACGTGCGCGAAGCGGTGGACCGCGCGGCGGACGGTCTGCCGACCGGTATCGCCGAGCGGCCGACCGTGCTGCGGCAGGATCCGCGCAGTGAGCCGATCATGTCACTCAGCGCGTCCGCGAACTATGATCTGTGGGCGCTCGAGGAGTTGGCCGAGGATGTGTTCCGGCGCCGGCTCGAGCAGATCGATGGCGTCGCCCAGGCCGCTGTGACCGGCGGCCTGAACCGCGAAATCCACGTGGATGTGGATCCGGACCGGTTGAAGAGCTACGGCCTGTCGATCACACAGGTCGCGACGGCGCTGAAGGCCGCGAACGCCGAAGGCTCGAGCGGCACGGTCCGGCGTGGCCAGTTCCGGTATTCGCTGCGCACACTGGGCGAGCTTCAGAGTGTGCCCGAGATCTCGAACATCGTCATCACCCAGTCCGCGCCCACCGACAGCACGGCGGGCGGCCGCATCCTGGTCAGCGACATCGCCAACGTGACCGATGGGTTCCAGGAGCGTGAGTCGGCCGCGCTGTACAATGGCGATCAGGCGCTCGGCCTGCTGATCTTCAAGGAATCCGGTGCGAACACCGTGCAGGTCGCGCGTGAGGTCGAGAACGTGATCGGCGACCTGCGCACGGACTACCCGGATGTCACGATCGATGTCGCGATGAGCCAGGCGGGCTTCATTTCGGCTTCCATTGCGAACCTGGTGCAGAACCTGGTCCTGGGCAGCGTTCTCGCGTTCCTCGTGCTGTTCCTGTTCCTGCGGGATGCGCGCTTCCCGATCGCGATCGCACTGGCCATACCGATCTCGGTCGTCACGACGTTCGCGTTGCTCGATGCGGCGAATGTATCGCTCAACATCATGAGCCTCGGCGGTCTGGCGCTCGGTACAGGCATGCTGGTCGACAACTCGATCGTGGTGCTCGAGAACATATTCCGGCACAGGGAGAAGGGGCTGCTGCCGGCCCTCGCGTCGGCGGTCGGCGCGGAGGAAGTGCAGCGGGCCATCACGGCGGCGACGCTCACGACAGTCGCGGTGTTCGGCCCGATCATCTACGTGCACGGCGTAGCCGGCCAGCTGTTCCGCGCTCTCTCTTTCGCCGTCGCATTCTCGCTGCTGGCCAGCCTGCTCGTGGCGGTCACGCTGCTTCCCGTCATTGCGAGCCGGGGCGCGGCCGAGGACAGTGCGGTACGGAAGGTCGGCAGCGCGTTCGGCAGGCTGTTCACCCCCATGCTGAACGCGTTCGACCGGGCATTCGATCGGTTCACCGCGTGGTACGAGCGCATGCTCGACGGCGCATTGCACCGTCGGACGCTCGTGGTCGTCGTGTCGCTGATCATGATCGCGCTGATCGTTCCGGTGGCCATGCGGCTGCCACGCTCGGTGCTTCCGGAAGTCGATCAGGACGAGTTCCAGGTCCGCTTCGCGCTGCCACGCGGCACGCCACTCGAGACGACGGTCGAGAATGCTCGCCGGCTCGATGGGATTCTGCGGGCCGATCCGGACGTCGACGCAGTGTTCGTGCGGGCCGGCAAGCAGACGGCGATCGCGGGCGTCGAGGAGGAGGAGTCCGGGTTGAACACGGCAATCCTCGAGGTCCGCACGCGTGAGGGGGCGGGCGCGTTCTCGGTGGTGGACCGGATCGGCTCGAAGCTGTCCGTTCCGGACGGAGATCTCGCCGTCGAGACCGGGCAGGCGACGGCCGTCGGCAAGCTGCTCGGCGCGGCGGCATCCGACCTGGCGGTGCGTATTCGCGGTGAGGACATGGATGCCGCACTCACGCTTGGCGACCAGATCGTCGAGCGCCTGCAATCGGTGCCGGAAGTCACGAACCTGCGCGTGGGCACCGAACTCGGTCAGCCGGAATACGTGGTGGAAGTCGACCGCAGCCGGGCTGCCGCCTTCGGACTCGACGCAAATTCCGTGGTCGAGGTGATCCAGAACGCGATGCGCGGCAATGAGGCGACCCAGTTCATTGCCTTCGACCGGAAGATCCCCGTGATGGTCCGCTACCCGGAGGAAGCCAGGCGCTCGCTCGAGACGCTGAACCGGCTGAACGTGAACGGGGTCCCCATGCCGGAGTTGATCCACATCCGCCAGGCGGTCGGACCGATCGAGATCACGCGCGTCGACCAGGCGCGCGTGGTACCGGTACTGGCGGATGTCACAGGCGGCGATGTCGACCAGGCCGTCCGAGCGGTACGGTCCGCACTGGCGGAGCTACGGCCACCGACAGGCCTCCGCATCGACATTGGCGGAGAGAACGAGGAGATGCAGAAGGGATTCCGGGACCTGACGTTCGCGTTCATTCTCGCGTTCCTGCTCGTCTACATGATCCTCGCCGCCGAATTCGAGTCGTTCATTCACCCGTTCACGATCATGCTCACTGTGCCGCTCTCGCTGATCGGCGCAACGATCGGTCTGTGGGTGCACGGCGCAGGCCTGAATACGGTGAGTCTGATCGGTGTCGTGATCCTGGTCGGCATCGTCGGCAACGACGCCGTCGTGAAGATCGACTTCATCAACCAGATGCGGCAGGAGGGCATGAACACGCGTGACGCGATCCGCGCCGCCGGCCACGCCCGCCTGAGACCGATCCTGATGACATCCGTGACGACCATGCTCGGCGTCCTGCCAATGATGCTCGGCATAGGCACGGGTGGCGGACTCCAGGCGCCGCTCGCGGTTGCGGTGTTCTGGGGTCTGATGGCCTCGACCGCGCTCACACTGATCGTGATTCCCGTCGTGTACGAGATGGTCGACGACGCACGCGGCTGGCTTGCGGGGAGGTTCGGTCTGACAGTAGCAACGCCGGGTGTCGCGGATCGGGCCTCGACATCAACCGATGGTGGCACTGACGGCCTGCCTGAACCTGCTACGGGGGACTGATGATCCTCGAGACAATTCGCCGCCCCGTCACCGTCACGATGGCGTACATGACCATCGCCGCGCTCGGCTTCGCATCGTGGCAGAACATCCCGATTGAGCTGCTTCCGGATTCGTCGCTGCCTCAGCTGACCGTCAATGCGAACTATGCCGGCTCGTCACCGGAGATCATGGAGGCGTTCGTCACCTCGCCGCTCGAGGCGGCGCTCCAGCAGGTGCGCGGCGTCGAGAAGATCACGTCGAGTTCCACGGCCGGTGCGGCTCGCATCACGGTCGAATTCAACATCGATACCGACATGGAGTTCGCCAGGCTCGAGATGTCGGAGTACGTGGCACGCGCGAAGACAAACCTGCCGGCGAGCGTGACCACGAACATCCAGCCGTACGTGCCTGACGAGTTCGAGGATTCCCAGCAGCCACTGCTTCGATACACGTTGACCGGACCGTACCTGCTCGAGTACCTCCGCAAGTACGCGGAGGATCAGCTGCTGCCTGACATCGCGCAGATCGAGGGTGTCGGCAATGCGATTGCGAGCGGCGGCCGCCGGCAGATCTTCGAGGTTCGCCTCGATGAGGGCCGTATCCACTCACTCGGCCTGCGTCCACAGGACGTCGCCGGTCGCATCAACCGCCTCGAGATCGTCGAAGAGGCCGGTGCCGTTCATACCGACGACAACATGATCCGGACGATTGCGGTCCGTGAACGTGCCGAAACCGCTCAGGATGTACTCGATCTTCCGGTCCTGTTCGACCTCGGCCGCTTGATCCGCGTCGCCGATGTCGGCACGGTGATGCCGACGTTCGAGGAACCGACATCGTACTACAGGATCAACGGGTTCCCCGCCGTGGCGATACTGATTCAGCGCGCACCACGGTCCAACTCGGTCGAGACGGCCGATGCGGTGAAGGCGAGACTCGCAGAGCTCGAGTCATCGTTTCCGTCGGGCGTTCGCGTGATCCTGGACTACGACCAGAGCAAGCAGATCCGGACACAGCTGTCGGATCTCCGCAACCGTGCGCTCATCTCCGCTGTCATCGTGTTGCTCGTACTGCTCGCGTTCCTCCAGTCGATACGCGCTGCCGTGGTTGTGTTCGCGACCGTGATTTTCTCCGTGCTCATTACGATCAACCTGATGTACTTCGCCGGGTTCACTCTGAACCTGCTGACACTGATGGGCCTGGCCATGGGCTTCGGGCTGGTGGTCGACAACGCGATCGTCGTGCTCGAGAACACGTTCCGCAGGAGGAAGGCCGGTGACACGCCGCTCGAGGCGGCCAGACGGGGCGCGGCCGAAGTCGTCATCCCGATCCTCGCAGCCACCGGCACGACACTGGTCGTGCTCATCCCGTTCGTCTACCTCCAGGGTGAGTTGCGCATCTTCTACGTGCCTCTGGCGCTGGTCGTGGGCATTGCGCTCGCGGCGAGCCTGCTCGTCGCCTTCTCGTTCATTCCGTCGCTTGCCGCTCGACTGCTGGGCGGGATACAGCCGATCGCCGAGTCCGACGACGCGGATCCGAGCGGCAGGCCGCTCGACCCGCACATTGCGGCGATCCCGCATTCGCTCCGTCGATCCATGCCGGTGCGTGCCTATGCATGGATGATCCGCGGCTCTTTGCGCTGGCCGTGGGTCACGGTAGCTCTCTCGGCAGTGCTTCTCGGCACATCCTGGTTCTTCTTCGACAAGTACGTCAACCGGAACAGGATCTGGAATTTCGGCGGCGACACCAGAGACCGGATCGACATCGCCATCTACCAGCCGCGTGGCGAGGAACTCGAGCGGACCAACGAGCTGACGGAGTTCTTCGAATCGCGGTTGCGCCAGATGCCGGAGGTCGAACAGTTCATATCGAGCGTCACGGCCAGGACAGCGCGTATTCAGGTTTATTTTCCGGACTCGCTCCAGTACACGGGCATTCCGCCCGCGATCAAGGAGCAGATGGTCCAGTACAGTCTGCTGTACGGCGGGACCGATGTCCGTGTCACCGGTTATGGTCCATCGTTCTACGGTGGTGGTGGCGGCGCTTCGCCGAACTACACGGTGAAGGTTCTGGGCTACAACTATGACAAGGTTCGTGAGATTGCGGAGGACATCGGCCACAGGCTGGAACGCAACTCACGCATCCGCGAGGTCGACACGAACTCATCCGGTCGCTACACGCGGGACAAGGCGACAGAGATCGTTGTCGACGTTGACCGCACACGGCTGGGTCTGTACGACCTGACATCGGCGGAGGTCGTCAATTTCGTGTCATCGGCGGTCAGGGGGCACGGCCAGAACCTGGGTGGCGGCAATGAGACCGTACGCATCGGGGGCGAGGAGATGGTGCTCTCGGTGAAGCTGGCGGACAACCGGTCCATGGACATGGCGACACTCGAGGACCTCCTGCTGCCGACGAGCGCATCGCGCGAAGGTGTCCGTCTGCGCGATGTCGCCACGCTCCGCGAGCGCCAGGTCCTCAACGAGGTGTCGCGCCAGAATCAGCAGTATCAGCGGAACGTGAGCTACGAGTTCCGCGGCCCCGCCAAGCTCGGCGACCGCGTCCTCGAAAGCACGCTCAACTCGATCTCACTACCGCCGGGCTACTCGGTCGACCGGGGCCAGCTCTGGAGCTGGGACCGGGAGGAGGCTCAGCAGATCTGGGGGGTGATCGCCGTCGCGATCGTGCTCATCTACATGGTCACGGCTGCCG
>Ga0055448_10000102_pt1 | contig 18478 bp, 16 predicted proteins | sample China_Galinas_PW_4_FD_57744 | JGI IMG/M metagenome (GOLD analysis project Ga0055448, IMG submission 57744) | Wetland microbial communities from San Francisco Bay, California, USA, that impact long-term carbon sequestration - China_Galinas_PWA_D2 | ecosystem: Environmental > Aquatic > Marine >... | reverse complement strand
AAATATTCCTGCGGTGATTTTACGCATTGCAGGTGTTTATGATGATGAGTGCCATTCTATCCCCATTTCAAATCAAATCCAACGCATCTACGAAAACCAAATGAATGCGCACCTTTTTGCCGGAGACATGAGTCATGGATCGGATTTTATGCACATGAATGACCTTGTGAGTGCAATTGCTCAATGCGTTTACTTACGAAAAGAGCTTCCAGAGGAGCTCACATTATTGATTGGAGAGGGAAATACTCTGAGTTACGACGCTCTGCAAAAACAGATTAGCTCTCTATTACATGGAAAAGAGATCTCAACCCACTCCATTCCCAAAAACTTAGCCAAAGTGGGCGCTTGGGTTGAAAATCATACTCCTATTATCAAAAATGACTTTATCGAGCCGTGGATGATCGACTTAGCCGATGATCACTATGAGCTAGATATCTCAAAGGCCAAAAAGATTTTAAAATGGGAACCTCAGCATAGATTGGACAAAACACTGCCTGTGATGATCAATCATTTAAAAAATGATCCGATTGCATGGTATGCAAAAAATGGATTGGTGATGCCCGAATCCATTAAAAAGAAAATCGAAGAAGAGAGATTAATACATAAGTGATACGATGCGAGCGATGCTCTTAACCGAGGCACACAAGCCTCTGGAATTAAAAAACATCCCCATCCCTAAGCCAGGTCCCAAGCAAGTTTTAATCAAAATCTCTTGCTGCGGGATCTGTCGCACAGATCTGCATGTGATCGATGGAGAACTCCCCTCTCCCAAGCTTCCACTCGTTCCAGGACATCAAATTGTAGGCAAAATTGAACAACTGGGAGGGGAGGTGAACACATGCAAACCAGGAATGCGTGTAGGAGTGCCCTGGCTAGGCGGGAGCTGCGGTGTGTGTGACTATTGCAAATCAGGGCATGAGAATCTTTGTGACTACGCCGTTTACACAGGCTACCAGATAGATGGAGGATTTGCCGAATATTGCGTAGCAGATGCGAAGTACACCTTTCCAATTCCCGCTTCTTATCCCGATATGCAAGCCGCTCCACTGCTATGCGCAGGGCTAATTGGATTTCGAGCACTCCGCATGACAGCAGGTGCTAAACGCATTGGTTTTTATGGGTTTGGAGCTTCCGCACACCTGCTCGTTCAGGTGGTAAATCATAGGGAAGGAGAGGTTTATGCTTTTACAAGGCCGGGAGATATCAAAGGTCAGGAATTTGCCAAAAGCTGCGGCGCGAGTTGGGCGGGCAGTACAAATGAAGAGCCCCCTTTCCCTTTAGATGCCGCCATTATTTTTGCGCCGGTAGGTTCTCTTGTACCCAAAGCATTACACTCTATAAAAAAGGGGGGTATTGTTGTATGTGCAGGCATCCATATGAGCGATATTCCCACATTCCCCTATCATCTTTTGTGGGGAGAGCGCATCCTACGCTCGGTTGCAAATCTCACGCGTAAGGATGGGGAGGATTTTTTAGCCTTAGCTCCCCAAATTCCAATTGAAACGCACATCGCTACTTATCCCTTAGAAGATGCTAATCAAGCATTGGATGATTTGCGCTGCGGGCACCTTTTGGGAGCCGCTGTATTAACCTGCCAGGCCCCTTAGGGCCCAGCAAAAAAAGCTATTTATGTATTTTTTACTACATAGTAGAGCGTAAATGGATTATTGTTGATATATGCCTCGCCTAGAGATTGATTCTCTTCTGACTGAGACTCTTTCCACATTCTATACTTTACACCACCAAAAAAACAGGGACGCTTAATCTCTTCACATGTTAAACCCGCCTTATTGATTGCTACAAGATACTCCTCCTCAGAGTGGTAATAATCAGATGTCACACCTGTTGGCACTTTACACCAAATAGTCTCTCCCATTTTTAGATCTTTTTGATCCGTAACAAGTCTAAGTTCGCCCTGTCGAAAAGCAAAAGTGGCGCGTAAAATTCCATCCAAACCAGATAAGTGCTTAGTGATTTCAGCGCTATCTTCACTTCCTTCTATTTGCGCAAGGGCATCCTTAATTTTTTTAGACGCTTCTGTCTCAGAGAGTGTTCCATCTGTAAACACTACATCATAAGAGGCTGGGGCAGCAACAAGCAGACGCCCTCCCTCTTTTAAAACACGTGAAAGCTCACGAAAATGCGCTCCCATTCCAATAACCTGATATTGATCTTGTGAAACCAAATGCATAGTTGAAGGAAGGGTTGTGCCTACATGGATACAAAAAGCTCTATCAAATTGCTGCTCTCCATAAGGTAGGGATTCCATATCTACTTGAGTAAAAGAGATTTGACTCTCAACTCCCATTTTTTCAGCTACTGTTTTAGCTTGATCGAGCATCTTTTTTTGTGTTCCAACTGCACACACCTTAGCGCCATTTTTTGCAGCTGCAATGACTCTAGAATCAAAGCCGGCTCCAGCATCCAAAACTATTTGATTAGCAACCTGTTGCAATTCAGTTTCGATAAAAGAGTTCAGAAACAGTTCTCCATCTACCTCTTTATTAGATTGAGATCCAAAAATAGTTGCGCTTGTTAAAAGAGCACAAATCATTAATATATTTTTTTTCATTGTTTTCTCCTTTTAAATAAAAAAACCGTGTTAAAATTGAGTTTTAGAATTCTATCAATTCCTAAGGACCATAGGATAAGGAGAAAATTAAGGCAATGAGGTTTTTCTTATTTATACTTACCAGTTTATGCATTTCTGGCTTTGCAGAAATCATCGAAATTGAAACTCTTCAACCTCTAGAGCAGATGATTCCCAATCTGGGCGCTGAAGATTATGTACTCTTTGATTTTGATGAAACACTCCTTATGCCGAATGATGCTTTGCTCCTTCCGTGCGGCAAACGGTGTTTAGCAGGATTGATTAAATCTCAAGCTCCCCACCTCTCTGCGAGTGAGATCAAGCATTTAGTGAGCTTGATTCTCGTTCAAAGAAAACTCCATCTTATCGATGAAAAAGCTCCCGACTTGATTCATAAACTACAGGATAACAACATCACAACATTCTGCCTCACAGCACTTCGACCAGGCACATATGGATGCATCGACAAAACAGAGCTTTGGAGAAAACAAGAACTAAAATGTTTTGGGATGGACTTTAAGCAAGCTTTTCCAAAGCTCAGGCACTTAACCTTTAAAAAGTATTCCCAAAAAGCGCACCCACCCGTCTTTATAGAAGGAGTTTTTTGCACGGGGTCTATCCCCAAAGGAGAGGCGCTTGTGTATTTTTTGCAAAAAACACAACTCAAACCAAAACGGGTGATTTTTGTAGATAATTCCTATTATCATCATGAATCTGTCCAAAAATGGATGGATCAAGCGGGCATAGAATACATTGGATTATACTACAACGCAGCTAAAAACCAAGCGCAAGATCTCGATGAAAACATCGCCCTTTTTCAGATCAATTACCTCATTCAAAATAAAAGGTGGCTCAGCGATCAAGAAGCAGCTACAATGATGAGACGTGGAGGATAAATGGAACAGTATACGTATCTAATTATCGGGGGTGGAATGACAGCGGATGCAGCGGTACGCGGCATCCGAGAGCACGACATGTCCGGAAGCATCTGTATTATCAGCCAGGAGGACTACCCGCCGTATGATCGTCCCCCACTTTCTAAAAGCCTCTGGTTTGGAAAACCTGAAGAGACCATCTACAGAAAAACAGAGCAGGAGAATGTGACTTTTAAACTGGGACGCACAGTCACACAGATTCAGCGTGACAACCGGTTAGTGATCGATGATGTAGACAATGTATACCATTACCAAAAGCTACTTATAGCAACGGGCGGAACACCTAAAAAACTGGAGTGCCCAGATGAAGGAGTGATTTATTTTCGCACTCTACAGGATTACCATCATCTCAGAGTGTTGTACACAAACGGGAATCACTTTGTCATCGTTGGAGGTGGATATATTGGAACAGAGCTCGCAGCCGCCCTTGCTATGAATGGCAAAAAAGTGACAATGGTCTTTAAAGAACCTAGCATCAGCTCCAAAAAACTACCCCATAATTTCTCGGTTTTTTTAAACGCCTATTTTACAGAAAAAGGTGTGCAGCTTGTTCCTGAGCAAACCATTACCTCCGTTACCAAAAAAAATGATCAATATCAAGTAGAGACAAGTGGTGGGGATCAGTTTTTAGCAGATGGAGTGATTGCAGGTTTAGGGATCACGCCCAATGTGGAACTTGCTCAAAACATTCAACTCAAAACAGACAATGGCATCCATGTAGACCGCTATCTTAAAACATCCGACCCCTTTATTTGGTCAGCTGGAGATGTTACGAACTACTACAGCCCTCTACTTGAAAAACGGATGAGAACCGAGCATGAAGATGCAGCCAATACCATGGGAAAGCTCGCAGGTAAAAACATGGGCGGCGCAAGAGAACATTACACCTATCTCCCCTATTTTTACTCAGATCTTTTTGAGATTGGCTACGAAGCCATTGGAGAGCTCGGTACGCATATGGACATTGTAGAAGATTGGCATGAATTGTACCGCAAGGGAGTGATCTATTATTTAAAAGATAAGCAAGTGCGCGGCGCTATTCTATGGGGTATCTGGGATCAAATCGAAAAGGTGCGTGAACTGATTGCTTCTAGAGAAACGTACTCTCGAGATGAGTTAGTTGGACTAATCCAAGCTTGAGTTATGCAACGATCTCAGTGTAGACGAAAAATAGAAATGTCGTATTGAATTCAAAAATTGAGTAATCTCATGATTTTTAGCCGCTGATTTCTTTGTTTCGAGAATTATTTAGGTTCGAATTGAGATTAGTCGCCGCACTGATCAACCCTAAATGAGTAAAAGCTTGAGGAAAGTTCCCTAAATGCTCTCCCTGCAATCCCAGCTGCTCACCGTATAGACCCAAGTGGTTAGCATACGCCAACATCTTCTCTAAGTAATAACGCGCTTTTTCTAAGTAACCTGCCCTTGACAAACACTCTATGTACCAAAAACTGCATAAAGAAAATGTCCCTTCAGAAAAAAGCTGCTCCTTATCACCCTCGGGCGATTTATAACGATACACAAGAGAATCAGAAACTAAATCCTCTTCAATGACCTGCAATGTTGAGAGCCAGCGAGGATCTTTAGCACCAATAAAACGTGTAAGAGGCATCAAGAGAGCTGCTGCATCCATCGTTTTAGACCCCTTAGATTGCACAAAGGCCTGCCTTTCATCGCTCCAAAATTCAGTGAATATCGATTGATAAATTTGATCCCTTACAGCTTTCCAGCGGGGTGACATTGGAAATGAGCGGAATCTGGCCATGCGCACCATTCGGTCGATGGCCACCCAACACATCAGGCGAGAATAGAGAAAGGGTTGTTTCCCCCCTCGCACTTCCCAAATCCCCTCATCCGGCTGTTCCCAGTTATCACACAGCCAATTAATCTGACCTGTTAAATGCTGCCAGAGATCTTGAGAAATAGCCTCTCCATACTTGTTATAGAGATAAATCGAATCGATAAGCTCGCCATAAATATCGAGCTGTAGCTGCTTGTAGGCCGCATTACCCACTCGAACAGGGCTTGATCCTTTATACCCCTCTAGATGGGTGAGTTCAGTCTCGTGCAGCTCCTTAATACCTCGAATGGAGTACATCAAACCCAATTCACCCGGCCTTTTTACATCCGGGCACAACGTTTCCATCCAACGGATAAAGCTCCCCGCCTCCTTAGTGAAGCCTAAACGGATCAGTGCATAGAGAGAAAAGGCGGCGTCTCGAATCCACGTAAAGCGATAATCCCAGTTTTTATCCCCCCCAACCTCTTCTGGAAGCCCAAATGTTGCTGCAGCCACTACAGAACCGTATTTTTTAGAGGTCATTAACTTTAAAAAAAGAGCCGAGCGATTGACAGATTCTAACCATCTACCTGAATAGGTCGAATTTCCAATCCAACGACGCCAATAGCGCATCGTGTCAAATAGGCTTTTTTCTACAACTGTTTCAAGATCCTTAATCATGTCAATGGCACCCACTCTGCCTAAAATAAAATCTGCGGTCTCCCCAGGCTGAAGAGTGAATTGTGCATGCCCATCCAAATCTTTGATTTTTAAAGGCACATCACTCTGTAATTTAAGACCTAAGTTCTCCTCTCCCTCACCAAGAAATAAGAGAGAATTTACTTGATGGATCACACGGTGCTTACTGCGGGCATAGTTAAAACGAGGTGCGCAAGTCATATGGAAGGTGTTATTTCCGCGAATACTTTTTACTCTTCGAATCAAGCAATTCTCAGTAAAATCCCCCTCTACAGGCATAAAATCTGTAATTTCAGCGACACCTGCCTCAGACAGAAAACGGGTGATTAAAACATTGGTGTCAGGCAGATAGATCTGCTTATATTTCACCTCAGAAAGCTCAGGGGTGATCTTAAATGCCCCTCCCTTTTTATCATCCAAAAGAGCTGCGAAGACCGAAGGAGAATCAAACTCCGGATAGCACATAAAATCAATAGAACCATTTAAGCCTACCAAGGCTACGGTATTCATATCCCCTATGATTCCATAATTTTCAATCGGTTGATAACCCATATTTAAAACCGGAGTTGTCCATTTACATATATAGCTTTTTCATCTCCAAAGCGCCCTTCAACAGTTACACCCATCATCTCACTTAAGGTAGCTGTCATACCAATAGCATACCCCCAAAGTTTGTTGGCTTTCATATCAAAAAGTTCTAAAGGTGCAGGATTTGGAAATAAGGTTTGCATTTTATCGAATCTAAAATCATTGGTATCAAACTTGACCCAAGATGCCTTTAGCGCTGCATAGGGAACCCAGATCACACTCGAACGACAAGGAGCCAGCTGGTAAGAAATGCCAGCACCTACCTGCCATTCCTTGTAACACATCTCGTTATTTTCATTAAATTCGGTGAACCTTCCATCTGCCATCGTTACATAATGAGTAAGATCCGGATTTGTCTGAAAATACTGCCCCTCAACTCCTAAAGAAAAACACCCTAGGCTAAATAAAGTTCCTCTTGCTCCCGCACTCCACGAAAAGGCTGTTTCCCAATTAAAATGTCCCTCAGAGTTACCATCTCTCGCAAGAACCCAGGAAACTTCACTGGAGGTCAGGGTGATTGTAGAGGCCCCTAGAGTTCCAAAAATATCGAGTTTATCGGCGATATTTAAAGCCAAGTAGCCTGCATTTGTATAGATTTCGGTTTGACGCATCGTCTTACCAATACCCAGCCCCTCTCCATCAATGGCTAAATTTCTATTGAAGACATAATCTCCATAAAATCCTGTCCGTAGACTCCAACAATCAAACCAATAAGAGCAAGGATCACATGGATCACAATATGAACGACATGTAAATAGACTATCGGGATACAAACTCGCCTCTGAGGGATTACCAACCGGCAAAGCATAAATAGTGCTACAACAGAGCACACAAATTGCTGTATTGACTAATTTTTTCATTCATTCCACTTTTTTTGTGTTTTTATTAATACCATCTAAGCAAGTGAAATGCCAAAAAAAACGGGCTCTAAAGAGCCCGTTTACAACAAACTGAATCTAAAAAAATTAACGACCTAGAAGCGCATTTGACCATTTATATATAACGCCTTTTCACCCGCAAAACGCCCTTCTACCGTAAGACCTATTAGATCACACATAGTAAAAGAGAGACCAATCGCGTAACCCCAAGGTTTTTTATTATCTAAATCTTCAAGTTTAAGATCTAAATCATTACCGAAAAGGTTTGAAAAAGTTGTAAAAGCTAAGTCGTTTAAATCTAGTTTACTTCGAGCATAGGTTGCTGCAGCATAAGGCACCATTGCAAAAGTGGGGCAATTTGTCGCAATACGATACGAAACTCCTAAACCCACTTGCCATTCACTATAATGCGCACTGTCATTCCCATTAAAATAGTTGAGTTGTCCACTGTCATAGTTCACAAAATAATCAGTTTCTGTATTGACCTGAAAGTATTGTCCCTCTAGTCCTAGAGTAAAGCAATCACACCCCCAAAGAACAGCTCGAGCTCCAGCGCTCCAAGATAAATCAGTCTTAAAGTAGAGTTCTGACATAAGAGACAGCGGGGCGCCCCAAGAGGTCGCATCCGTCTTGATATGCAAATTGGTCGCACCCAATGTTCCAAAAATATCTACTCGATCACAGATATTTAATACGAGATAACCTGAATTTGTATATAACTCTACATCATCGATCTCTGTCCCATTTTCATGGTCTTTATGGTCCACTTCTAGATGTCTATTGAATACATAATCTCCATAAAAACCAGCACGGATGTTCCAAGCATCAAACCAACTAAAACACGGATCACAAGGTTCACAGCAATAGCTCCCCCAATAGATTCCATGAGTATATAAAATAGGCTCTGAAGGATTGCCTACAGGTAGAGCCAATGCCGATCCACAAGTCACTAGTGTTAGCGTTGTCACAATAAGTTTTTTCATGTTTCACTCCCAGTTTTGAAATCCAATGAGCATGAACTCTAAAGACCCCTCACATTTTTATCAAATAATACGGTCCAAGCTTATTTTTACTCTGGCTTACGTTTTCCTATTGAAAGAGGATTCAAAAGAGTGTTAGACTAAAATTATCTGCAAAATAGGGAGCTCAAAATGAGAAAAGTTTGGATTGTTGTTGCCAATAGCTGCTACTCAAAAATCTATCGCGCAGAAAACAAAGATCATCTCATTGAACATCACGTATTTGTGCATGAAGAAAGCCACTTGCCTGCTCGAGAGCTTGTCTCAGATCAACAAGGGCGCGAAGGTATGCGAGGAATGCATGGTGCAGACACACTGGAGGAGCAAACACCTCCCAAAGTCAAAGAATCGACCCAGTTTGCCGAACAAATCTCTAAATATCTCCAAGAAGGGTATCAAGCTGGCGCTGTAGAGCGCATCTATATCATTGCAAAACCCCCTTTCTTAGGTTTTTTACGCCAGTCTTTCACATCTAATATCTCAAAAATCATTGAGAATGAAGTGCACAAAGACTTAACACAACAAACGGCAGAACAGATTCGTGAGTACCTCCCACCGGTCTTATAAATCACTTCTGAAGTGGTGTGTTTGGATTCTTGCCGTAGGCTTTTACTTCTACGATTTTTTTGTGCGTGTTTATCCAAGTGTTATGATCGAATCGTTAATGTTGACTTTCAATATTGACGCTGCTGAAGTGGGGGAAATCAGCGGCAGTTATTTTTACGTTTACGCTCTAATGCAATTTCCTGTAGGAATTTTAATGGATCGCTTTGGAGCGCGGCGCTTACTCACTTTAGCCTCTCTCTTAGCTGGCTTGTCTGTCATATTATTTGGTCTTGCTCCAAATACGTTCACCTTGGTCGTCGCCCGTCTACTTGTAGCTCTAGGCTCTTCTTTTGCATTTGTTGGAATGCTCTATACTACCTCTCACTGGTTTCCTAAAGCTAAAATGGCTCTGCTGATTGGAATTGGAAATTCCATCGGAATGCTCGGAGGTGTTTTTGGTGAAGGACCGATCAGTGTTGGCGAACAGCTGTTTGGATGGAGATTCACAACCATTGGCTTAGGGACAATGGGACTCATTCTAAGCGCGCTTATTTTTATTGTCATTCATAGAGCTCCCACAAGCCCAGAATCAAAAAAAAGAATTTCCGGCACCCTTCCTGAAGCTTTTCAACATCTGAAAATCATCATAAAATCATCCCAAGCGTGGATCAACGGGGCTATCAGTTTTAGTCTCTACTCTACTACCGCTGGGTTTGCGGCACTTTGGGGTGTCTTCTTCCTCCAAAACAACCATGGATTGTCACGTGATTTGGCAAGCTTTGCCAACTCTATGGTCTATATAGGGTGGATCCTTGGAGGTCCTCTGATCGGAGAAATAGCCTACCGAACAGGCAAAAAAAAAATCCTATTGAGGTATTGCGGGCTTTTGGGCGGTTTATTTTTACTCCCCGTCATTCTTATTCCTAACCTGCCAGTTTTTCTAATTTTTATTTTACTTACGATCGTTGGCATCTGCTCTTCAGCACAACTGCTTACCTTTAGTTTTATAATGGAGCTTTTTTCTATCAAAGCGACAGGCTCTGCCTCTGCATTCACCAATTTTCTTGTCACCTTAGGAGGGGCCATTCTTCAACCATTTGTAGGATTCATGTTGAATTTTCTTTGGACAGGGGGCTATAAACACAAGGGCATTGAAGCTTTTTCAACGTTTGATTACTCTATTTCCACTCTCTGTTTCCCTCTTTCATTTTTTGCAGCCTTTATCCTTACATTTTATTTGAAAGAAAAAAAGCTTACTCACGCAAAAACCTGATCGTGGTATGCTTGTAACCCATGGACTCGGAAATCAATCTTAAAATCACTTCAATGAGCTCTTCTGGAGAAGGAGTTGGCTCACTTGAAGGACTCAAAGTTTTTGTAGAAGGCGCTCTCCCTGGAGAGACGGTCCTTGCTAAAATCTCCCAACAGAAAAAAAAATACGCAAAAGCGCAATTACTAAAAATTCTAAGCCCCTCCGATGCAAGAATTCAACCCCATTGCCCTCTATTTAATGCATGTGGAGGATGTCAGATCATGCATTTGCAATACCCGGCACAACTGATGCTCAAACAAGAGCGAGTCATTGATGCATTTCAGCGCATTGGAGGGTTTCAGACGGCTAAGGTTCTCCCTTGCCTCCCCTCACCACTCTCTTTGGGATACCGCAATAAAATCCAACTTCCGGTTGTTTGGGAGCACGGCAAAAAAAAACTGGGGCTCTACAAAAAAAAATCGCATGAGATTATCCCCCTAAAGCGATGTATGATTCAGTGTTCTGGCGGAGAGGAAATTCTTTCTATCATCTCCGATAGACTCACCATTCCCTCTGTTAAATATGTACTCATTCGCAATGCAATTTTTAATGAACAAGCGCTTGTGATCTTTGTAACGAATGGAAGATTCTCTAAGGAGCTAAAACTCTTTGCAGAAGAATTAATGGAAGCGAATTCATTGATTCAAGGGGTTGTAGAAAATGTCAATACCCGTAACGATAATGTAATTTTAGGTTCCACCTTTCGTTTACTGGCAGGCAAACCCTTTATTTACGAAACTTTACTCAACAAAACCTTCAAAATCTCCCCTTCTGCCTTTTTTCAGGTCAATCCCGGTCAAGCTGAAAACCTCTATCAAAAAGCGCTCGACCTTGCCGAAATAAAGCCACATGAGGTGGTGGTAGATGCATATTGCGGTGTGGGCACGCTCGCTCTTTTTGCAGCAGATAAGGCACATCATGTCTATGGCATTGAGCCCATTTCACAAGCGATCTCCAACGCCAACGAAAACGCCCGCATTAACACTGCCGAAAATTGCACCTTTGTCTGTGCTAAAGCAGAAGATTATATTCAGCAAATAGAGGATCTAGACGTGGTTTTTCTCAACCCTCCTCGCGGAGGATGCGCCCCTGAAATGCTTTATGCTCTACTAGACAAAAAACCAAAAAAGATTGTCTACATCTCCTGTGATCCCGCCACACTCGCACGTGACCTTAAGATCTTAAGCGATAGATACACTATCGATCAGATTCAACCTTTAGATATGTTTCCACAAACGATGCACGTTGAAACTATCGTGCGTATGCTCATTACTTAAATTTTTTCATTGCTCGGCTCATTTCCCGCTTTTTCTCTCGCTCAATGATCGTTTGCCGTTTATCCTGATTTTTTTTGCCCCGTCCAAGTCCTATTTTGACCTTGACCCGCCCCTCTTTGAAATAAAGAGAGAGAGGAATAAGAGCGAGCCCTTTTTGCTGTGCAGAAGCTTTAAGTTTTTCAATTTCTTTTTTATGCATCAAAAGCTTGCGATCTCGTCTCTCTTCATGATTGTAGTGAGCCCCAAATTTATAGGGGGTGATGCTCGATCCAATCAGCCAAAGCTCATTTTGGATCACTCTCACATACGCCTCTGCTAAGTTTCCTCCATTTGCACGTAAAGACTTAATCTCCGTCCCCAATAAGACAATGCCAGCTTCAAAACTTTCTAAAATTTCGTAATCATAGGTAGCGCGTCTGTTCAGAACAATATTTTTTTGACTCATAATGAAAGATACTCTAGCAGATTCGGTTTCTCTTGACAATGTAGAAACAGTGAACTATTTTTGTCCCCTTACACTTGTGGAGAAATAATTATGAAGTTCGTCATCTCTCGAAATGAACTAAGCCAGCTCATCCGAAAAATTCAAAATATCGTCCCGCAGAATGCGTCCATCCCTATTTTATCTCATTTCTTAATCGAAGCGGATGAGGGTGAACTCGTTTTTACTGCAACAGACCTTGTTGTGGGAACTCGCTGCCGAGTGCCCGCAAAGATCTATGAAAAGGGCTCTCTCTCGGTTCCCTCTAAAAGATTTTTTCAATTAGTCAAAGAGCTCACAGAGCCCAATATCGAGATGCTCGCTGCTGATGGTGAAATGGTGGAGATTCAGGCGGGATCTTCTAGATTTCGTCTCAATGGAATGGACAAAGAGGAATATCCGGCACTTCCTGATTTAACAAGTGCTGTTAATTTTTCAATCAAAAGTGAATCTCTTAAAGAAATGTTTTATAGAACAGCTTTTGCTGTTGCCAAAGATGATAACCGGAGCGCTTTGACAGGTGTTTTAATGCGCATCCAAAACTCCAAGGCGATCTTTGTTGGCACGGATGGAAAGCGACTTGCTAAAACAGAAATGCCAATCGCTCTAGACTCTGAGTTTTCGGGTGAATATATTCTCCCCATCAAAGCTGTTGATGAGGTAATGAAAGGGCTCGGCGAAGATGAAAATGCCACTATCTATCTCACAGAAGATAAAATCGCCATTGAATCGAGCAATAGCATCACGGTGACCAAGCTACTCTCTGGAAATTACCCCGACTTTGAACAAGTGACCGCTTCTCCCTACGAAAAAAAGCTCTCCTTACACCGTGAAGAGCTCATTACTCTTCTAAAACAGATCTCTCTATTTACAAATGACTCCTCTCAATCCGTACGCTTTAGCTTTGTTCCCGGAGAATTGATTTTAACGGCAAATTGCTCGGAGGTTGGCGAGGGAAAAGTGAGCATGCCTGTGAATTATTCTGGAGATAAGGTGGAGATTGCATTCAATCCCTATTACTTCTTAGATATACTCCGTCATAGTAAAGATGAAACTGTCAATTTAGGAATTTCTGATGCCTTTAATCCGGGTGTGATTACCGACTCTACAGAGAGTCTTTTTATCATCATGCCCATGCGCTTAAATGATGATTAAAGCGCTTTTTTTGCGAAATTTTCGCAATTATAAAGAAGCGTCCCTTAGCTTTGGACCTAAAATCAATGCTATTTGGGGTGAGAATGCCCAAGGAAAAACCAATTTACTCGAAGCGATTTACCTTTTAATTGCCGGCCGCTCCTTTAGAACAATACATCTAAACGAACTCATCCGTTTTGGAGAAAAGTCTTTTTATCTAGAGGCTCTTTTTGAAAAAAATGGAATTGAGCAGCGTCTGCAATTCTTATTCGATGGTAAAAAGCGTAAAATCATCCACAATGCAACAATTTTGCCCTCTTTAAGCTCTTTATTGGGCATCTTAAATGGTGTGATTCTCTCTCCTGAGGATCGCTCGCTTGTCAAGGGAGGTCCTTTGGCACGGCGTCATTTTTTAGATCTACTCATCGCCCAATCTAACCCACTTTATCTGCATCACCTTACACGCTATACAAAAGCAATGAAGCAGCGCAATGCTCTTTTAAAAGCGCGCTCACTTAAAACCATTGAGGTATGGGAAGAACAAATGGCTCCTTCAGCCGCTTTTTTGACTCTGCGTCGCCTAAATACGATTAAAGAGCTTGAAAAAGTGTGTATTTCTGAAACCCTAGCGTCTGATAAAATAACTCTAGAATACAAAAGCTCCGCTTTTAACAAAACAGCCTTTGAACACTCTCCACTCATCACCTATTTTCTTGAGCAATTCAATAAACAACGCTCGCGCGAAATAGAACTGGGCATGACACTCACAGGTCCACACAGGGATGATTTGCTAATTAAACTCCATGAGAAAGAGGCGTATAAATTTGCCAGCACAGGCCAACAGCATAGCTGTGTGAGCTCATTAAAACTTTCCCAATGGAAATGGCTCGATGCGCTGCTCGGAGAAAAGCCGTTAATGTGCATCGATGACATTGCGGTTTCTTTTGATGCAGCGCGCGAACAAGAGCTCTATACAAGAGTGCATACACTGGGGCAGGTTTTTACCACCTCTCCACAAGAACCCTCGATTGACTGTCGCTCAATCGGGATCGAAGGTGGGCACTTTATCTCTTAAACCCGCATAAATTACAGAAGCCAACAACATTAAAACCCCACTTCCAATGACGATAAAAACGGGATAGCTTCCCACAAAAAAACTGCTGAAAAATGGAGTGATCGCTAAAGCTAAAGCTATAATAGCTTGATAAACCCCCATCACCCCCCCTTGACGCTTAGCACTCACTCGATTTGAAATGATCGCACAGATTGAAGGATAGACAAATGCTAAAAAGAACATAAAAATGGGCAAAAACATCCACATTAAAGCTTGATTTTTGATTACAGACAACACGAGCAAACTGATCCCTGAAAAGAGCATTGCCAAATAAAGCGCCCTCTCTAATTTTAACAAACGGATGAGAGGATAAATCAAAAATCCTGCAGAAAGAGCATAAAACAAGCCCGTGTATCCATAATAAAAACCAATACTTGCCGGTGTGAATTGAAAGCGATCGATCAAAAATAGCGAGACAAATTCTGTAAAAAGAGACCAACCAAAAGAGAAAATAAATAAACACAAAAATGTAAACCGCAATTCAGGCATTTTAGCCGCCTGCACAATTTGCTCAATCGCAGAAAAAATCCCCACCTTTCCTTTTTTGGAAACAGGGTTTGTTTCTTGGAGTTTCCATGAAATTAAAATTAGATTAAAAAGCACGAGCCAAAAAGCAAAGAAAAAAGGAGCGGATAAACTCACAGAATGCACCAACAATCCACTCAAAAAGGGACCAAATGTAAACCCTGCCCCAAAAGACATTGACAAGAAGCCATAATTTTTAGCTTTTGTCTCAGGTGTACTTAGATCTGCAATAATAGCACTTATAATAGAGCAATTGCCGGCAGCAATTCCAGCTAACAATCTATAACAAGCAAACAGAATAATGTTTTGATAAAGACACGCTGCATATGCAACAGCATACCCTACTAAGCTCAAAGCAAACGTGAGTCTTAGAAGTTTTTTGCGCCCCTTTAAATCAGAGATTTTTCCAAAAATTGGAGCAAAAATAAATTGACAAAATGGATATATCGCAATCAATACACCCAACCAAATCCCCCTTACATAACCTGATGTTTGAGCATCCAAAAAATTAAAAGAAGGCTCAAAGAGAATATACGCCAATAAAGGATAGACAATCGCCACCCCAGCATAATCAATGAACCCTGAAAACAGAAGAATCGGAAGGGAATATTTGTTTTTTTTTTGGTCCATCCCTTTAGGGTAATGTGTATCGGGATTTCATTTCAATTCTTAAGATGGAGTGTGAACAACTTTTGAACAAAAAAATCTCTCTAATGCCAAAAAACGCTCTTGAGAGATACTCTTATCAAATAAAACATTTATTATAGTAAAGCTAGCGCTTGTAATCGCAAGAGCAGAAGCAACCAATGGACAAGATCCCGGAAGCAAAAATAAAACCCCGGCAATCAAAGAGAGTGTTGCGATCAATATTGTGACAGCATTTTGCATCAAAATGCGATGTATTTCGCTCTCAGAGAGTTCCAAAATAGACCCTCCCTCTTGAAGAAGTAAATTCTTAAGATCTGTTAGCTCATTGAAACCCTCTTTCATCTCAGCAACTAAGTTTTGGATAGGTTCTTCCTCGAGATTGAGTTTGCCATGCGCTTGTATTAACTGCTCATACAAACAAAGAGCTGTTTCGATATTCTGAAAATAAGATCGGTTTGGATCTAATAAATTTTGATAAAGATCGGACGCACCTTTTGTCATTTCGATGAGATCTTTCATCTCTTCCCCTACCAACCTCTCTTGGGCCGATTGGATTTTATGTAAATCGCGATGCCCCAAAAGAGACCGAATGCGCTCTTGAATCACCTCTCTTCGACTATCATTTGTGAAATGAGTGTCTTTAAAAAATCTAAGCTCCAATTCATGCTCTAATTCTTTGTCCGCAAATGCACTCTCCTGAGGACCCAATAAAAAAGTGAGCAGCTGATCTAAATTTTCTAAATCTTCATCTACCTCAACTCTCTGCAGCTTAAATTCTCTAAAAACCTTTGCATTGCGCACCATGGACCACCCTTCAGACGCTCCTCCAATTGTGCTCAAGCAAATCAACAAGATTGGAAAGATCACAGTAAAGGTAAGCGCCGCTCCGGGTAAAGAGTGAATTCCTGAAATCCGCAGCCCTCCTACAAAAGGTTTAATCAGGTTGCTTATTGCCATTCCAATAGATCCTATACCTCGACCTGACCAGAACAATGCTTCTACAACCCGAGAGGTTTTAGCGGCACTCTCTACCAATCTAAAGCGCATTAGACAGCCCTTTATCGTAGTATGGAGCAAAAAAGGAGAGCTCGCGATATTGAGAATCGGAACGGCTAAACCTGCACTCTCCGCAATCAAGGAGCAACTTTGAGACGCTATTGTAAATATACTTACGATCAAAGACATCCACTTTGCATCCTTCATAAAATCAAGACAAGAAGAAGGGAACTGCTCCACTCTGCTTTTGAGACTTTGAAAAACGGGAGGCTCCTCCACAGACAAAACCTCCATGCAGATTTCTTCCTCAACATCTGGCTTAAAAGACTCAATTAATTTAGGTGTGGGATGCAATCCATTATCATGTATGGGAGAAGATTCATAACTCATAATAAAACCTCACTATTACTAATCTTATTATAGACTGAAAATATAAATTTATTATTAATAATAAATAAAGGTTTATTAAATTTTAATGATTTATATAATTTTTCAGTATTTCGCGCACTTGAGCCATCCAATACACCCTGGTGTTTTTACCTTGATTTCTGCCCCCAAAAAAGAGGACAATGCCCTCCCATGTTGCAACTCAATGCTGTTCACTTCCGATACCAAAAAAAAAACATCCTAAAAGGAGTTAGTTTTTCTGTAAAAGAGGGAGAAATACTCGTTCTTATTGGCACTTCAGGATCTGGAAAAACCACTCTATTTCGCCTCATTACCGGCTTAATTTCTCCGCTTCAAGGAAGCATCTTGATCAAGGGAAAGGTGCATCAACCTCAACTCACCACCTATATGCGACAGGAGGATCTTCTCCTTCCCTGGCGTACAGTTTTGAGCAATCTCCTACTTGGTTCCGAGTTGAGCTCTCAGGAACAAAAAAATGCACGGCCTGAAGCTCTAAAGCTTCTGAACAGACTAGGTCTTGCTGGCTACGAGGAGGCCTATCCACACGAGCTCTCCGGCGGCATGCGACAGCGTGTCTCACTTGCCCGCTCGCTGCTTCAGCATCGCCCACTGATGCTATTAGATGAGCCCTTTGCCTCTCTAGACGTCATTATCCGCGAACAGCTCTATTCGATTTTAAAAGAGATCCGCGAGCAATACAAAAAGACAATTGTGATGGTGACCCATGATTTTCGAGACGCAATTTCAATTGCTGACCGCATCTTGGTCTTATCCGGAGGAAAAATCTCCGGATCTTATCCAATCAATCGAGAAATTCAAGAAAACGCTTCCTTAAAAGAGGCGCTAATGGACCAAATTCGCTCTAATTTAGCCATGGGGAATTGTGCTTAAAAAAGGAGAGACCTCAAATGAAGAGAGAATTTTTCCCTCTTCTGTGTATACCAGAAATTCTCTTTGTCCCCCTTTTCTCGACTCAAGCGGAAGCTCCTCATCCACCCTCCGTCGATAAAGAAGACACTCGGCATCCCTATCCCCTCGTTTTGCGGCCGCCTGGAGCGCAGTTAACAACGTATAGTCCGTTTGATCGAGATAAAATGAAACATCAGTGCCCATTTTACCCTCAAAATGTCTCACCATAAAACGATACATGAGATTTGAATAAGCGCGAGATGTTGGATGTTGATAAACCCTGGCATACATCATATAGCGTGCAATCCATAAAGACTCAACCGATTGAATCCCACTTGAGGTGATTCCTAACAAATACCTCTCCCCTTGAGGTAAAATTCTTAATGTATCAATGAGTTGATGGTAATCAAACTGTCCATACCCCACCCCAGTGTAATAACCATCTCGGATCAAATAATCGATACGATCTGCTCCAAAATTATCCTCCGTAATCACCTGCATCAATACATGTTCCCAATTGGTAAGCTTTAAGTTTTTGTCGGATACTGCCAACTTTATAAGATCCTCTTCAGCTTGGGGTCCAATTTCTCTCCAAATAGGGCGCATTTGCTCTGAGCGGATCATTTGAAGGGTCATATA
>Ga0055448_10000099_pt1 | contig 19124 bp, 14 predicted proteins | sample China_Galinas_PW_4_FD_57744 | JGI IMG/M metagenome (GOLD analysis project Ga0055448, IMG submission 57744) | Wetland microbial communities from San Francisco Bay, California, USA, that impact long-term carbon sequestration - China_Galinas_PWA_D2 | ecosystem: Environmental > Aquatic > Marine >... | reverse complement strand
TAAATTAGTTAATCTTGGTATGTGCTTTAGCGTATTTAGCATTCCGAATTATCTCCATTTGAGTCACACCGAAGTGCAGTGTGAGGCCAATCAAAAGCTGATATCCTTCATGAGTGACAAAAATCCCAAGATGGCTGAAGTTGCGGTTATGTTCCGCACTCAGAATGTCTTGAATAACATTCTCGATAAAAACGAGCAGCAGCTACTCCTGCGCGATACTTTTCAAGATTTTGGCTGGGAAGCACCAAAAATACTTGCGTTGATGTCAGATAGTAAAGATTTTTATTTTGATTCAGCTATACAGGTAAAAATGAAATCGTGGACTAAAGATCGGATTGCTTTGTTGGGTGATGCGGGTTACTCTGCATCTCCACTATCGGGTCAAGGTAATAATCTGGCACTGGTTGGCGCTTATATTCTTGCCGGAGAACTAAAAAAAGCAGATGGAAATTATACTCGTGCGTTTAATCGTTATAATGAATTGTTACATCCATTTGTTGAAGCCAGTCAAAAGTTGGGAGTCTTAGTTAGCGAATCACTCCTCATCCCAGATGAAGTCTCCAAAGAAGTTGTAGAAAAGCGATCAAATAAGATTATGCAAGAGGTGGAAATCGCATCAAATATGATTTCGTTGCCAGAATACGTTTGAGAGAAAAGAAGAAAACATACGGATTTCTAACACCGCAAATAATTATTTTTTAATTACCAAAGAAACCAAGTTCTTCCAATGCTTCACGTAATTCATACATGGGCAAACCAACAATTGCTGAATATGAACCGCTCACTGATTTGAGAAATTGCGTTCCAAATTCTTCAATCATAATAGCCCCAGAAGCATTGAGCGCATTGGAATCTTGAAAATAAATTGTGACCCATTCATCAGGAATATTAAATTCATATTGCGCATCAACAAATTGTTCGATGCGCTTTTCTATTTCCCATATTCCATTATGCCATACACGCCGATCCAAACAAAATGCCGTACCGGTACGCATACCAGCGCGAGCCGCTTTAATTTTTTTAATTGCGTCAGCTTTATCAATTGGTTTACCGCTAATAGTTCCATCAGCTTCTTGAGATAAGGTATCAGCTGTCAGCACAAAACAAACCTCACCCTCTTTATTTCCATCGGGTAATATCACATGATTCATTTTATGCTCTGCAATTGAAGCAGTCAGCTGTTCAAGGGGTTTGCCCCAATCACAGGCCTGTTCATCAGCTTTTTGGCCGACTTGTATAAATGGTATTTTTGCTTGATCAAGCAACATTTTTCGAGATGGTGATTTTGATGCGAGGTATAATGTGTATTTTGGCTTCATAAAATTAAATAAATTGCCTGTCAGATGTAGCCTTGGCGAAAGTTGGCTGGGGCGGAAGGACTCGAACCTCCGAATGCCAGGACCAAAACCTGGTGCCTTACCACTTGGCTACGCCCCAACCTAAAATTTTCTAGATACGGTCATTATATCATAAATCTACTGATAGAGCTAACTTTTTTACTCTTGATCTTCAGCAGATTCAGCCCCTTCATCGCCAAATTCAGCAACCTGTTCATACTCCTTGATAATTGCATCCTCTATCATTTTACGCGTTTCAGAATTGAGTGGATGAACGATATCACGGAAGGTCCCATCTTTCCTTCGACGAGATGGCATAGAAACAAAGTGCCCTTTATTTCCTTCAATTACCTTGAGATCACGTATGATGAAACTATCATCAAAAACAACTGTTGCGTAGGCTTTTAAACGCCCACTTTCTTTTGACGGAAAAACTTTTACCTCAGTAATCTTCATGGCAATTTTCCTCAGTGTCTACCTGTTACTACGCCTCTTTTAACTCTCCGTTTTTATCTGCAAAGACAGTTTATAATACCGACTTTTTTTGTCAAACATTAAGTTTTTCTGCTGCCCGTAAGCGTGCTGAGCGTGCCGATGGGTTGGCTGACAGTTCTTCCTCACTGGCCATGACCACTTTTGGTGTTAAGACCTTTAAACGCAACATACGCGCTTGGTCGGCAAAAAAGTGCTTCACTAATCGATCCTCAAGCGAATGAAATGAAATACATACTAAATGGCCACCCGGATGTAATGCCTCAACTGCCGCTGATAAAAAAGCCTTAATATTTTCTAGTTCTTTATTTACATAAATACGCAATGCTTGAAATACTTTTGTTGCCGGATGAATCTTTTTTCCTTTATAAAAAGGAGGCACTACGGCAAGAATAATCTCCACTAATTGGCCAGTTGATACAATCTTTCTTTTGGCGCGCTCAGTAACAATTGCACGTGCTATTTTTCGAGAAAATTGTTCCTGCCCTAATTCAAAAAAAATATCTTGCAACACTTTTTCTGATGCATTATTTACCACATCAGCAGCAGTTATTTGTTGATGTGCCGGAGACATACGCATATCAAGCGGTGTATCACGAAAAAAAGAAAAACCATGCTTGCCCGCAATCTGTACTTGTGACGTACCAAAATCAGCAAGAATCCCATCAACTTTATTAAAGCCCTGCTTTTTGAGTAATTTATATAATAAGGCAAAGTTCCCCCATACAAGATGTAAGCGATCGCCAAACTCTTCTTTGAGTGGTTCACCATAATCTTCAAGCGCTTGTTTATCCCAATCGAATGCAATTACCTGACAGGTTGGCTCGGATTCCAAAATAGAACGCGTATGACCACCTACCCCAAACGTAACGTCAACATATATTTTATGAGGCTGTACATTTAGATATTCAAGTACCTCATAGCACAAGACTGATTTATGGCCAACTGAATCCATATATATACCTATGTTGCCCTATCGCATTGCTTGCGTAAAATGATCAACTAATTTATTGAGTTGCATCCCACGCGATCCTTTTACTAGTACCGCTGATTTATCTAATAACTCTTTTTCAAGAAGTTGTACCGCATCTTCCCATGTTGCCACTTGTTCTACGGGCAATCCAACTGGCAATGTTTTTCGTGTCCACTGTACCATATTTCCTACTAAAATAACTCGATTAAGTGAGGGAACTTTCCGTAAAAAACGGCCAAGCTGCCGGTGCCAAAAAGGACTATTTACCCCTAACTCAAGCATGTCTCCCAATACGGCAACTTTATGCGAACCTCCTTCAAGATGTTGAAATGCAAGCAATGCTGCTTTCATACTTTCAGGGTTTGCATTGTAACAATCATTAATTATAGTGCCTCTTTTTCCCTTAATTGGCAATGATTCAAAGCGGCCACTAATATGTACCGGGATTTCGATACCTTTAACAATAGTTTTATGTGGCACACCCAAATATTGCGTAATCGCAGTTGCCGCTAATGCATTGAGCACAGCTCCTTCATGCACTTGCTTTAAAGTTACCTGATATTTTTGCTTATAAATCTTGAGCATAAAGGTAATATCTTTATTGCCTACATTTACTTTACGCGCTTGAATTTGATTAATAGTTTTTGAGCCAAATTTAATAACCGGATGCGAATATCCCACTTGCGCCAAAATAGCTTGATCCCCATTAATAATACCGATGGAATTTTCTGTAAAATATTTAAAAATATCTCGCTTTTCCAGCGCAATATCTACAAGAGACCCGAGCCCTTCCATATGGCTATGGCCAATATAAGTAATGGCTGCTGTTGTTGGCTTAATCAATTGAGCAAGCTTTGCCATCTCACCTCGTTTACTAATACCCATTTCAAAAATAGCCATTTTATGGTGATCACGCATACGTAACATATTAAGTGATGCCCCAATTTGGGTATTTTGAGTGCCTGATGAAGCAACATACGGCATACCATGCAAATCTAATATATTACACACTATCTGTTTCGTTGATGTTTTACCAACTGATCCGGTAATACCAATAACTGGATATTCAAATTGAGTTCGCCATGCTGCTGCAATACGTTTTAATGCACGAAGCGTATCAGGAACCAACATAACTAATTTTTTTGCAAGAACACGTGCATCAATAGCATTCAAAATATCTTTTTTATCAGCCGCCATCAGCACACCGGCGGCCCCACTTTCAAAAGCTTGTGGAATAAAACGATGGCCATCTACTCGCTCTCCTTCAAGTGCTATAAAAATATTCCCTTCTTGTAACAAACGGGTATCCACACTAAATTGTGGATCATCGGGAAACGATCCGTGCAGGACCGAAGAACCTGGTACTGCTCCTCTTAAAAAATGCTCATCAAAACGCATCGAGAATCTCCGCTTTTTTCTATTAAAAATTTTAGCTGTTCAATGATGGTATTCCTGTCGACGGTGAAAAAATGGCGTTTTTTTGCACATTTGTCAAGGAATACTTACCGAATTACCTTCCGTGTTTTACTACCATCAGGTGGTGCAATCATGCCACGTTGTTCGAGTAAATCTATCACGCGAGCTGACCGATTATAGCCAATTCGAAACTTGCGCTGCAATAAAGAAATTGATACTTCCTCAACCGTATCAAGAAAACCTAATACTTCAGTATAGAGTTGTTCGTCTGCATCTGACATATCATTTTCAGCAACTATTTGTTGTTCAGAAATATCTAAATATTCTGGCAAGCGTTCAGATCGAATATGATCAGCAATTTGATTAATTTGTTCATCCGAAACATAGGCACCATGTACGCGCCGCAACACTGATTGATGTGAATCTAAAAAGAGCATATCACCGCGTCCCAATAATTTTTCAGCGCCCATACAATCAAGAATCGTACGGGAATCAATTTTTGAGGTAACGCGGAATGAAATACGGCTGGGGAAATTCACTTTAATTAACCCAGTAATAACATCAACTGAAGGCCGCTGTGTTGCAATAATCATATGAATTCCTGCAGCACGAGCCATCTGGGTAATACGCGTAATTAAATCTTCAACTTCCTTTCCGGCCGTCATCATCAAATCAGCTAATTCATCAATGATAACTGCAATAAATGGCATCGATTGCGCACTTGCATCGTATGCTGTTTGTTTATGATAATCAAAAATATTGCGCGCGCCACATTCAGCGAGCAGTTCATACCGCCGTTCCATTTCATGCACCACCCATCGTAATACCGGCGCGGCTTTTTTAGGATGAGTCACAATAGGAAATAGCAAATGAGCAATATCAGTATATGATGAAAACTCAAGTCGTTTAGGATCAATCAAAATTAATTTTAAATCATCTGGCGAATGCTTACACAGTAAACTCATGAGCATTGTATTGAGTGCAACAGATTTACCTGATCCAGTTGATCCAGCAATAAGCAAATGAGGCATTTTAGCCAAATCAACTACTACTTGATTCCCCACCGTATCTTCTCCCAAAATCAATGGAAGCGCGCCTTCAAAATTTCGATATATTGGTGAACTTGCTGCATGAGCAAATAATACTGATTTACGTTTTGTATTTGCGACTTCAAATCCCACAACACTGCGTCCCGGAATAGGAGCCAATATTCGAATACTCAGCGCTTTTAGTGCTAGAGCTAAATCATCTTCAAGTGCTAAAATTTTACTAATTTTTGCATCAATATCTGGTTGATACTCAAATAAAGTAACAACCGGCCCTCGTTTAATGGCGGTTACTTTACCAGCAATACCAAAGCGTTCAAGTTTTTCTACTAATATAGCGGCACGATTTTCAAGCTCTTGCATAATGCGTGGATCATCTTTTTCTTCATCCACGCCAATAAAAATATCTAAATCAGGTAACGTATAATTATTTTCATCCGATTGATATTCGTGCGTAGCTAGATCATTTTCTTCTTTTTGTATATCGATATTTGAAGAAAATGTTTCTTTTGATTTAGTTGTCTTTGGCTTTGATTGAGCAGAATAATTTGGAGGAGCTGGACGATTAATCTGCTCCCAAAATGATTGATCAGGCATCGTATCATACGAAGTAGAACCATGATATAAATCACGCTCCAACTCTTGAACTGCCTGATCCGCTTCACTTTCTACCGTTTTACCTGAAATAATATGCCACAACCAGCCACCGAATAATACAAGAGGACGAGTAATCCAATATAAAATAGTAGAAGCAGTACGATATATAGGCATCCAAAAGCGGTCTTTGCTCAGAAATAAACGCATACCTGCTTGCGCAACAGCACCTATTTGCGCAATAGAAACACGCGAAAGTACAATAGTACTACTTACAAGTATCATATATATAGCTAATCCAGTGCCAAGTTTATCAAACCACTTCACCCCCATTCGATATAACCACGCACCAGTTATCCCTCCGGGTAAAAAGTGAGCAATTAAACGTATGTTATAAAAAGAAAAAAATAAACTTATATCAAAACATACAACTGCTGCTGCAATAAATCGATCCCATTCATAGCGCCACTGTTTACGAATAGATACGTATGCAGCAAAACATACGGAAATTACCCACAGCCATGCAGCTGCACCGGTTAAATATAATAATAATGCAGCACTATTTGCCCCAAAACTACCAAACTTATTATGAATGATAGTTGCTTGTGTATTGAAATAAAACCATGAAGGATCTTGCGCATTATATGATCCTAAAGCACCAATTAAACTGAGTGCAAGCATGGTTATGCCTATAGTAAAGATAGGATACGTATAATTACGGATAAATAATGAAAGGTTCTTTTTTTTATATTGGCTCATACCAAATTTCACGAAAGTACTCCTTGTAACTTGCATGAATCTTTCTGTTAACTGTACTTGCTGCACATTTTTGCTGCAAGGGTTCAACCTGTTTATCTTGCGTTGACTATTATAACATTATGCAAATTTTAAAAAATAAATGTTAAATATATAAAGAGATTATCATCGGTATGAGTAGGTATATACCAAATAGCCACCAGAGTTTTTTCTTTCCTAGCCAATTTACTGTCAATAACATTATATATGCCAATATGATGCTAATAAGCACCACCACGACCCATTGCAGCGAAATCAATTTTAATAGCCATCCACGATATAATCCCATTCCCATACTTTTTACTGATGCAGCACCAATCAATGGCAATTGTATTAATAATGAATACATAAAAGCTTGTGGGTGAGCTAAGCCAAACCAGCGAGAAACTACGTACGTACTGCCCAATCGCGAAATACCCGGCAATAATGAAATCCCTTGCATCATTCCTAACGCAAAAGTAAGCAGCCAATTTAACTGATTTTTATTGCCCTTTTCGTGTGGAAGAAAAAAAGCTGAAACGAGTAACCAAGCACTGATGCTAAAACCAATTGCAAGTGGAAATTGAAATGGGACATATAAAAAAAATAAGTAAAATAAAGCAGTTATCACGTCAACTATAAAAATATGAAAGACCATTTTTATGTTCAAAAATTTTTTTACCTGATCAAAACGCATACTCAGATAAATTATGATTACTACACACGTAGCAGCATGAAGCATCTGATCATATGAGTGCCAAATTGTACTCGCCGACCAGCTGCCCCCACACATTCTTTCTAATAATGTAAGATGACCAGAGCTACTTACGGGAAGGCTCTCCAGAACAATCTGCAAAAGCGTTAACCACAAGAAATGTTGCATACAAAGCCTTTTTTCGAAAATCAACCTGCTTGAAAGAAGCACCCAGAAGATATTTTTGCAACTTTTTCTTTACAAAAAAATTTTCACCATATTATAATGAACTTAGTCAGATAAGTCGACTAGTAGATTGTATGGTTGACTTATCTGTTGAAATATATGAGTATGTGCGTATACAATAAAAAAACATGCTTACTTCATCAATACGAAACGTTTGTAGATAAAAAGTTTAATCTTTAAACACAGAGAAAGGAGGGCGCCAATCTTATACGGAGTATGACATATCGTCTTACTTACATCAGTACCTACTTGTTTGTAGAACACACAATCCAGATTTTTTTGTTGGGTTTAAGGAGTAACAAAATGGAACATATGTTCAAAAGGTATCTTTGCCTTGCTGCATTATTCAGCGTAGCTGGTGCATTTGCAGCAAGTGATTCAGTAATTACATATTTCAGTCCAAAGTCACAGAGCTTTTCTTTACCAGAAAATGTTCAATGGACTAATGAAATACACCGCTATGATATGGCGGAAGCTGGAGAATTTTATGGCACCTTCGCTATAACTCCAGGATATGAGCGTTCATTCAGACCAGGACGCTTAGCTCGATGCTTGTTCGGTGACGATTTGGTAGATTGCAACAGCGATTGCCGTAGCATCAAAATTTCAGGTAGCGCCGTATCAAACCGTGGCGATCATGATTGGTTGGCAGACTACTTTGGGTTACCAACTGATTTCGAATCAACCGTTTCATTCAAACCACGTGTTGACAACTTCTTAGTTGATTTCAACTTATATCTTGGTTTAGACAATTGGTGGGAAGGTCTTTACTTCCGTATTCATGCACCAGTAGTTCACACTCGTTGGGATTTAAACATGTGTGAATCAGTGAGTGCTGAAGGGGTAAATGATTACATTCCTGGTTACTTTGCAGGAGCAACAGTACCGAATGCAAACCTTCTCAAAAGCTTCACTTCATTCGTAAGTGGTAGCAGTGCACCTGATCTATCATTCACTGGCACAGTAAATGATATAACCTTCCAAAAGCTCTGCTGCTCTAAAATACCAGCATGTGGCGGTTGCGATGATACGAATGGCCGTTTGAAAAAAACTCGCCTTTCAGACATCCAAATGGCACTTGGTTGGGACTTCTGGCGCTGTGAAGACTACTACTTGGGCTTAAACGTTCGCGCTGCTGCACCTACTGGTAACACTCCAGAAGGTAAATACCTCTTCGAGCCAATCGTTGGTAACGGACATCACTGGGAACTTGGTGGTGGTTTAGACTTCGGTTACGTTCTCTGGAGTAGTGAAGATGAAGAAAGCCACTTCGGTTTCTACTTGGATGCTAAAGTAACTCACCTCTTCAAAACAGATCAACATCGTTCATTCGATCTTATAATCGATGGCAAATGCGCTGGTAACAGCAGATATATGCTTGCGTCTAAGTTCACAAGTGACGTAGAAAACCTTTATGCAGCTACTACTCAAAATACTGCATCTGTTACTGCATTAAGTTCACAGTTTGCTAACATATTCGCACCAGTTGCAAATATCACTTGCTGCGAAGTTGAAGTAAGTGCAAGCGTTCAAGGTGATGTAACTGCAATGTTCAACTATACTTGCGGTAATTTCACTTGGGATCTTGGCTATAACTTCTTCGGCAGAAGCTGTGAAGATATAGACATTGATTGTGATTGTCCTTGCATTCCTAAAAATACTTGGGCACTTAAAGGTGATGCACATGTATATGGATTTGAACCGGTTGCACAAAGTGGTGTAGGTGTTCCATTGTCAGCATCTGAAAGTAAAGCAACTATCCATGGTGGTACCAATGCACCATTTACTGCTTCAACTTACACTAACAATGAAGCACTTCGTAACTTTGGGGTAGATAACGCGCAATTTGCATACTATGTATCTACCGGTCTTAACGCAGGTGCAATTGTGTATAACCCTGCTCTTGCTGGTGGTACTAACACACAAAGCAAAACATCTAGAAATCCAGTTTTCCTTAGCACAGATGACCTAAACTTAAAAGGTTCTAGCAACAAAAACCTTGTTCACAATGTATTTACTCATCTTGGGTATACTTGGAACGATCGTGATGATTGCTGGATTCCTTATCTTGGTATCGGTGCTTCAGCTGGATTTGCTCAGAGTTCTAGTGATTGCAATGATACTTGCGATGACAACTCATGCGATACTACCTGTTGCCCTTCTTGCACAAAATGCGGTTTGAGCACATGGGCTGTATGGCTTAAAGCTGGTGTGTCTTTCAACTAATACCCAACGTGTTTTAGTTGTTAGTCCAACAACAAGCGAAACTAGTACGAGACAGGCTTGGTTTTTACCAAGCCTGTCTTTCTTTATCATCAAATTTGAAAGGCACAGACAAATAATTTAAACTAATCCCATTCATACTGATCATACATTTAAGGAAAGGCATTTGTAATGAGGATTCTACATCAATTGTTTATTGTGTCTTTATGCACCAGCACCGCTCTTTTATCTATTCCAATTAGTTCAATTGCTACGCTCTTTCAAGGGAAGCCACAAAGTTATATTATTCCCCAAATAGCTGGCATCGCAAATTCAATCTATCGATTTGATGTAGAAAATTTTAATGCACTTTTCTCGGTATCAGTAGGCTTTTCTCGTTCATTTAATGAAGGTGATGTCAAAAGATGTTTATTTCATAATGATTTAATGCCAACTCCTCATGGTTGCGCAATCCATGTAAGTGGAAGCAACGTTCCTGGACGCGATGTAGAGACTGAATGGCTTGCTGATTATTTTGGACTCCCAACTGATTTTGAAAGTTTCTTATTTTTCAATCCGCGCGTTGAAAATGCACTCGCTCATTTTTATACCTATATCGGCTTTGATGAATGGTGCCCAAACGTTTACTTTATGGCACACGTTCCGCTCGTACACACCCGATGGAATATGAACTTTACTGAAAAAATCATTGATTCCGGTTCTACTGATCACCCTTTTGGCTATTTTGGACCAACTGAAATTGCACGAAAGGATCTTCTTCCTGACGTTCGTTCATTTATGAATGGAGAAACGCCAAATCTAGGCACTGTCGTTACCTTTGAACCACTCAAATGTAGCAAAATTCACTCATGTGGTGCCCTCACTGATACCCGTTTGGGTGATCTACATATGTTTCTTGGCTGGAATATGTTTAACGAAGATGACCATCATTTTGGCATTGCTTTAAAGTTAGTTGCCCCACTCGGCACGCGCCCAAAAAGTGAATATTTATTTGAACCTATTATTGGAAATGCTAAATTTTGGGAATTAGGTGCGGGTATCACCAGCCACGTATTGCTTTGGTTGAGTTGTAATGAACATAAAAATTTATCATTCCATATAGAAGCATTTGCAACTCATCCTTTTTCTACCCATCAAAAACGGGTATTTGATATTAATGTAAGTGATAATAGTCGGTATATGTTAGCCCAAAAAATGGGGAAAAATTCCAGTAATTTTTTATATGCTTTGCCTGAAGGAGAATTACCTGATGATCCTGTTGGCAATGTGCAAGCACCAGCAAGCCAATTTAAAAATATGTTTGTTCCTGTTGCCAATTTAACTTGCATTAAAGCAAGTTCTTTTATCGCTATACAGGGTGATTTTACCGTTCTTCTTGATTATACCAGTTACAATTTCACCACTGGTATCGGCTATCAATACTGGGGGCGCAGCTGCGAAAAAATTAGTTGTCCGCACAGCAATAACCTCCCATTGAGTGAAGAACGAACCTGGGCATTGAAAGGTGATGCGTTCGTATATGGAGCAGGTGCACAAGATGCTACTCATGGCGCGAATGAATTGATTGCTCTTTCAGCAACACAAAGTCAAGCATTGATCTACACTGGCGTAAATGAAATCACCACTGGAAGCAATTCTAATAATGATGGCATTGATAATCCACGATTTGGGGTAACTTCAACAAATGGCCTTAATGATCGCATTATGAATGCCCCTAATATTAATACTAATGATGACGATCAACAACGCACAAGTGGCGAATCTATTTTTCTCACCCCCTGCGATATGGATTTTGTAGGGCCCCGTACCAAAGGTGCTTCACATACCTTATTTATCCATTTTGATTACACCTATCATACTGATAATAATAGCGATTGGATTATTTCTGTAGGATCAAGTATTGAATTAGCACAACATGATAATGATAAATGTAATACAGAAGTTCCTTGTACCACTTGTCGTCAATGTGGTTTAAGTCAATGGGCTTTTTGGTTGCGCGGCAGCTATAATTTTTATTAAAAATAAAAGGTATGTGGTTGACTTTTTTAATCAACTACGGTCAAATGAAGCAAGAGGATCTTGATAAAAAAGGCAAGGAGTTTTAAGGTATGAAGCATCTGATGCGTATCAGCATTATTTTAAGTACATTAGTAGGATGTGGGGTTACACATGCAACTATTCCCTTCTATTCAATTCGTTCACAAGCTATTGCACCCGCACGAAATTTAGCTGGATGGACAAACTATTTATATGATCCATATGCTGACGATTATCATGGTATTTTTGGCGCAGCATTTGAATATACGCGTACCTTTAGACACCGAAATATTGAGCGATGTTTATTTGGACTTGATTTAATTGGTCCACATGATTGTCAATATATTAAAATTTCTGGAAGCCAAGTGGCCAATCGAGATAATAGAGCATGGCTTGCTGATTATTTCTGTTTACCAACTGATTTTGAAAGTGAAATATCATTCAGTCCACGCATTGATAATTTTATCACTGATTTAGAAGCTCACATTAACTTTGATAAATATACCTGTGCAAAAGGACTTTACATTGAATTTCATGCACCAATCGTACATACCCGATGGAAACTTGGTAAAAAAGAAAACGTAGTAAAATCTGGGGTAAATAATCATAATGCTGGCTATTTCACACCAGTATCTATCCGACGCACTAATTTATTGGATGATTTCTGTGCCTATATTGAAGGAAAAGAAACCCCATTGCTTGGTGGAGATGATCTTATTCAAACTTCAACATTTCTTCCTTTATGCTGTTCAAAATTTATTGACAGCTGTACCAAAACTAAATTAGCTGCTGTTGAATTAATCGTTGGCTATAATGCAATTCTTGAAGATAATTACCACGTAGGATTTAACCTGCGGGCATTGGCGCCAACTGGAAACAGGCCTCATGCAACGTATTTATTTGAGCCGATAGTTGGTAATGGTCACCATTGGGAATTTGGCGGCGGTGTTTCCGCACACTATCAAATATGTCAAAGTGATGATGAGGAAACTCATTTTGGTATCTATTTTGAAGCAGATGCAACTCATTTATTTAAAACTCGGCAAAAACGCAGCTTTGATTTAACGAATGGCAGTAATAGTCGGTATATGCTTGCGCAGAAACTGGGAACTCCAGTTGGTGAATTTCTCTGGAGTAATCCTCTCGATGCGTTATCAGGAGGACTTAACGGAAGCACGCAACCTTCAGCTGAGTTTAAAGGAATTTTCCAACCAGTTGCCAATTTAACCTGCTGCGATGTTAAGGTAGATATTTCTGTCCAAGCAGAAATTGTAGCATTATTTAATTATACGAGTGGCAACTTCTCATGGGATATGGGTTATCAATTCTGGGGACGCAGTTGTGATAATATTGATCTAGATTGTGAATGTTGTCCTCTTTCATTTGCACCTAATACCTGGGCGTTAAAAGGTGATGCTTATGTGTACGGATTTTCAGAATCAAACTATCCTTTTGCAATGCCATATTCAATAGAATCAGGTGATCCAATAACCCTTTCAGGCACCCAAAGTAAAGCTACACTTCATAATGGTACCAATGCAGCATTCACTTCTAATAATGAAAACTTGCGGAATTTTGGAGTAGATAATGCTGAATTTGGCAGAATAGTTGAGAGCAATGCAAATAATGGACTGAATATCATTTATACGTCAGGAGGCGGTGCTGACGCACAAACTAAAACTTCTAATGAACCAATATTCCTTTCAAAAAGTGATATTGATGTTGAATCAGCGCGCACCAAGGGAATCTCTCATACGTTATTTACTCATGTAAGTTATACGTGGCGTACCATACAAAATTGGACACCATATCTTGGTGTTGGTGCAAAAGCAGAGATTGCTCAACATAATGATAATGAATGTAAACCATGTACTGGCTGTGGTAATTGCACCCCATCAGAATGGGGTATATGGGTAAAAGCTGGTGTTACCTTTCATTAGCATATAAATTCTTGTCCTCATCCCTCTGAATATAGTACAGTCTTGATGGACGAAATATTCAGGGGGAACGTATGAAACATTTTAATCACGTTTGTATCTACATCCTACTGGTAAGTATCGTTTTTGCTTTACCAATAAGCGCAAATGAAAGTACTATTTTAACTGGACGTTCATTTTTAGCACAACGTTCACAAAGTGTCGATGCTGGTCGACAAGTGGCCATTTGGCATCGATATACTCATCGATTTGATTATAAAAAATGTTATGCAACACTCACTGCAATGCCGGCTTACAACCATTCATTCAGGCCGCAACGTATTGCTGAATATTTTTTTGGTTGCGATAAAATTTATATTTCTGGTTCTCAAGTAGCTAACCGAGCTGATTTCGATATTCTTGCCGATTATTTTGGTCTATCTCCTTCATTTAATAGTATGGTAGAAATCCAACCAAATATTCGTAATGCACTTTTTGATCTTTCTCTATTTGGTGCTTATGAAAAACTCTACTTTGAACTTCATGTACCGATAGTTTGGACGCAAACTGAAATCGAACTTAAAGAATCAATTGGTAATGATGCGTTTGCTACCATATTTCCTGAACGCTATATGGCAACTGATGCAGTAACACCACCAGTTCGTTCATTTAAAGAAGCAATTGCTGGTGATATCACTTTCGGCGATGTTAAACAAGGTATTCAGTTTGGCAAAATTAGCTATTGCCCTCAAACAGAAAGAGGATTGGCTGATGTTAGATTAGTACTGGGCTATGATATTATCAACAGATGGCGCGGCCATGCAGGATTTAATATTCGTGCTGCTATTCCTTCAGGCACCCGACCAACCAGTGAATATTTACTTGAACCAGTCGTTGGTAATGGCCATCATTGGGAACTTGGTCTTGGTTTTAACGGCCGCGTGTTATTATGGGAAAAAGGTGGCAATCAAACCATTGATTTATCTACCGAAGTTAATTTTACTCATATATTTGCCGCACGCCAAAAACGTTCATTTGATTTTTGTAAAAATGGTTTTTGGAGTCGTTATATATTGCTCAAAGAATTTGATAGCACGGGAACCTATGATGGCTGCTTGATACCGGCGATTAATGTAACAACATTGAACGCAAATGTGCACGCAAGCGTACAATTTGATTTCGCCCTTGTATGCGGCTATACCTATAAGCAGTTTGGCATAGATGCGGGTTATGGTGCCTGGGCACGCAGCCGAGAAAAAATTTCATTACTCGAATGCATACCTGAAAAAAAATATGGTCTTAAAGGTATCCAAAATGTTGAACTCAATCCGGGCCCTGGTCCAAGTAATGTAACACAAAGTACTGCAACGATTGTTGGTAACAATTTTGCAGATCAAGCTATTGTAGCTGATCCAAATTCACCAGTATTTATCAGTACAACCGATCTTGATTTACGTTCAGGCGCTAGTTCACGTATGTTTACTCATAAACTACTACTTCAACTTCAATATGCGTGTGATATAAGAAATGCAACTTCATTTATAGGGACGGGTTTTGAAGTTGATTTTGAAGGAATACGGGATAAAGAAAATATCCAACCAAACAAAAACTCAGTTTCTCAATGGGGAATTTGGGTTGTGTTCGGCTGTACTTTTTAATACGGCTATTTCTTTCTCAATTTATTAATGTAATCAACTGCTTCCTGAACATTATGTAATTTTTCCGCGTCTTCATCATTGATTTCGATGCCAAAATGTTCTTCTAATTTCATAATGAGTTCAACCATATCGAGTGAATCAGCCCCTAAATCTTGAAATGTTACAGTTGGTTTAATACCACCTTGAACATTCAATTTTTCTTTAATAAGAGCCACTACTTGCTGATACGTATCATTTTTATCAAATTCAGCCATTGCCTAATATCTCCATAACAGTCTGAACGTCTTTCTGCGTATTTATAGAAATAACTTTCAGATCAGGATATTCCCGAGTAATAAGTTCTTGTAATGTATTATTCGGCCCTATTTCCATTAATATATCATATACTGCTAATTCTTTCATCATAGGCATCCATTGTACTGGCATATGGATACTCTCAATCAGTTCATTGCGTACTTCAGTTCCAGTTTGAATTTTTTTTGCATTGATATTGCTCAACATAGGCACTGCAAGATCTTTAAAATCAACTTTTTCTAAATACATTTTAAATAGATCAATTACGGGATCCATACGAAATGAATGAAGACCAATTTCTTTTTCTTCATCCTCAACAGTTACAATCTCATCATCAATAAAATGATCACGTAACTGAGTTATACCCGCCGTTTCTCCGGTGACAATATGAATTGTATCGGCTAAGTAAAACGCTATTTCTATATTCTTAATTTTTTTACATACTTTTCTGAGTGCTTCAGCAGGTATGCCAGTCACGCGAACTGCTGCAACATCACTTTCTTGCAATACTTGCTCATAGGACTGGGCATATTTATTTAATAAATACAGTCCATCAGGAAACGTAAAACAACCACCCGCCCACATGGCTGCATATTGTCCCAAATTATAACCGGCCAATATCGTAGGATCAAAATCTTGCTCTTTAAAAATTGCATAGATGGCACAACTGACTAAAAATGTTGCTGAATAAGCATGCTGCATGCGTCCTAATTCTAAATCAGAAGAAGCAAAACATAATTTTACAAAATTAATATCAAGACAATTAGCTGCCTGCTCAAAATATTCTTGTACAATGCGAGATTCATCATAAAGCTCTTTTGCCATGCCAACAAACTGACTTCCATAACCAGGAAACAAAACGCCAATCTTCATACTCGCATATCTCCGTACCTAAATACTATTTGAGCTGTTGCATAAAAGCTCTTATTCGCTTGAGTGATTCTTCTTTTCCAAGTGCTACCAATAGAGCAACAAAGCCAGGGCCCGAGCTTTTTCCAATTAACGCAATCCGAATTGGTTGTCCAAGTTGTACCATTTTAATACCTAATTCAGCCACAGTTTCTTTTATTGCCCTTTTAACTAGATCTACCGAAAAAACTGATAGTTCTTCAAGTTTATGAATAATCACATCAAGATATTTCACGGTTTCTACCTGTGTATATTTCTCAACATCTGCTTGTTCATAAGAAGTTGGCTGGACATACAAATTCTTTAATTCATAGCTTAATTGTGCGATAGTTGACACGCGATCTTTATATAATGAAATAAGTTCGGTAACTTTTTGTATATCCCAATTGGGTACTAATTGCATAAAATCTGGCGATACGTCATGCAATAATATCTGCATAATACGCTTATTATCAGTTTCTCGTAAGTACATTCCATTGAGCCATGCCAATTTTTCTGGATCAAATACGGCGCCCTTTTTACCAACTGCATCAAGAGAAAAATATTTAATAAGTTCTTCACGACTAAAAATCTCTTGATCCCCATGAGACCAACCCAATCGTGCTAAATAATTGATCAACGCTTCAGGTAAATACCCCATGCCTTTATATTCAAGCACTGATGTTGCCGCATCTCGTTTACTCAATCGATTGCCACTTGTTCCTAAAATCAGCGGAAGATGAGCAAATTGTGGAATTTTATACTCAAGTGCTTGCCCCAACATAATTTGTTTTGGTGTATTTGAAATATGATCTTCACCCCGTATAACATGCGTTATCTTCATAAAGGCATCATCAGCTACCACCACAAAATTATACATCGGTCGACCATCAGATCGTTGTATAATAAAATCATCAAGCTGATCGCGCATAAAAGTAACCGTTCCCCGAATTAGATCATCGAACGTAATTTGTTTAACCCCTTCAGGAATGGCAAAGCGAATAACAGAGGGCAAATCAGGTGAATCGGTTCGACGTCTACAATATTCATCATAGCGATAATATTCATCATCATGTTTCGCTTTATGACGTGCCTCAATTTCTTCTTGCGTACAATAACAGCGATATGCCTTATTTTGATCAACAAGCTGTTGAATTAACTTTTTATGTTCATCAAAACGAGATGATTGTACAACTATTTTTTCATCTGATTCTAAATCACACCAGGCAAGTGATGCTAAAATAGAATTGGTATATTCTTGGCGAGAACGAGCAACATCAGTATCTTCAATTCTGACTAAAAATAACCCATCGTATGAACGAGCAAATAAATAATTAAATAACGCAGTACGCAATCCACCAATATGTAAATTCCCGGTTGGTGAAGGCGCAAAACGAACGCGAACTGTCATATATTCTACCCAAGTTGTGCTAATTTTTGTTCAGCTAGTTGTACCCATGGAGATGGCATTTCATCTTTTTGATGTGCTGTTATTAATTCTTGCCATGTGTATTGAGCCGGTTCAAGTTCATTACGCACCCAATAATCATAGCCAATATAATATTGTGCCATATCGGCATATGGATTCGCCTCTTCTTTCGCAAGAATATTTAATGCTTCTCGTCCCTTTTGCTTAGTTTGTTCATCAGATGAATCTAATAGAACTAATGCGCGCTTTGTTTCATATAATTTTTTTAACGGAGAGTTCTTTGGCGTAGCATTAATTGCCGCATCAAATAGCGTCATCGCCTGATCATCATTTACTTCATGCAATGCAGCATCTGCTTGTGTCATTAAGAAATAGCCTCGAGTCGCCGTATCGCCATGCTGCTGCTCACCAAATTCACACGTAGCTTGTACGTCACTCCACTGGCCAGTAGAATTTTTTGCCCGATTGTATTCGGATAAACATTCGGTAAGCGAAAGTTGTGCATCGCGTGCCGTTCGTGATTTATAAAAACCATATCCATACCATCCGCCTGCAATACATATGGCACCAAGTGTAATAACTGTTATTTCTCTGGCATATTTAATTTCTTTTGTTTTTTCAAACTGTGGCTTGAAAATATGTTGATATACTGCCTGAGCTGCATCACGAATAGTCATAATATCTACTCCGTTTTGGGCACATAGTGATCTTAAAGTTACTGTTGTTTAACGTATCATGAAAAACGGCTTTTATCTACTTAAACTCGTGCTCGACGCCGCAATCGTAAAACTGATTTTAAACAACGTGATACCGTTTTTGATACCGATGATTTTTGAACTATCCCAGCAGATTGGGCAAAAAGATGATTAAAGTGACTAATAACCTTTTTATTAACTACCTGATTGGCATACATAATAGCATTTTCAATAGCTACTTCTTGTGAGCAACCATGAGCAATAATCAATGGATGATTCACGCCAAGTAATAAAGCGCCCCCTTTACGACGATAATCAACCTTTTTTTTGAGTTTGCTCAAAAGTGAACCACCAAATAATTTAAGTGGCCATGCAAACCAAGAACGGGCTGTTTCATGTTCAACCCATTGAG
>Ga0055448_10000098_pt1 | contig 19182 bp, 16 predicted proteins | sample China_Galinas_PW_4_FD_57744 | JGI IMG/M metagenome (GOLD analysis project Ga0055448, IMG submission 57744) | Wetland microbial communities from San Francisco Bay, California, USA, that impact long-term carbon sequestration - China_Galinas_PWA_D2 | ecosystem: Environmental > Aquatic > Marine >... | reverse complement strand
AATGCGCATCCTGTCGAAGGTGCTGCCGCATCCGACGCGCACGATCGTGGCCGGCCACTGGACGGGGGAGGAGGAAGGCGAGGTCGGCTCGAAGGCGTTCACGGAGGATCACCCGGAAATGATCCGCAACCTCCAGGCGCTCTTCAATCAGGACAACGGCACTGGACGCATCATCCGCGTGGGTGCTGGCGGCGTGCCGAGCGGCGCGGCGCATCTGACGCAATGGCTCTCGAAGGTGCCCAACGTGTTCCAGCAGCAGGTCGGCTTCACGGGCGAGCCGGTAGGGCCCGGCGGACCCGCCGGCGGCGGCAGCGATGATTACTCTTTCTCCTGCTACGGCGCGCCCACGTTCGGCCTCGGCGCACTGAGCTGGGACTACGGCAACATCACGTGGCACACGGACCGCGACACGTACGACAAGGTGGTCTTCGACGACCTGAAGTCGAACGCGACACTCACCGCGATGCTCGCCTACCTCGCCTCCGAGGATCCGACGCATGTCACCTCGATCGATCCCGACTCGGCACGCGCCGCGACACGCGCCGTGCTCGACTCGATCGCGCGTGCGGGCGGCAACAACCAGCAGCAAGCTGGCCGGGGACGTGGCTTCGGCGGCCCGCGCATGTGGCCGACCTGCGAGAAAGCGCCTCGCAAGACGAACCCGCGCCTGGGTGGCTGACTGGTAAGCTCGATGAGTCGATCCATCCCGTCTGCGACGGTGGTGGCGAAGGCAACGACGGCGAGTCGGGGTTCAGTCGGTCCGGAGCACGGTGGCGGAGTCGGCGGCGCCATGCCGGACAGACGAGACGCGATGACGTGACTGGCTGCCCATCCGGCCGCACAACCCAGCGCACCGCATCGGTTCGGGCCGCGTTCACGGGTGTGGGGATCCTCGGGCGCCGTCTGGTCGGTCTGCCGGTCAACATCCGTCAATGGCGCCATGCGCATCGTCGCTCGTCAGATTCTGCCCCCATGGCGGGAAAGAAACGACGAGCGTGTCCTCATCCGGGTGTCGTTTGCCGAATTCTTCCCGGGCAAGTCACACCGGCGCGGGCGGATCTCCGGATCGGCCCCGGCCTCCGGCCCTCTAGCGGGAAAGCGGGATCGCCACACTGCAGCGGGCCGGCGGGGTCAGCGCTTCGCGGTGGGCCGTCCTGGATCGCCTCGCCCCCGCGGGCGGGTTCGGTCGCCGCTCAGCAACGGACGAGCCGGGTCGCCGCTCGGCGGTGGGTCGCCCGGCGGTACTTCGCGGAACTCGAATCTGCCGGCGCCGGTGGAATCGCCGGTCGCGCGGGAGGCTCCGACCGGACGCTCGGGAGGCGAGTCCGGCTGTGGTTCGCCGTATCGGTAGTGGTTACCCGCGGTCGTCCGGACATCGAACGAAGGCTCGAAGGGCGAGGGCAGGAGACAAGCGAAGGCGAGGAGGGCGGCCGCGAGCGCGCCCATGGCGGGCGGAGCACGGTGGTACGGCCGGATCACGAGCATGCCGATGCGCCGCTCGAGAAGCGGGCGGTGCGGACCGAGGCCGGCGGCCAGCGCGATGGTGCGGGTGCGTCGTGTCGCCGCCTCGATGAGCATTCTGCCGTAGCCGGACCGGTCTCGAACGCGACGGACCACGCGCTCATCGCAATCCAGCTCGATCGCGCGGTGAAGGCGGGCCGCCTGCCACCAGAGAACCGGGTGCCACGGCACGAGCGCTACGAGAACGGCCATGCCGTGCAGGAGCAATACATCGCCGGCTCGCCGGTGCTCCTGCTCGTGCAGGACGGCAAGTCGGCGGAAGCGCGTGTCCATTCCCAGCAGCCAGACCGGCACGACGATCTCCGGTCGGACGAGCCCGAGCGTCACTGGGCCGGTATCGGGCGAGACCAGGACGCGGATGCCCGCAATCGAGCCGACCGGCCAGCGCCTCGCCATGCGGCCGATCCGATGCGCATGCAGCGCGATCAGCGCGAGCGCGACGACGCTGACCACGCCCCACGCGACGACGATCATCGCGAGCGGGGAAGGACCTGTCGTCGCAGCGGTCTCGAGGATCCGTCCGAAGCCGACCGGCTCCGGCGCGGCGATGCGTACACCGGTCCAGCCGGCAACGGCGGCGATTGGCAGGCCGACGGAAAGCGGCAAGGCAAGAGCCCAGACGAGACGAGCGGGCCGGCTGGCGGAGCGCAGTGCCCGCTCGGCCACCGAAGCACCGGCGGTCACCGTGACGGCAGTCGCAAACGTGTAGATCAGCCAGCTCATTCGTCGTTCAGGATCGTGGTGTGCGCCGAATCCCGCGGTGCAGGATCTCGAACGCGCTACCGTCGCCTCACCCGAATTCCACAGTGTGCCGGGAAACGTCCGGCTCCCGTCCGATCTACACCGTCACCTGCGGCGCTCCCGCGGCCCTTCGCGATTCACCGGACGCGCACTGATATCGTAGCGCTCGAGCCATTGCAGGTCCACGTCATCCACGCGCACGGCGTACAGCGCACCACGGCCGAAGCCGACGAGCTGCCGGCCGGCCGGCAGACGCACCCGCGCGGTCCGCCTGCCTGCCGCATCGAACACGTCGTACAGCGGCCGTTTCTCCGTCTGATGCTCGTACCGACCCACCCAGCCGCGACCCTCGCGGTCCACCCACACATCACGCGAATTCGCGAACGGGAACCGTGACGGAAACGCCGCGGCGGCCGGCGGACCGGGAGGCCGATTGCCGAACGCCACGCTGCCGCCCGCCGACCCGCGCGGATGCTGCTCCGACCAGATGCGCCGGTCCTCACCCGTCACTGCCACACGCTCGCTCTCGATCACCGGTCCGCTCACCGACCGGCCATCCCGGAAGAACCAGTCGACCCGGTACTCATCCCGGTTCCGGACCGCGAACACTCGGCCGTCACGACCCACCGCCCAGCCATCCCACGGATACCACATCCGCGGGTTCGGTGGACCGGCGATGGTAACGTGCGTGATCGTGTCGCCTGACGCCGGTGCCGCCTCCACGACCCGCAGCACCGCCGCCCGGTCCGATGCCGCCGGATTCCGCTCCCGGGCGACCCGCACCTCCTGCAAGCGGTCCACGTAGAATCCGCCCAGCGTATCCGTGGCCGACGCTATCATGCCGCCGATCAGGAATATGGGGATCGTCCGGCCCATCCTCAGCTCCGGCCCGACCACCGCAAGGCGGCCGTTCCCGAGATCCACCACGATCGAGCTGTCGCCCATGAACGGCAGCAGCCCGATCGGTGAGTTGTACTCGCCGGGACCGGACCCCTCCCGTCCCACACGTTCCCGTCGGCCTCGCGCCATGTCGACACACCAGACCGAACTCTCGATCGAGGGCCGCCAGGGCGGCCGGGATGGCGGTCATCGAGCGGGCATGTCGCATGTTCGAAGCGGTCCCGGTTGCAGACGGTTGCGGTGACGTCGTCCGGCTGGGCGTGCGGATCGAGTACCGGCCACTCGACGATATCCTAAGTATTTACTAAATAGTATCACGGGACCGCAACCACCGACCGTGATGACTGGTGCAAAGCGCCCGTCCCGCCGGGCTCAGGCCATCCGGCCGATCTGCTTCTGGATCGTTCTGTTGGTGATCATCCCGGTGGGCGTGGGGATAACGCTCATGAAGCGGCGGGTGATCGGCGACACATGGGTCACACGTGAGCGTTCCCGCAGCGCTTCATGAGCGTGGATCGGAGATTCGCCACGACGGTTCAGTCAACGCGCATCGCCTCGAGCGGGCTGACCCGGACGGCTCGCCGTGCGGGTCCGAGTGAAGCGGCGATGGCGACGATCGTGATCAGCGTCGTGGCGGCCACGAGTGCGATCGGATCGGACGGACCGATGTCGTAGAGCATTCCGCGGATCAGTCGATGCGCGGCGAGCGCACCGAGGACGCCGAGGCCGGCACCGGCGGCTGCATACGCGAAGCCGCGGCGCAGCAGGTCCGCGACGACCTCTTTCGATCCTGCACCGAGCGCCACACGCACGCCGATCTCACGGGTTCTGCGGGCGACACCCCAGGCCAGGACACCATAGACGCCCGTGCCGGCGAGCAGGACGGCGACGAGGGTGAACAGCGACACGAGGCGAAGGACGAAGCGTTCCTTGTCGAGTCGGTCACGCAGCCGCTGCGGCATGGTGGCGATGCCGGTGATGGGAGCCGCGGCATCCACCTGCCGAATCGCTTCGCGGACGGCGGGTCCGGAGGCGGCGGCATCGCCGCGTGTGCGGAGCAGGAACGTATGCTGGCCCCGGCGGTCGGCGGTCTGGCCGAGGGGCCTGTAGTAGCCGAAATGGCAAGCGCTGGCGCAGTCGGCCATCTGAAGGTCCATGTAGCCGAGCATATCGACATTGCCAGCCACACCGACGACGGTCAGCCATGGCTGGCTGTCACCGATCCGGAATCGTCGCCCGATCGGATTGGCGCCGGGCCAGAGGAAGCGGGCAAGGTCGTGGTCGACGATGGCGACGGGTTCGGCCCCCGTGACGTCCTGTGGTCCGAACGAGCGTCCGGTCTCGATCGGGATGCCGAGCACGTCGAAGTACGAAGGACCTACCGCGGCATTCGGCAGCAGGAACGGCTGTCCATCATCGGAAGACTCCCGGCCTTCGGCCTCGAGCCGGACGCCGAACGCGAAGCCCGTGGTGGGCGGTGCGCCATCTGCCAGCGCCACCTCGACGCCCGGGATGGCCGCCAGGTGGTCGTACACAGCGTTGTAGAACGCGATACGCGCGGCCGGCTCCCGGTACCTGTATTCCGGAGCCGTGAGCGACACGGTGAGCAGGCCCTCCGCGACGAACCCCGCGTCACGGTGGAGCGTCGAGCGCACGCTGCGGATCAGGAGACCCGATGAGACGAGCAATGTCATGGCGAGCGCCATCTCGGCGATGGCGAGACCGGCGCGTACCCGCTTCACGAGTCGTGTATCGGTCGACATGCGTTCGGGCGCGATCAGCGAACGCCCATTCCGGCTGGCCACCACGGCGGGGACCAGTCCGAACAGGATTCCGGTGGACAGGGACAGCGCGCATGCCACGGCCAACACTCTGCCATCGATACGGAACGCACCGGGACTGTACGTGATGAACGAAGCCGGCGCGATCACCAGCAGGCCGCGTACGCCGAGCCACGCCACGGCGATTCCCAGCCCACCTGCGATCACAGCGAGGACCAGGCTCTCGACCAGTTGGAGCCGTAACAGCCGGAGCCGCGTAGCGCCGAGCGCCCCTCGCACCGCAAGCTCGCGGCCGCGCGCGGTCGCACGTACCAGCATCAGATTGGCCGTGTTGACACACCCTGTGAGGAGAACGACGAGGACAGCGGCACTCATGAAGAGCATGGCCGGCTTCGCCTGCGACGCGAACGCGCGTTCCGACACCGGATGCAGCCGCACCTGCCAACCCACCCCGCGCGGCTGATCCGTTTCGAGCGCGGCGGAAATACCGGCAAGCCGCTCAGCCGCCGCCTCGACCGTCAATCCCGGGGCGATTCTGGCCAGCACCGTCATTCGCGCCAGCGAGCGGGCATCCACCGGCATGTACATGTCGTTCACGCCGAAGGGATACCGGAACTCGTCCGGCATTACGCCAATGACCTGATGCTCGATGCCGTCGATCTCGATGGGTCGTCCGATGACCGCCCCGTCGGACCCGAACCGGGATCGCCACCACGATGCACCCAGAATCACAACGGGCACGCTGCCCGGCTCCGCATCGGATTCGATGAACGTCCGGCCGAGAAGTGCGGGGACTCCGAGCAGCCGAATCAGGCCCGGAGTGACCAGCTCGACATCCGCCCGCTCCGCGAATCCGGCACCGCTCACGACGACATCGCGCCCCGTGTGTGCCTCCACCCGGTCGAACACGCCCGTCTGCTGGCGCCAGATCTCGTAGTCGGCCTCGCTCATCGCAGGACTGGCCGCCGCGCCACGGACCGGCCACACCTGTGCGAGACGCTCGACCTCCGCATATGGAAGCGGCCGCCAGAGCATGGCGTCCACCACCGAGAAGATCGCCGACACGCCGCCAATGCCCAGCACCATCGTCAGCACCGCCACTATCGCGAAAGCCGGCCGCCGCGCCAGTGAGCGCACCGCCTGCCTGACATCCTGACCCACCATCGTGACCCTCCCGTGCCTGTATCTCAGCCACGCCGCGTCCACCAGCGACGACATCGCACGCATCCGCAGATGCATTTCATCACACAGCCTCCGCCGACCGGATCCCGGCATCTCCGACTCGGCCCACGCCAGCTCCGCTTCCCACTCCGCGCGCCAGTCCGCGCGCCGGATCCACGGAACCAGCGCAGAGAACAGCCGGATCAGCATCCGCCAGCCGCCGACTCTTCTCATGGACTCCGCGGCGAGGGTGCGGCATCCATGTCGTACGTCAACGCGACCGCCGGATACCGCCGCAGCGCTTCCGCCAGCTTCTCACTGCCCGCAGCGGTCAACCGGTAGTACCGCCGAGGCGGGCGCCCCTCTTCGCGCGCCCGCGCAACCGGCTCCCACGCGCCGATCACCAGTCCGGCATCCTCGAGCCGGCGCAGGATCGGATAGACAGTGCCGGCCACGAGTCCGGATGCGTCGATGAGGTCGAACCCGTGCCGGAACCCGCGGTCGACGCCGCACAGCACGGTTGCGAGCTGCATGGTCATTCTGGGTGTCTTACCCATATAAACCGTATCCTAACTATATCGAGTTCGGTCTATATTGGCGGAAAGGGGACGTGATGTCAATAGCCATGCGGTCCGGCTCGAGCTCGAGCAGATACGCCATGTCCCAGCTTCTGCCCCTCAGCGGTGCGCCCGTCAGCCGGACCGCGTCGAGTGGCAACGGGCGCGCGCGCAGGTTGGCTGCCGCGGATGGAGCGGCGGTCGGCGCGGTGGCGAGATCAGGAGATCCCCGACTTGTCAGAGCATCGCAGGCTGGTACGTTCAATGTGTCGGAACTCACATAGCGGTCTGCCTGCCTGACGGAGCTTCCCGGGAATGAGCATCATGGGCATCGAGCATCATATTCGCGGCGGTATTGCGATTTCCTGTCTGGCGATCGGAGCCATCAGCCTTGCCGGCTGTGGCGAGACGACGGTCAACTCTCCGCAGTCCGCGGCGCGGGTCGAGGCTGTGACCAGCGCTGCGCTCAGCGGTCCCGTACACGGCAGGCTGGCGGATCCCGTCGAGGTTCGCGTGATCGGCGGCGATGGTCAGCCGCTGCCCGGCGCGACTGTGACGTTCAGCGCATCGGGGGATGGCTCCGCGGATCCGGCGACAGCGACGACGAACAGCGATGGCGTCGCATCGACACACTGGACGCTGAGCACGACGGTCGGCGCGAACACGCTTACTGCCACGGCGGCGACGAATGTCGCTGCGACCATCACGGCCGTGGCGACGCCGGCGAAGGCGGCCACGGTCAGTATCGAGGCGGGCGATGGTCAGACGGCACCGGCCGGCTCGGCCGTGGCGATCGCGCCGGCGGTCCGCGTCGTGGACGCCTTCGGCAACCGCGTCGCGGACGCGGCCGTCACGTTCTCCGTGCTCTCGGGCGGGGGCAGTGTGACGAACGGCGTGCGCACGACCAACGCGCAGGGCATCGCGACCGTGGGTGGCTGGACGCTCGGCCCGGTCCAGGGCCCGCAGTCGCTGGCAGCCCGTGTCGAGGAGAGCGGCGTCACCAACAATCCGGTCGTGTTCACGGCGACCGCATCGTCGCCGACCGGCGCACAGATGGTGATCACGGCCGGCAACAACCAGCAGGCGCCTGTCGGCAGGCTCGTGCCGGTCGCGCCGAGCGTCGTGGTCCGGAACGCGGCGGGCGCGGGCCTGCCGGGCGTCGTGGTGACTTTCGCGGTGGCGTCGGGCGCTGGCAGTGTCGTCGGATCGAGACAGATCACGGACGCCAGCGGAACGGCGACCGTCGGCGGCTGGTTCCTCGGACCGCTGCCCGGAGCGAACACGCTGACCGCGTCCTCGGCCGGACTGACCTCTGTGACATTCACTGCGACCGGCCTGGCCGGGTTGGCCGCTTCAATGGCGGCCGTCTCCCAGACGACGCAATCGGCGCCGATCGGCACGAACGTGACCGACCCGCCGAGCGTGATCGTGCGTGACGCACAGGGCATTCCGGTCGCGGCTGTGGCCGTGACGTTCACGGTCACGGCCGGCGGCGGCAGCGTCGTCGGTTCACCGGCCACGACCAATGACAACGGTGTCGCGACGCTGACGTCGTGGAAGCTCGGGTCGGTCGTCGGGCCGAATACGGTGACCGCTACGGCGTCGGGCCTGCCGAGCGTGACGTTCAACGCGACAGGCACCGCCGGCGCGCCGGCCAACGTCGTGGCCAGCGCGGGCAACAACCAGACGGCTGTACAGGGCACCAGCGTGACTACCCGACCGACCGTGCGCGTCACCGATTCGAACGGCAACCCGGTCATCGGCGTGGCCGTGACGTTCGCGGTCACCCAGGGCGGCGGCTCCGCGGCCGGCGTGAACCAGGTCACGGACACGCAGGGCCAGGCGTCGGTCGGCAGCTGGACGCTCGGCGCTTCCGCACCCAACACCATGACGGCGACGGTCACGGGATCCGGGATTACCGGCAATCCCGTCACTTTCACGGCGCAGTCCGCCACGCGGATCGCGATCACGAGCGCACCGGCCGGGCCGATCAACCTCGGCACGAACTTCACCATCACGGTGCAGCTCCAGAACTCGGCCGGTACCGCCGTTACGCTGGCCGGCGTCCCGCTGACCATCACGATCGCTTCGGGCGGCGGCACACTCAACGGCACGCTGACACGCGTCACGGACGCGAGCGGCGCCGTCAGCTTCACGCTCATCAACGTGACCGGCAGCGCGGGCGCGCGCACGTTCACCGTGACCGGCACCGGACTCCAGTCGGCGACGACCGCGTCCATCAACTTCAACTGATGATGACCATGAACTGCTGCCGGATAGACATGCCCGCAAGGACGCGTCACTCGCTCGGACTGATCGCGTTCGCGCTGATGATCGCCTCCGTCTCCGTCTCGGCCGCGAGCGCCCAGAACGCCCCGGCCGGAGCAAGCCGGTTTCGAATCGGCGCATCGACCGGCGGCTACGTGCCGCTGTCCTCGTTGATCCGCGCGGCCGATTCGTTCGACACACGACTCGCCGCAGGGCCGGCCTTCTCGATCGAGCCCCAGTACGTCGTCACCGGCCCGATCGCCGCGTACGCGTCCGGTACGCTGGCATTCGGGACGATCCGGCTCGGCAGCTCGATCCAGCCGGCCGTGCTCGGCCCATCCAACCAGTTCCGGCTGCTCGCCGCCACGGCCGGCGTGATGCTCACCGGCGAGGACCTGATCGGCGAGCACGTCCAGCCCACGCTCCGGCTCGGCGGCGGGATCAAGTGGTACTCGTTCAACCTCACCGACGCCGAAAACCAGCTCCGCCCGACCGCCGATATCGGCCTCGGGTTCCGCGGAATCGGAGTCGGCCCGATCGAGGCCACCGCCGAAGTGCGCTACCTGCTCAGCTCATTCGACCAGGAGAAGTTGCCGACTCGCGGCATCATCGCGCAGAGCCAGCGCCAGAACGACCTCGTGTTCGCGATCGGGTTCGGGATCCGTTCGCGGTAGGTCCCCCGGTCGGGCCGGTTCGCCGGTCTCTGGCGGGTGTTTCCGGCGGATTCCGCTTCCCGCATCCGCAAAGGCGGCCTCACGGTTGTAGCCGGTCAGCGCAGCCAAAGCTCGACGATCACGGGACAGTGGTCGGAGATGCGGTCCCAGTTGTCGCGGTCGGCCTGGCGGAACGTCATCTGGCGGAACGAAGACCGGTCGACGAACGCGATCGCGCGGAGGTCGAACACGATGTGGTCGATGAACGTGGTGAACTGATTGTCGCGGCAGCTGATGGGCCGGTCCTCGGTGACGGCGGTCAGATCGGCGTCCGGCGGTTGTGCGTCGTCGAGCTCGGCCCACACGTTGTCGCCGGGCATGTTCAGTCGACGATTGAAGTCGCCCATGACAATGAACGGATCCGGACCGGCGGCCGCGTCATCGATCCAGCCTTCGAGGATGGGGAGTTGCTGGAACAGCTTCTGGCACGCGGACCCGTTGCTGCCGTTCGAGAAGCAGCCGCTCTTGAGGTGGACGCTCATGAGTCGCAGCGTGTGTCCACCCTGCGACACGTCGATCCGCGTTCCTCGCCGGAGCGTGCCGTTGCTGACGTCGAGATCCTCGAAGTCGTCCCTCACCTGCACATTCAGTCCCGCCTTGTACGCGAAGCCCGTGTTCTGCTTCCCGTTGAGGTCGCCGGCCTTCGGGCGTGCCGAGACGTGGAGGTTGTAGACGTCGGTGTCGACGACACGGCTGAGCGCTTCGGGGCCGTCGACTTCCTGCACGGCGAGGATGTCGGGATCGAACATGCGTATGTAGCAGCGGATGCGCATGTAGTCGATGGCGAATCGCTTGACTGATGGATCGGAGCCCGAGAACGTCGATTCGCCGTCTTTCGCGTGCAGGTTCTCGAGGTTCCACGTCGCGACGCGTAGCCGACCCGCCGGATGCGGACCGGGCGAGCCTTTTGCGGGACACCATGACAGCTCGGGCGGCAGTACCTCGGGCAGCGGCGCTTCCGAGACCGGCTCGGCGACGTACCGCGGTGTGATCCAGCCGACCGCCTCCGCTCCGCCCACGCGTTCACCGCGGATCTGGAACCAGCCGCTCGGCGTGTCCACCGCCAGGATGAGCGCTTCCGAACCGCCGGCGAAGCGGAACGGCACGTTGTTGTCGCGTGGCGCCGTGTGCGCGGGGATGTCGATGTCGCGTTCGACGAGGCGGACGCGGTCGCCGACGTGGAGATCCTGCGCGGCCGCAATCGAGGGAACGGCCGCGAACGACAACGCGAGCACGGGAATCCAGCGAAGGGCGAGTCCGGAAGTGCGTCCGCGATTCATGATTCGGTCTCCGGTGAGGTAATGCCGACGGACCTGCGGGAGGCTTCTCAAGGTAGTGCGCAGCACGGCCGCGAGGCAGGTCACTGGCGTTGGCGGTTGGCCAGGCGGCCTCACCGGACTCGTGCGTCATTTCCTCTCGGAGCCCGTCGCCTGTCCGTCGAGTTCGGCAGCGTCATCGACACCGTGAACGCGGTCCGGCCGGTTGTCATGGCCATCGACCGCTCGTGGGACGTACCGGCGAATCCGCGCGGCAGAACCGGCCGGCGATTCCGGGAGTCGATCCGAGCTATCCGGTGTGCCGATGAGTGCGATCTGAAGGAGCGTCAGCGCCGCGCATTCTCGGCGGATCCAAGGTGGCTTGTTGCGAGCTTCGGGCGAGCGACGAACGGGAGTTGGATTGCTCTCGTCGTCGCCCGCCCAATGTCGCCTCAGCGTGAGACATCGAAGGTACCGGTGATGCGGGTCGAGGTGCTCCACTCGCCGTTCGCGTGCGAACCGTCGAGCCGGCCTTCGAGCAGCCAGGCATCACCGCGGCTGCGCGCGAGTGAGAGGGTCAGCCGGCCGCCGGTCGAGGAGCCGGTGACGTTGCCGCCGGATTGCTCGACGAGGGCGCGGCCATTCACCCGCCTGGACAGGATCAGCCTGTAGCTGCCACTGACGGCGCCATTTGCATCGACCAGTGAGAGGGAAAGGGCTCCGCCGTCGTATGCCGGATGCGTGAGCGTTCCTTCCCACCTTCCGTTCGCATCCGCCACGTCCGGGCCGGTCGGGTTCGTGCACGCACCGGCTGCGGCCGCGGCCACCAGCATCAGCATCGAGAGACTCCGTTTTGCGGTCATTGTCGATCTCCATCGTGAGTGTGTCAGCGCGTTCTGTAGTGGAGGGCGACAGAGGTCCGGAACCACCCTCACGACCCGGGGCGACGCGCCAGACGATCGACCGCCGACAGCAGGGCCGCGACACAGCCACTACATTGGTCCATGCACTGGAATCGACGGTGGTGAAGCCGAGAGGTGATCGCCGGCGCGTGGGACGGAGAGGGCTACCTGACCTGGTCCGCAGTCGGCCGAACGGGCGGGAGGAAGACGGACGAAAATGACGGATCGCTCAACGACCCCGAACCTCCCTCACTGCACCGGCCGCACCATGCCGCCACCACGCACCGCGAGAAGCAACGTTCCCGCCCGCTTCATTCCATCGGATTCCGCCGACCGGTGGCCCGTTCGGCTTCGGCCCGTGCTGCTCTGCTCGATGCTGTCGTTGTCGCTGGCGGCCGGCCTCAGGCCGGTGCAGGAGTCGCCGCGCGACATCATGGACCGTGTCGACCGGATCCTGCGCGGCACATCGAGTCACGGTGTCGCGACCATGGAGGTCGTGACTGAGCACTGGCAGCGAAGTCTGACAATGGAGGTCTGGTCGCTGGGGACGGAGTACTCACTCGTACGCATCCGCGAGCCCGCGCGTGAAGCCGGTACCGCCACTCTCAAGGCAGACGACGACATCTGGAACTACCTGCCCCGCGTCGATCGCACCATCAAGATCCCGTCATCGATGATGATGGGTTCGTGGATGGGCTCGCACTTCACGAACGATGACCTGGTGAAGGAGAGTCGACTGGTCGACGACTACGACATTGCGATCGACTTCGACGGCGAGCGCGATGATGTGCCGGTCCTGGAGTTCATGCTCACACCCAAACCGGAAGCGGCAGTGGTGTGGGGTTCGATCCGCTACCAGGTCAGGAAGAAGGACCTGATGCCGATGTGGGCGCGCTACATGGACGAGGATGGGAAGCTGGCGCGCACACTCACGTTCGGCGAGTTCAGACGGATGGGCGGGCGGCTGGTGCCTGCGTTCATGAAGATGCAGCCAGCGGACCGGCCGGCCGAGTACACATCGATCCGGTACACCGAGATCGAGTTCGACATCGACATCGACAGGTCGTTCTTCTCGCTGCGTTCACTGCGCAGCAGGGGAGGTTGACGCGTGCAGTCGAGTCCGTGGTGGCGCATCGGCTGGCGCAATCTCGGCCGCAACAGGCGGCGCACGCTGATCACGGCGCTCGGCCTGGCGTGCGGCTATTTCGCCGTGGTGTTCATGGTCGGCTGGGCGGGCGGCCTCGAAGTCGAGATGATCGAGAACGGCACCCGCCTGCTGACAGGCCAGATCCAGATCCACGCCAGTGACTATCGGCCGGAGCGCCGGATCTACGACACGATCGGCGGCGATGCGGGCGTGGCCGTCGAGCGGCTGTTGAGTGATGTCGAAGCCGACCCGTCGGTCACGGCCGCCTCGCCTCGTGTCTATGCGGGCGGACTCGTGAGCTCCGGCGAGTCGACGAGCGCCGGCATCCTCATGGGTGTCGATCCCGCGCGCGAGCGCAGCGTGACCCATCTCATGAACGCGCTGACCGAAGGCCGCGATCCATCGCCCGGCGCGCATGAAGTGCTCATCGGCAGTGAGATGGCGAAGCAGCTCGGCGCGAAGACCGGCGATGAGGTCGTGCTCGTCGCGCCGGCCGCCGACGGCTCGATGGGCAACGATCTCTACACCATCAGCGGCATCTTCGAAAGCGGGATGGCGGAGCTGGATGCGACGTACGCGCTGCTGCCGATGGACGCACTCCAGTCGCTCGTCGCACTCGAACCCGGCCGCATCCACGAAGTCGCGATCATGACGGACAACGCGTGGACGGCAGACGATGTCGCGATCCGGCTGGCCGGCCGCCTGGCGGGTAGCGCACCCGGTATCGAGGTCGAGCCGTGGATGCAGCTCCGGCCCGAAATGCTCGACTATGCGCGCCTCATGGAGTCGTGGTACTTCATCATCATCGTGATCGTGTTCGCAATCGCGGTGTTCGGCGTGGCCAACACGATGCTGATGTCGACCTTCGAGCGGCGGCGCGAGTTCGCCGTCATGCTCGCGCTCGGCACGACGCCCGTCCGCATCACGTACATCGTGCTGCTCGAGGCCGTGGCGCTGGGTCTGCTCAGCCTGATCGTCGGCGCCGTCATCACGTTCCCGCTCATGATCTGGTGGCACACTGCGCCGCCCGACCTCGGCTGGCTCTATGGCGACTTCACGATGTTCGGCGCACTGATCCGACCCGTGCTCCGTGTCGAGTACGATTTCCCGATGGCCGGGTGGGCGGCTCTCGCCCTGCTGGTGACCGCGGTCCTGGCGGCACTCTATCCCGCGGCTCGTGCCGCGCGGCTGCCGCCGGCCGACACGCTGTCCGGGTTGTGAGCATGCGGTTCCGTGTTCTCGTGCGACTCGCGTTGCGCAACCTGCTGCGGCAGGCGCGGCGCAGCCTGCTCACCGCAACAGCCATGGTGCTCGGCGGCGCGGTTCTCATGATCGCGCTGCCGCTCGGCGATGGCACGCACGAGGACTGGATCGATTCGGCGGTCCGCATGGGCGTCGGCCATCTCGCGATTCAGGCGCCCGGCTTTCGCACGAGCCGCAAGCTGGCGGACCGGTTGCCAGCCGATGCCCGCGCAGTTGCGGAACGCGCACTCGCGCGGCCCGACATTGCGCCACACATTCAGAATTCAGCGCCGCAACTGGCGGTGGACGCGCTCGCCAGCTCGAGTTCGACGGCGCGCCCCGCATCGGTCGTCGCCGTCGAGCCCGTCACGCAGGCGGAGTTCTCGAACCTCGATGAGAAGGTCGTCGAAGGCCGCTACCTCGAGGCCGACGACCGGCTGGCCGCGTACGTGGGTGCCGGTCTGGCGGAATCGCTCGAGCGGAAGCTCGGCTCCCGCCTCGTGCTGACCGCGCAGGACGTGGGTGGCGAGATCGCCGGCCAGCTGGTTCGCGTCGTCGGCGTCTTCCGCACGGGTGTGCCCGAGATCGACGCGTCGCTCATCCACATACCGCTGGGCACGGCCGGCACGTGGCTCGGTTCAGGCGACGACGTCACCTCGATCGCCGTCCTGCTCGACTCGAGTCGTCGCGTACGCAGTGTCCGGCGCGAACTCCGCGCCGCACTCGAGGCGGGCGCGGAATCGGACGGGCTGACGGTCATCGACTGGCGCCAGGCCATGCCCGAGCTCGATGCCGCAGTCAGAGTCGATGACCTCGGCAACTACATCTTCCAATTCATCATGTTCAGCATCATCGCTCTCGGCATCGTGAACACGGTGCTGATGTCGGTCATGTATCGCAAGCGAGAGTTCGGCCTGCTCCAGGCGCTCGGCCTGACGCCCCGCCAGACGGGCGCACTCGTGATGTCGGAAGGCATCATCATCACGACGCTGAGTGGCCTGATCGGCATCGGACTCGGCCTCTTCATCACATGGTTCTTCTGGCGCGGCGGCCTGGACTTCTCCTCGCTCTGGTCGGAGGAGTGGAGCTTCTCCGGCGTGGTCATGGACCCGGTGATCTTTCCCGCGTTCCGCGCCATCCGCATTGTGCAGAGCCTCGTGTTCATCCTGGTCGTGGGCGTGCTGGCGTCCCTGTATCCGGCGTTCCGCGCAACGAGGGTCGACGTGGCCGAAGCCATGAAGTTCGAACGGTGAACGAAGGCGAGGATGGGGATGAGGCTGAGGGTGATCGGATGAACGAGACGAAGTCGCCTGTGAACGAAGCTGCGGTCCGCACGGATGAGGTCTGGAAGATCTTCCGCCAGGAGGCCGGGGAAGTGCAGGCCGTGCGTGGAGTGACGCTCGACATCGAGGTCGGCGAGTTCGTGGCGATGGCTGGACCGTCGGGCTCCGGCAAGACGACCCTGCTCAACCTGATCGGCGGCCTGACGCGGCCTACCCGCGGCAGCGTGTTCGTGGCTGGCCGCGACCTCGGCAAACTGTCGAGCCGCCAGCTCGCCCGGCTTCGGCTCGAGCACCTCGGCTTCATCTTCCAGGCGTACAACCTGCTGCCCGTGCTGACCGCGCTCGAGAACGCCGAGTTCCCGTTGCTGCTGCGCGGCGTGCCGGAAACGGAACGGCACCGTGTCGTCCACGAGCTGTTCCGGAAGACCGGGCTCGAAGGTCTCGAGGACCGCAGGCCCGGCAAACTCTCCGGCGGCCAGCAGCAGCGTGTCGCCGTGATCCGCGCGGTCGCGAGCGCACCCGCCCTCGTGCTGGCCGATGAGCCGACCGCCAACCTCGATTCGGTCGCGAGCGACGCCCTGCTCGACATGATGGCCGGCCTCAACCGCGACCTCGGCACGACGTTCGTCTTCGCCACGCACGACCCGCGCGTCATGGAGCGCGCGCACCGGCTGATCCGCCTGGTCGATGGCTCGATCACTTCCGACGAACACAACGCGAGCCGGTCCGGCGTGTGACGCGTTGCGCGTGAGGGTACCGGTCTTCGGGTCCCGGTTCCGGCGAGTGCCGCCCGGGCCTCGGTCGATCCACTCCGTGATCCGGTTCGCGGCTTCGCCGGTCCGGCTGGTTGCGTTGCTGTTGCCGTTCGCACGGCCTGTCGCCGCGCAGATCCCGGACATCCGCGGCTACACGCTGAGCCTCGGGCTCTGGAGCGACCGGAGCACGTTCGATCCCGGCGGCCTGACCGGCATCCAGCGCCTCCGTCTGATGGCTGAACCGTCGACCGGGCCGCTGAGACTCGAGGTCGCGTGGGAGCACGTGGTCTCGTATGCAGAACGGGCAGGCGGCAACGCGCTGCTCGGCGGCATTGTCGTGCCGGGCGGCGGCGAATGGCTCGACCTCGAGTGGAAAGTCGGCTCGTCGGAACACTCGAGCTGGACGCACCGCCTGGACCGGCTGAACCTGAACTACAGTGCCGGTGGCAACATCGAGGTCACGGCCGGCCGGCAGACCATTTCGTGGGCGACGACTCTGCTTCTCACTCCCGCCGACCCGTTCCAGCCCTTCGATCCGTCCGACCCGTTCCGTGAGTACCGCGCAGGCGTGGACGCGCTGCGGGTCCAGGTCTTCCCGGGCCCGCTCAGCGAGCTGGAATTCGTGCTCCGGCCCGCCGATACCGCTGCGGGCACCACGCTCACCGCACTCGCGCGCGGTCGCACCACGGTCTCCGGCTGGGAGGTTTCCGGCTGGACCGGCGCACTCCACGACCACGCCTCCCTCAGCCTTGCCGCCAGCGGCGCGCTCGGCGGTACGGCGGTGCGCTTCGAGTCCGTGGTTGCAGACATCGACGAGCACGCGACCGCCCGTGCCACGGTCGGCGTCGACCACCTTTTCCAGGCCGGCGGCCGCGACCTCTACCTGGCTCTCGAGTACCAGCACGACGGCTACGGGGCGAGGGATGGGGAGGACCTCGGGCGGGTCGTCGGCTCGACGCCGTTCCTCGAGGGTCAGCTCCAGACGCTCAGCCGCGATGTCGCCGTCGCTCAGGCCAGCTACCAGCTGCACCCGCTGGTGTCCGTCGCATCGCTCGTGCTCTCGAGCCTGAACGATGGCAGCGCGCTGATCTCGCCGTCCGCGTCATGGTCCGTGACCGGCGACCTGACCGCGAGCGCCGGTCTGTTCCTGGGTGCCGGACGCTCGAAGCCCGCCGCGCCCGCCGTGCTGGCGTCCGAGTTCGGCGGCGTGCCGGCCATCGTGTACCTGTCTCTCAGCGCGTTCTTCTAGTTCCAGTCAAGACCGTTCTCATCGAACCTCCGTTACGGATCTCGACGTCGTCGTATGGAACCACTTCGGTGTGCGGCTTGATGGCGTAGTTCCAGTCGCCGTGGAAGCGGTGCGGGTAGATGCGCACGGTAGCGAACTCTTCGTCCGTGACTGTGCTGGCGGTGGGGTAGCGGCGACGATCGAGGAGGCGAGTGACCCTGAGTCCCCTGGCTGTCGTCGTCTTCGCGATCAAACGCACGATGGTCTCGTAGTCCCGAAGCGGTTCTCCACGCCAGTTGGTGGAGATGATGGAGAAGACCCGGTATTCCACCTTGTTCCACTTGCTCGTGCCCGGCGGGAAGTGACACACGCGTACCGTGAGGTCCGCCTCGTCGGCGAACTCCTGCAGGTTCAGCTTCCACAGCCGGAGCCGATAGCCGTTGCTACCGCCTGCATCGGCGGTGATCAGCAGACTCCTGGCCCGCGGGTACAGACGACGACCCTCGGCGCGCCGTGACGGCCCACTGCGCGACTACGGGTCATGCAGGTTTCCGTGGTGTATCCGTCGACCTTGATGCAGGACTCGTAGTCGATTCCTCCAACGAGCGACTGGCAGCCTCCATTAGCGCAACGACACGTTCAAAGGAACGACGCGAGCCGGATGCCCAGACGGCTCGGCCGACGGCCAGCACGCTCGCCATGGTACCGCCTATCATTGACAGCCCGAGGGGAAGCGACTGGATGCCGATTGACTCGGCACCGACCAGAACAATAAGCCCCGCCGCAAGCGATCCGAGAGTGCTCACGGTCGCAGTCGCAACCATTCCGGCGCGACGATCGTGCGTGACGCGAATATCAGTGCCGGCGCCGTCTGTGTGGGCGGACACGAGGATTGGACTGCGCTTGCCCACCGTGTGCCACGAAACACCCGCAGAACTGGATTCACCCTCTCCGTGTTGCTCTGCGGCTGCCTTCACCGCGTTGAGCATTTGGGCGGCCTTCGCCTCCGTGAGTTGCGTACCGACGTGACCCCGTAGCCGATATGTCGCGCGCCCACCGACGATTCGCTCCAACCGTGATCCTGCCGGATCCAACAGCGTCAGACGGACCGCACGTTCGATCAGCGTCGGGTCCAATCCGACCTCGGCCGCCATCTTCTTCATGTCTGCCAGCGAAAAATCGGAGGGCATTGCATCTGCGCCGCCAGACGAGCGCGCCAATTCCGACGCCTTCGCCAGAATGAGCGCGAACTCTCGATCCGAGTACTTCCTATCGTCTTCGCTCATAGTCCCCGGCGGCCACCTCAAACTCCTCCACTCGTGGCCGGGTCAAACTCCTCCACCGGCTGAGCGACAGGACGGGATGAAGTTTAGTGGTTTGAGCTTCGCTTTGCAGCCCGCGCCGCCGCCTCCTTCAGGCGCCAGCTCTCACCCTCGAATTCGAGGAGGTGTCCGTAGTGCATGAGGCGGTCGAGGAGCGGAGTGACGACGACCACATCGCCGAGGAGCCGGGTCCAGTCATCGAGCGGCCGATTGGTCGTGATGATGGTCGATGCCTTCTCATGGCGAGCCATGAGGACGTCCGCGAGTTCATCTCCTGCGTGGGCGGGCAGCTTTCGCAGGAAGAGATCGTCGATGAGGAGGAGATCGGCGCCACGGATCTGAGTGCGCAGTTTGCGCAGCTGTCCGAGCTCGCGTGCTTCGGTAATGTCCTCGATGAGCTGGTGC
>Ga0055448_10000097_pt1 | contig 19272 bp, 15 predicted proteins | sample China_Galinas_PW_4_FD_57744 | JGI IMG/M metagenome (GOLD analysis project Ga0055448, IMG submission 57744) | Wetland microbial communities from San Francisco Bay, California, USA, that impact long-term carbon sequestration - China_Galinas_PWA_D2 | ecosystem: Environmental > Aquatic > Marine >... | reverse complement strand
GGTTCATTCGATCAGTGTCGATGGCCGGCTGCTGGCCCGGATCACGCCGCTCGGCGACTATGCGAAAGCGGTTCTCGTGCGGGACCTGTCGCGCGATCGCGCGGTCGTCGGTGAGCTGCGGCGGATCGCGCTTGCCAGCATCTTCGCGACTGCATTGCTCGCACTGCTGGGCGGCACGTTCTTCGCCATGCGGCTGTCACAGCCGGTCGCGTCGCTGGCTTCGGCGGCGGACCGGCTGGCGGCGGGCGACTTCTATGCGCCGCTGAAGCGGCACCGGATCCGCGAGTTGGCGAGGATGGCGGATGCATTCGATGCGATGCGTGGCGCTCTGGCCGCGCGCATCGATGACCTGGCCCGGGCGAACCGCGAGCTGGCGGACCGTCAGGAGCGGCTGTCGGCCCTGCAATCGGAGTTGATCCAGCGGGACCGGCTCGCGTCCGCGGGCCAGCTCGTGGCGCAGCTCGCGCACGAGATCCGCAACCCCGTGGCGAACGTGCGCAACTGTCTGGAAGTCATCCGCCGGCGGACCCTCGATCACGCCGATGTGCGCGAGTTCACGGACATGGCGATCGACGAGCTGCTACGCATGCACGAGCTGGCCGAGCAGATGCTGGACGTGCACCGTCCACGAGACCGTTCGATCGATCGGTCCGAGCCGGCCGCGATCGCGCAGGAGGTGGTCGCGCTCGTGAGCGTGGGCGCGCCCGACACCCTGCGAATCGAGCTTGACGCGGAACATGAAGGACTTGCGCGCATTGCGCCGGACGCGCTCAAGCAGGTTCTGCTCAACGTGGTTCAGAACGCCCGCGAAGCGGTCCGCGACAATGGCCTCGTCGCGGTCCGCGTCCGGAATGGACGCGACGACGTCGTGATCGACGTCACGGACTCGGGTCCGGGTATACCCGGCGATGTCCTGCCACACGTGTTCGATCCGTTCTTCACGACGAAGGGCGGCGTTCACGGAGTCGGGCTCGGACTGTTCGTCGCCGAAGGCATTGTCCGGGGTGTCGGCGGCCGGATCGGCGCGGCGAACGAAGCGGATGGCGCGCACTTCACGATCACACTGCCGGCGGTGGATCGGGACACATGACGGCACGCATTCTCCTGGTGGATGACGACCGCGCGTTCCGTCTGTCGACGGCCGAGCTGTTGCGCGAGGATGGCTACGACGTCGAGGCCGTCGCCAGTGGCGCGGAAGCAGTTGATGAGATCAAGACCGGCCACTTCGACCTGATGCTGCTCGACCTGCGTATGCCGGGCATCGATGGGACCGGTCTGGTCACCGCGTTGCGGGAGTGGGGGTATGGCATTCCGGTCCTGATGATCAGCGGCTTCGGCACGGTCGACGCGGCTGTGCACGCGCTGCACGCGGGTGCGGATGATTTTCTGACGAAGCCGGTCGAGCCGGCGCTGCTGAGCGACCGCGTCGCGCGGTTGCTCGAGCGGCGGCCGACCACGGACCCGGACCGTCAGGGCGTGGGTGGTCTGACGGGTCGGTCACCAGCCATGAAGATGGTGTTCGAGGCGATCCGGCTGGTCGCACCCGCGGGCACGACCGTGCTGGTGCTCGGAGAGACGGGAACGGGCAAGGAACTCGTCGCCCGATCCGTGCACGAACTTTCGCCGCGCTCGAACGGCCCGTTCATTCCCGTGAACTGCGCTGCACTGCCCGAAAGCCTGCTCGAGTCCGAGTTGTTCGGCCACCTGCGCGGCTCGTTCACCGGTGCCCACCGCGACAAGACCGGCCTGTTCCAGGCCGCCCACGGCGGCACCATCTTCCTCGATGAGATCGGCGACATCAGTCCCGCCATGCAGCACCGGCTGCTGCGCGTGCTCCAGGAACGCGAGCTGATGCCGGTCGGCGGAGTCCGCTCGATCGGCGTCGATGTGCGCGTGATCGCAGCGACCAATCACGATCTGCGCGCCGATGTCACGGCCGGCAGGTTCCGCGACGACCTCTTCTACAGACTCAACGTCTTCCGCATCGAGCTGCCCGCCCTGCGCGAGCGGCGAGCAGACATCCCGCTGCTCGTCGAACACGGGATGGAGCGGCTGGCGGACTCCGGCTCGTCCCGCCCCACAGTTTCACCGTTCGCCATGCGCATGCTCCAGGCGTACGACTGGCCGGGCAACGTACGTGAACTGTTCGCTGTTCTCGAAAGCTCGTGGATCCGCAGTGGCCGACACCGCATTGAGGCGCAGCACCTGCCCGCCGAGGTGCGACAGTCGATCGGCACATCGGCCGCATCGAGGCTGGAACCGCGCTACCGGGCAGACCCATCTCCGTCGGACGAACGGTCCGCGATCGTCAACGCGCTCGAGCAGGCAGAGGGCGTCCGTTCGCGCGCCGCCGAGATCCTCGGCATGGGCCGGACCACGTTGTGGCGGAAGATGAAACAGTTCGGACTCGACGCGAACGGCTCGGAGTCCGACCCGCCCTGACATCCCGACCGGCCGGCACGAACCCGCCGTTTCATTGTGCCGATACCGAGCGGCCTGTCCGGCCGTCGGCGTAGCGCCTCCGGTCCGGCTCTCTGCTCGATCGGGTCCGCGATCAGGGACCGGGCCCCGCCGGACGCACGAGCGTTCCGATCTCGAGGAACGACTCGCCTGAATCGAGTCGTCGCCCCGCCTCCTCACTCGACAGAGCGGCCAGACCGGCCAGCGCAGCGGCGGTCACGGACCGGCGTCCGCCATGCGTGAACAGGCGCATCACGCGGGCCGTGCGGTACAGCTCGCGGGCAACGCGCGGCAGCCCGATCAGGCCGGCATGACCGGACGGCCCGAGCCGGCTGACCGTGCCGTCCCGCCGCACGACGAGCAGATCGAGATCGAACATCGCCAGCTTCACGGGATAGTCGAGATGGACGCCGCCATCGCTCAGGCCGAGCTCCGCGGCGATCCGGTCTTCGACACGGCGCTTGAGCGGCGTGTCCGTCTCGATCCACTCGCCGGCCGGCTCGGTCAGCTCCGCCGCGACAACCTCGCCGGCACGCTTCGGCAGCCGCCGGTTCCGCAAGTCGTCCACCAGACTCGCCACGCGTTCGACCGACTGCATCCGTTCGCCGGTCCTCGCCCGCTCCGCAATGCGAAACAGAATGCCTTCATCCGTCTCGCCGACCAGTTCCTCGGAGCGCAGCAGCCCGGCATCGATCGCATCGCCGACCAGCCGCTTGTACAGCACTGTGGCAGCGCGGACGGCATGGTGCCAATAAACGTTGCGGAACATCTGGTACTTGGCGAACAGCAGTGATTCCAGGGCGGCCACACCCTTCTCGTGAACGGCGACCTCCGGCCGGCCGGACGCGGGATCGTCGGCGACAGTGAGCGAATGCAGCAGGCGGTCGACATCGACCTCGCCGAACGGCACGCCACAGAAACGGGCGTCGCGCTTGAGGTACTCGATCTTGTCGAGGTCGAGGCTGCCACTCACGAGACCGCGCAACGGACTGTCCGAGCTGCCCCGAATCAGCGCTTCAATGCGGACCGCGGCATCAGCGCCGACGCTGGCGAGTGCAGTGCCTACGTCCGGGTCGGCCAGGAACCGGCCGACCAGCGCCTCGTGGTGTCCGGGGATGCGATCCGGCTGAAGCTCCTCGAGCGCGTGCGAGTACGGGTAGTGGCCGATGTCGTGCAGCAGGCCGGCCAGCGGAATCAGCTGGCGCTCCTCTTCACTGATGCGGCCGAGCGCACCACGCTCGGCCATCAGTGACAGCGCACGACGCGCCAGATGATAGACGCCGAGAGCGTGATCGAAGCGCGTGTGCGTCGCGCCCGGATACACGAGATGGGCGTGACCGAGCTGCTTGATGTGGCGGAGCCGCTGGAAGGGTGGAGAGTCCACGATCCGGATCGACACGGGGTCGACCCGGATCGTGTCCCAGAGCGGATCGCGTACCAGTATGTCGCGCGTCACGACGTCCGGCTTCGCTCCCTCAGAGACCCAGTCGGACCCTGACGTTTCCCGTGATGATGCGCTCGAGCTGGCCGCGACTGTTGCAGGTGACAGGCGATGTACTGGATCCGTCGCGCGGCCTCACTGTCCCGATAACGCGAGACGCGACACGCGCGCCCGCCGAATCCGCGATCACGGTCGTGGTCACGTCGATCGAGACCTGCCACAGCATGACCCGTGGACCGGCCGCCGTGTAGCCGCAATCGAGGTAGTCGGACATCGGCTTGCCCACGATCCTGTTCGGCGCCCGGTACTCGCCGCTCTGGATCGTGTGCGATCTGGTGTCCAGCCCGGCGACCGGGATCATCGCATCGTTCCAGGCCTGCGGCAGCACTTTCCAGACATCCGCGACCGACGCCCGCACGACCGACTCCTTGACGAAGGCGTTCGAATCCAGGAACACCTCGGCGCCTCCGGTCGCCGGCGTCGTCCGGACGCCGGCGCGCGGGCCGGGTGCGTTCTGGATGGCGGGCGGCCGGCTTCCGCACGCGGCGAGAATCGCCACGCCGAGCAACGCCACTCTCGGGACACACTGCATGCTGCCCTCCTTGCTCGAGCACCCCATCAACAGTACCCCGCGCCGCGGCGCTTGCGGCATCACGAAACGCGCGACGCCGGACGCACTCAGCCGGAGACCGGGCCCGCAGCGCGAACTTCCGCCATCACATCCGCAGCGAATGCCGCGAAATTCTCCCGGAACATCCCGGCCAGCCGTGCCGCCTGTGCATTGTACGCATCACCGTCGTCCCACGTCCGCCGGGGGTCCAGGATCGTCGATGGTACACCGGGAACGTGCTGCGGTATCTCCAGACCAAAGACCGGATCGGTACGCGTTTCCACGTCATCCAGTGCGCCATCGAGCATTGCGTCCACCATGCCTCTCGTGTGCGCGAGATTCATCCGCGTGCCAACGCCGTACGGCCCGCCGGTCCAGCCCGTGTTGACCAGCCAGCACTGCACGCCGTGTCGGTCGAGCCGCTCGCCCAGCAGCTTCGCGTAGACGGACGGTGGCAGTGGCAGGAACGGCGCGCCGAAACACGAGCTGAACGCCGCCTTCGGCTCGGTCACGCCTCGCTCGGTCCCGGCGACCTTCGCCGTGTAGCCCGAAAGGAAATGGTACATCGCCTGCGTCCGCGTCAGCTTCGCGATCGGCGGCATCACGCCGAATGCGTCGGCCGTCAGGAACACGACGTGCGAGGGGTGCCCTGCGACTCCGCCGGGCACCGCGCCGTCAATGAACGATATCGGATATGACGATCGCGTGTTCTCCGTGAGCGTCTCATCATTGAAGTCGGCGTGTCGCGTGTCGCCATCGACGACCACGTTCTCGAGGATCGCGCCGAACCGTCGGCTCGCGCCCCAGATCAGGGGTTCACCCTTCCCCGACAGGCGGATGACCTTCGCGTAGTTGCCACCCTCGAAATTGAAGACGCCGTTGTCCGACCAGCCGTGTTCATCATCGCCGATGAGATGTCGATTCGGGTCGGCCGACAGCGTGGTCTTGCCCGTACCCGACAGTCCGAAGAACAGCGCCACATCGCCGCCGTGACCCGCGTTCGCCGAGCAGTGCATGCTCAGCACGCCCTGGCGCGGCAGCACGTAGTTGAGCACCGTGAAGATCGACTTCTTGATCTCGCCCGCGTACCGTGTGCCGGCAATGAGCACGATGCGCTGCTCGAGGTTCACCATGATGACCGCGCTCGACCGGGTGCCGTGCCGCTCGGGGTCCGCCGCGAAGTCCGGTGCATGCAGGATCAGCCAGTCGGGCTCGAACGCGGTCCGCTCGTGATGCGTCGGCTCGATGAACATGTTGTGCACGAACAGTGAATGCCACGCATTGGTCGAGATCGCCCGGACGCCGATGCGATAGGCATTGTCGGCGCCGGCCCAGACATCACGAACGAAGAGTTCCCGGGTCTCGAGATGCTCGATGGCATCGCGCCGGAGCAGGTCGAAATGCGACGGATCGCACGCGACGTTCACCGTGCCCCACCAGATCTCCGACTCCGAGTCGGACTGCCGGACGAGGAACTTGTCGTTGGGTGACCGCCCGGTATGCGGCGTGGTGATCGCGGCGAACGCGCCGTCCGATGTCAGGACGCCTTCACCGCGGCGAATCGCCGCTTCGACCAGCCGCGCCGGGGTCGGATTCCAGTGCACCGCGCCCCGCGGATTGAGCCCGTGTACGGTGAGATCCTGTACCGCTGTGGACGTCGCCACGATATCGTCCTCGTGTCTGAGTGCGTCGGCCGGTTGCACTCGTGGATCGCTGCTCGCAACGCCGGAGGGTATGCCGATTTCCGCGGATGTGTCAAGCGGCGGGACGCCATTCTGCGCGGGTCGGGTCAGGGATCCTGTCGAGATTTCGAGGTGTAGCTCGGGCGTGCTCCGATCCATCCTCATCGCATTGTTGATCGCCGCGCCCGTGGCGGGCCAGTCCGGCCCCGAGGCAACGGCCTGCCCCGACGGGCGCATTTCCTACGTCTTCATTGACAGCAACTCGATCTTCGACACGACGGACCCTGATCTCGACCCGCGATTCCGCTGGGCCTACACGACCGCGAACAAGCTGCACGTGCGGACCCGGCAATGGGTGATCCGCCACGAGCTGCTGTTCCGGCCGGGCGACTGCTACGATCCGTTTGTCCTGTCCGAGAGCGAGCGCGTCCTGCGCGGCTATCCGTTCCTCGCGCAGGTCGACATCTACGGAATACCGCAGACGGACGGCACGCGGCACGTCATTGTCGATACGCACGATGACTGGAGCACGCGGGTCGACATGCGGATCACGCTCGACCATGGCATCCGGTTCGAGGGCGTGCGGCTGCGCGAGCTGAATTTCCTCGGCATGGGACAGACGCTCAGCCTGTTCTGGCAGGAGCGGGAAGTCACCCGCGACTACGGCGTGTCCTACTGGGCGCCCCAGCTCGGGCGCAGCCGGTGGGACGTGGCCGCCGCGCTCGGAAGGACGCGCGCCGGTACGCTATTCCGTGAGGAGGTCGGCTATCCGTTCACCGGAGAGATCGGCCACTGGGCCGGCCGTGAGGCCTTTTCCCGGGACGAGCAGTACTTCGACTACATTCTCTTCGATGATGTGAACACCACTTCGCCTCACGTTCTGATACCGATCCGTGACGAGCGGTTCGAGGCGTCGGTACTGCGGCGCTTCGGGGATCGCGGCCGGGCCTGGCTGGCGGGCGTCGGGCTGTCGAGTCGCGAGCTCGAGTTTCCGGGCCCGGTCGATGTCGCGCCCGACGGCCGGTTCAATCGGCGTGGACCGGCCGAGCCGCTCGTCGCGGGACCCGTCCTGGAAAGTGCTTCTCCGCGCAACGCCGTGCGCCTGCATCTGCTGCTCGGCGCTCGCGACGTCCGCTGGACCAAGCGGCGGGGGCTGGACGGACTCCAGGGCGATGAAGACATCAGGCTCGGCTTCGAGCTCGGCACGGACCTCGGCCGGTCCCTGCCGGCATTCGGCGATGATGACCTGTCGGCCGCCGGCCTGGTCTACGCCGCCGCGGAACTGGGCGGTTCCGTGTTCGGCGGGCGAGGCCGGATCGATGGATTGCGCGGACTCGGGCAACCGTACACCGGCCGGAGCTGGCAGGACGTCTTCGCCGAAATCGAGACGTTCGCCTACCTGCGGCGGTCAGCTTCTTCACCCGGTACGCTGCTCGTGCGTGCCGATGTCGCTGGCGGCTGGAACACGCGAACGCCGTTCCAGCTCACGCTCGGCGGTGAGCGCGGCGTTCGGGGCTACGACCGTGAACGCTTCCCCGGCGGCCGTCGCATCCTGTTCACGGTCGAAGAGCGCTACTATCTCGGCTGGCCACACCCGGGGTTGTTCGATGCCGGGTTCACGGTGTTTGCCGATGCGGGCAGAATGTGGGCCGGCGATGCACCGTTCGGGCGCGACTCGGACTGGAGAGCCTCCGCGGGCGCAGGCCTGCGTTTCGCGTTTCCGGCCGGCAGCCGCACGACGTACCGTCTGGACATTGCGTGGCCGATCGAGGCCGGCACCGGGGCCGGCGATTTCCGGCTGCGTTTCTCCGTTGGTGAACTGATCGGACTCAGCCACGTGGCGGAAGACATCCAGCTGCGGCGATCCCGGCCGGACGGCGTCGCCTCCGATCTGTTCCGCTTCAACAGCGGACCGGGCTCGTGATGCGGCCAACCCGCTACGTCGCGCGCTGGGTCGTGCCCGTGACGTCGGCGCCGTTGCGGGACGCGGCCGTACTGGTCGGGGCCGACGGCTGTATCGCGGCGGTCGGCCCAACTTCCGCCGTACCGGTCCCCGATGATGGAGCATCCGTGGACCTGGGGGAGGCCGCGATCCTGCCCGGCTTCGTGAACACCCACGCCCACCCGGACCTCGCCTTCCTGAGAGGCTGCATCGAGGATCGGCCGTTTCCAGACTGGATCGCATCACTGCTCGACATCCGGCGGAACCGCCACCTGCGCGATGAGGACTTCGTGACAGCCGCCCGCTGGAGCTGCGCGGAGATGCTCGCGGCCGGCGTCACCGCCATTGGCGCCACGGAAGACTCGGAAGGCGCGTTCATCGCTCTGCGCGAGAGCGGCCAGCGCGGCATCGTGTTCCGCGAGGTATTCGGCCCCGACCCCGACCTGGTCGATGAATCCATGGTCGCGCTGAGGACCGCGGTCGACGGAATGCGGCCTCACGAGACGGATCGGGTGCGTGTCGGCGTGTCGCCTCACTCGCCGATATCCGTCTCGGACCGGCTCTTCGCCGCGGTTGCGCGCTACGCCACCGGCGAGCGCCTGCCGGTCGCGATCCACACAGCGGAGAGCCAGGCTGAACGGGATCTGGTCGAGAACGGAGCGGGTGAATTCGCGAGACGGCTTGCCGCGCGTGGCATCGATACGACGAAACGCGCGCGATCTACTGTCGAACTGCTGGAACAGACCGGCGTGCTCGATGCTTCGCCGCTCCTCATCCACTGCGTGACGGCCGATGCCGGGGACATCGAGCGTATCGCCGCGTCCGGCTCGCCCGTCGTACACTGTCCGATCGCCAACGCGAGACTCGGGCACGGCGTCGCGCCGGTCTTCGCCATGCGAGCGGCCGGCATCACGGTCGCACTCGGAACGGACTCGGTCGCCAGCAACAACCGTATCGACATGCTCGAGGAAGCGCGGACCGCACAGCTGTTGCAGCGGGCGACAATGCGATCGGCCACTGCACTGCCGGCCAGTGACGTTCTCCGCATGGCGACGCTCGATGGCGCACGCGCGCTGGGGCTCGACGGTCGGACCGGCGCGCTCGCGGCCGGCCTCGATGCGGACCTGTGTGTGATCCGGCTGGACGGCACGCACGTCCGACCGGTGCACGACCCGGTCACGGCGATCGTGCACTCGGCCCGCGCATCGGATGTGGCGCTCACGGTCGGCGGCGGCCGCGTGCTGTACCGTGACGGCACCGCGCTCACGATCGACGTCGAGGCCGCCGGCCGGGCGCTCGATGCGCTCGCCGCCCGAGTCCGCGATTCCGTCCTTGCCGCGACGGCCCGGCACGGCGGCGAGCGGCCCGGCCGGGAAGCGCGTCCCTCACCGTTCAGTAAGGCGCGACCGTGACCCCGCCGGCCCGGCTCGAACACGCCATCGAGCAGATGGATGCGCCCGACATCGAACCCGAACTGCTGCGCCGGACGCTTCTCGACCTCGAGACCGTGAATCGCCGACTGGGCGGAATACGCGCAGTGCTCGAAGCGATCGCTCCCGTGTTGCGGGCGGGGCAGCCGGTCACCGTGCTGGATGTCGGTTGCGGCGGCGGCGACCTCCCGCGCGCAGTCACCGGGCATGCCGAGAAGCGGCACCTGCCGCACCGCGTGGTTGCCGTCGACCGGCACCTCCAGACGATCGCGTTCGCGCGCTCGTGGTCGAGCAGCTCCGGCGTGATGTTCATGGCTGCGGACGCGCTCCACCTGCCGTTCGCCGATGCGTCCTTCGACATCGCCATCTCGTCCATGACGCTGCACCACTTCGATGCCGCATCACGAATCACGGTGCTCCGCGAGATGGCGCGGGTCGCACGCGTGCGGGTCGTCATCAACGACCTCGAGCGGTGCTGGCCCAATTATCTCGGCGCCAGACTGCTCGCGTCCACTGTGTGGCGGGACTCACTGGCAAGGCATGACGGTCCGGGCTCGGTGCTGCGCGCGTTCACCGCTGCGGAGCTGGCACAGGACTTCGAGCGGGCCGGTCTCACTGGCGTCGATGTGCGCCGCCGTTTCTTCTACAGACTCGTCGGTTCGGGCGTACCCCGCCGATCGAGCGCGGCAGCCGAGCTGACCGTGTGAAAATGGATGTCGACCGTGTCGTCGATGCGGGCCGCGTAGCCGCCTGCCATTACGATGACGAGGGGAACGCCGGCACGGCCGCACGCATCGACAACGAGATCGTCACGTTCGGCGAGTGCCCGCTTCGACACATCGAGCCTTCCGAGCAGGTCTCCCTCGAACGCGTCCGCTCCCGCCACGTGGAACAGGATGTCCGGTGCGCCCGCGGCGAAGGCTTCCTGCAGCCCGCGCCGGATGGTCGCGAGATAGTCGTCATCACCCGCGCCATCCGCCAGCGCGATGTCGAGGTCGCCGCACTCCTTGCGGAACGGGAAGTTCATCGCTCCGTGCACGGAGAAGGTGAAGACCTGCGGGCTTGTCCGGAACACGGCGGCCGTGCCATCGCCCTGATGCACATCGGTGTCGATGATGGCGACACGGTCGACCGCGCACTCGGCGCGCAATGTGCACACTGTGACGGCGACGTCGTTGAATACGCAGAATCCCTGGCCGAAGCCGGGAAACGCGTGATGCGTACCGCCAGCCAGGTTGACGGAGACGCCGTCATCGAGGGCCGCGCGGGCCGCGCCGAGTGTCGCGCCTGTCGAACGACGCGACCGCTCGACGAGCGCCTCGCTCCACGGGAACCCGATCCGGCGTACATCGGCGGGCGACAGACGGCCATTCACGACGGCATCGAGGTAGGTCCTGTCGTGGACGTGCAGCAGCTCGGCATCCGTGGCGGCTGCCGGCGATACGAGTTCGTGCGGCGGCACCAGCCCCGACTCGCGGATGCGTTCGCGCAGCCGTCCGTACTTCGCCATCGGGAACCGATGACCGGCCGGCAGAGGCAGTACGAAATGGTCCGTATGGAAGATCTTCACGCCTGGATCCCGGTGCATGGTCAGACCGGCCCGCAACGTTCGCCCGGGCCGGCGCGCGCGCAAGCGGCTGCGCAGTGCTGAGACGCGCGGACGCCGTGATCGTCGGCGCGGGACCTGCCGGCTCGACCGCCGCCATTCTGCTCGCGCGGGCCGGTCTCGATGTCGTGCTGCTCGACCGTCGCACGTTCCCGCGCGCCAAGCCGTGCGGCGACTGCCTGAGCCCCAACGTGTCGCGACTGCTCGACCGGCTCGGCATGCTCGACGCCGTACTCGCCACGCGCCCCGCGAGGCTCACCGGCTGGCGAATCGTCTCGCCGGGCGGCGCCAGCTTCTCGACGCGGTTCGACGACATTACCGGCGACCCGCTGCTCACATCCTCACTCGCTGTTTCACGGGACCGCTTCGATGCGACTCTGCTCGATGGCGCCCGTTCCGCCGGCGCCGAGGTCCTGACAGGTCACCACGTGAAGAACCTGCTGCCGGACAACGCGGGCGTGGTCGGCAGCGGACCCGATGGCTCGACGTTCCACGTTCGCGCACGCCTCACGGTCGGGGCGGACGGACTGCGGTCCGTCGTGGCCCGCCGCATGGGCGCGGTCCGCCGCCGTCCGGTTCTGCGCAAGGTCAGTCTGACAGCACACATCGAGGGCGTCCGCATCGCGCCGGATCAGGGTGAGATGCACCTTGCCCACGGCCTGTGCGCCGGTCTCGCGCCGGTCTCCGTCGGGTCCCGTGTCGCCTGCAACGTCACCGTCGTCGCTGATGCGCTCACCGCCGGCCGCGACATTGCGCGTGACGCCGCCGGCTTCTTCCGCCATGGGCTCACCCGCTTCCCGCTGCTCGCCGGCCGCTTCGACGACACCGCACTGGCCGACCTGCCCGCTTCCGCCCTGCTCGCATCCGGTCCGTTCGACATGCCCGTGCGCCGTACCGTGTGGCCGGGTGTGGCGCTGACCGGCGATGCCGCAGGCTACTACGACCCGTTCACAGGACAGGGCATCAACCAGGCGATCGAGGGCGCGTTCCTGCTGGCGCAGTGCGTGTCGGACGCGCTCGGACGCGATGCGCGGAGCACACCGGATCTCGATCGCTACGCCCGCGAACACCGCCGCCTCGTTCGCGGACCACGCGCCGTCCAGCGTATCATGGAATTCGCGTTGTCCAGGGCCGGCCTTGCGGATCGCCTCATCGCGAGGCTCGCGTACCGGCCCGCCGCCGCGCGCACGCTGATCGCCGCAATTGGCGACATTGCGCCCGCGGCCGCAGTCGCATCACCCGCGGTCCTGCTCGCACTCGCGGTACCGCTGTTCAGGGAGAACCTCGCGTGACCATCATCGACGAACATCGCGTTGGCGCGCCGCCGCTCGCCTGCTTCACTGTCGCCGCCGACGTCGAACGCTGGCCTCAATGGCTCGAGCACTACCGCTATGTCCGGTTCCACGAGCGGCAGGCTTTCGGTACGGGCCGTGTCGAGATGGCTGCATGGCGGGACTTCGCCGGACCCGCGCGGTACCCGACGCGGTGGGTCTCCGACATGCGCGTCGATGATACGGAGCCCGCCATCTGGTTCAGACACGTCGACGGCATCACACGCGGCATGGACGTGAAATGGTCGTTCATCGCGATTGACTCGGGCACGCTCATTCGCATCTCGCACGCATGGGATGGACCGCGGTGGCCGCTGGTCGGCGGCTTCGCCTGGCGTGCCATCATTGCACCGCACTTCGTCAGCGCAATCGCGCAACGGACACTGGCGGGCATCGGCCGGGAAATCGAACGCCGCCAGTTCGACACAGTACGCGAAGGGCGGACACGGCCGGGAGTCGCACAATGAACGCGCGCGCAGAAGGCACCGGCACCCCGACGAGCGGGACCGGAAAAAACGGTCACGGCCATCGTGTCGCCATCACCGGTCTCGGTCCGATCACCGCGGTCGGCTCGGGCATCGAGCCGTTCTGGGAGGGACTCCGCCGCGAGCGGTCGCCGATCCGCCGCGTCTCGCGGTTCGATGTAACACCGTGGCGATCGAGGATCGCGGCGGAAATCGATGACTTCGAGCCGACCGACTTCCTCGAACGGCGCGCCGCCCGCCGACTCGATCGGTACGGCCAGTTCGCGATCGCGAGCGCGAGGCTGGCGCTCGGTGACGCTGGCCTCGATCCCGCCACCATCGACCGGGACCGCGTGGCCGTGCAAATGGGCTCCGCACTGGGCGGCATTGCATATGCCGAAGAACAGACCGGCAACCTGAACCGGGGCGGATTGCGGGCCGTCGACCCGCGCGTCGCGCTCACGACCTTCGGCGGCGCCGCCAGCTGCTCGATCGCCATCGAGTTCGGATTCACCGGTCCGAACTCGACGAACGCCATGTCCTGCGCGTCGGGCACGATCGCCATCGGCGAGGGATGGCGGCTGATCCATGACGGCCTTGCCGACGCTGCCATCGCGGGCGGCGTAGAGGCGCCGCTCGCACCGCTCTGCTTCGGCGCATTCGCCCTGATCCGGGCCATGAGCACGCGCAACGACGATCCGGGACGCGCGTGCCGCCCGTTCGACCGTGACCGCGACGGTTTCATCATGGGCGAGGGCGCCTGCAGCCTCGTGCTCGAACGGATGGACCTCGCCCGCGAACGAGGTGCTCATATCTATGCCGAGATCGCTGGCTACGGAACCACCAACGACGCCTTTCACATGACCGCGCCGCGGCCTGACGGCAGCCAATCCGGACGGGCCATGCGGCTCGCCCTCGAGGCCGCAGGCATCACGCCTGACCGCATCGAGTTCATCAGCCCGCACGGCAGCTCGACGCCGCTCAACGACTCGACCGAGAGTCTGGCCATCAAGACCGTCCTCGGAGAACACGCCCGGTCCGTGCCTGTCAGCGGTACCAAGCCGTATCACGCCCACGCACTCGGTGCGTCCGGTGCCATCGAGGCGGCCATCTGCTGCCTGGCCATGACCCGGGGGTGGATCCCGCCAACCCTCAATTTCGAGAACGGCGACGACGCATGCGACCTCGATTACGTCGCCGGCTCCGGCCGCGAATGCCGACCGTCGACCTGCCTTTCCAATTCATTCGGATTCGGTGGCATCAACGCATCATTACTATTGATCGCACCGTAAGGAAGTGTAATTTTGGCAACGCGTTCAGTGACACGGGTGCGGGGCGTGCGGCCGGGCGGAACGGGGTCCTGGAGAATGCGATTCCGCGGCGGCATTTGAGCATGTCCTGTGTTGGTGTTCACTCGCGAACGCGGCAGTGAATCGCCGCTCACCCCCGCCCATGAGGAACCGGAGGTCACGGATGAAACGAATAGCGAGCGTGGGCACTTTGGTCGGGCTTGTCCTCGTCCTGTGGACAAGACCCGCCCTGGCCCAGAATTACTGGTTCGATCTCGGTATCAATGCCGGTGGCTCCCTGCACACATCCATGCTCGGAGCCGATGACGGCTTCAATGGTGGTGATGTCAAGTTCGGTACGGGTTGGCTGCTTGGTTCGCAATTGACGATCTGGCCGTCATCGCGAATCGGGCTCCGGGCCAACCTCAATTTCGCCGATCGTCCACTCAATGCCGACAATGAGCTGAAGGGGCACGTCAACCTGTGGAGCGGGTCCGGTGATGTGGTGTTCCGTCTCAAGCCGCCCGCGGCGGCATGGGAAGGACCCGAGACACTGCCGTACCTCGCCGTCGGCCTCGGCCGCAAGTGGGTCAATCCCGCTGGCGATGAATACATCTGCTACGACACGTCGCGCGCCGAACTCTGGAACTGCGAGCCCTTCGCCAAGGGCGGCAATGCGAACGCGGGCACGTTCGGACTCGGCGAATGGAAGGAATCACTGATGCTGCTGCTCGGTGTCGGTGCAGATTTCCGGCTCTCGCCTCGCTGGCTGGCACGCGTCGAAGTCAATGACAGGATCTACAAGCCGCAGATCGAGGCGATCTCGGCGTTCCGTGGCGGCAACATCTACAATGTCCCGGATGGTGAGGACAATCTGGCCGGCATGGTACAGGAATTCGGCGCTCAGGCCGGTCTGAGCATGGCCGTGGGTATGCGCGGTGAGACGATGATGGCGGCTCCGCCGCCACCGCCGCCGCCACCACCCGTCCAGCAACAGCAGCCGCCGCGACGGGAAGCACCACCACCGCCGCCGCCGGCCCCGCCGCCGCCACCGCGGGTCGATGACATCTCGGTCTGCGTGATCGATCCCGGCGCAAATGGCGGCATGCGCATGGTCAATGCCCAGTTCCGTCATGCCAGCAGTGACACTGTCGTCACGCAGGCCGGTACCGCACGGCCGCTGCGCTCGACGCTCGGCGATGTATCGACCGCGGCAAACGCCGACTGGTACGTCCGCGGTACGCCGTTCGTCATGACGATGGGCCGGTATCGCGAAGAGTTCGTCACGTACGGTCAGACGTCGACACCGGCATGCAACAGTCTGATGTGGGTCGGCAACGTGAACGGATATCCGGTCTTCGTGAACCCGTCCGACGTATCCGCCTACGGCCAGCAGCTTCAGAGCGCAGTCGCCGGAGCCGGAAACGACCTTGCCGCCGCGCTCGCGAACAACAGCCGGCTGCGGACGCAGTTCGATGCCGTGCGCACGATCTACGTGCCGCTCGATGCGGTCGGCCCACGCGTGCAGGCGCTCCAGCGGCAGGAACAGGTTCGCAAGGGCCAGCAGCGGTAGCCGCGGCCCGCCTCAGGGACTCGACACTGGAAGCCCGGTCTCCTTCGCGGGGACCGGGCTTCTTGCGCAGCCACATGCGCGACCCTCCCGCCGGCGAACCGGCCCGGATACCTTGCCTCGCATGTCAATGATCGGAGTGTTCATCCTGCTCGCTGGCCGCCTCGCGGCCGCCGGTTTCGCCTGCGGGCTCAACATCTATGCTACTGTCGCACTCGTCGGATCAGCCGCACGGCTCGACTGGATCCAGCTGCCGCCCGGACTGCTCGGCCTCGAGCAGGGGATACTGATCGCCGCCGCCCTGACGCTGTTCGCCGCCGACATGATCGCCGCGACCGTGCCCGTCGTCGATGCCGTGTGGGAAGCCGTCCATACGATCATCCGACCGGCCGCATCCGGCGCACTCGCCGTACTCGCACTCGAACCCGCGCCATGGACCCTGCGGCTGCTCGGTGGATTCGTGACCGCCGGCGCGGCCCTCGCATCCCACACCGCCAGCCTGGGCCTGCGTCTGGTGATGACCCGACGAGGTCCGGTCCGCATGGCGCTCGGCGCCGGCGCCGCCGTCCTGGCGGCAGCTCTCGCCGCCGCCACCGTCCTGTCGCCATGGACCGCCCTCGCCGGCACCGCCACCCTCACCGCCATTCTCGCGGCGGCCGGTCAGCGCCTCTGGCGCGCCGCAGCCTTCGCCGCCCGCGCCGTCAGGGCTGCCCTGCGCGGGTTCTTCGGCGAACGGCGATGGCACCACGCCCGCGATCTGCCCGCCTCGCTGCGCCTGCACCTGCCCCCCACCGAAGTCGGGCTGCCGGAACCCAGAGCCGCCCGGGCAGCTCTCGATTCCCGCGAGTCCGGCCCCTGGCGCAATGGCTGGCTCGTGATCGACGGCCACTCCGCGATCTTCCTCTACCGCAGCGCTTTCCGGACTCGATCCGTCCGCCTGCCAAGGCCCGATGAACCCACCATCCAGACCCGAGCCCTCGCCGATACCGTCACATGGCGACACGATCGCAAGACGTTCACGCTCCGCCTTCTGAAGGACGGCCCGCCCGCCGAAATCGCAGCCGGCTCGCTCCAGCTGTTGCTGTCCTGATCGGGGTCTCGGGACGCACGGCCGATCCGGTGTCCGTGCGGTCGCAAGGCGGCCGCCACTGCCGACCCGGCAGGTCCCGGGGCCGCATCGTGCACGCCGTGGGCGGGATTGTAACTCATTGAATCACTTGATGTGACGGCAAATCGTCCCGCTCATGTCAACAAGGGGCTACCGTCCCGACACGTGTTCGTTTATATTCTGCGTGCCTATGATCCAACTCCTCATGGGAACTCGTCTGGTGCGACTTGGCACGCTCGCGGTGACGCACCGGGCACCCTGAGCAGACGTAGCGGGGGTCGAGACCGATCGATCGCCCGCTTTTTCATCTACCCGAACCCCGACGGATTCACCCATGTTCGTGAATTCCCGCGCTCTGGATTCTTTCGACCAGTATCTCTTCGACGTCGAAAAGTACCCGTTGATCGAGGAACCGTCCGAGGAACGTGAACTCGCGCGGCGAGCCCGCACCGGAGACAAGGAAGCGGCGGAGCGGCTGGTGACGGCCAACCTGCGGTTCGTGATCTCGTACGTGAAGAAGTATCAGGGCCGAGGTCTGGGTCTGGCCGAACTGGTCTGCATCGGCAACGAGGGGCTTCTGAAGGCCGTGAAGAAGTTCGACCCGGACAAGGGCGTCAAGTTCATCTCGTACGCGGTGTGGTGGATCCGCCAGACGGTGCTCCAGGCGTTGGCGGAGCAGACGCGGTCGGTGCGGATCCCGCTGAACCAGAACTCGAATCTGGTGAAGCTGTCGCGGACGGAGACCGCGCTGACGCAGATTCTCGGGCGGACTCCGACGGATCAGGAAATCGCGGATGAGATGGGCGAGCCCGTCGAAACGGTTCGCGCGTTGCGACGGGTCGCGGCCTCCGAGCTGTCGCTCGATGCGCCGATCGACCGTGGAGACCGGGACAGCGCTTCATTCGGCGAGCGCTTCGCCGGTGCGGAAGCGGAGGACATTGAGGAAACCGTCGAATCGCAGGCGCAACGAGAGTTCCTGGATCGGATGTTCGAGAAGTACCTGACCGAGCGGGAGCGGAAGATCCTGTACCTGTATTACGGCCTCGATGACGGTGAGGAGCGGACGCTCGAGGAGATCGGTTCCCTGCTCGGTGTCACGAGAGAGAGGATCCGGCAGATCCGGAATCGCGCATTCGAGAAGCTGCGCGAGAGCCCGGACGGCGAGGCGCTCGAGACGTTCTGGAGCGCGAACTGACGACGGCCCTCAACGCAACGCTGAGAGAATCGAGGGGGCGGCCTTTCGGGCCGCCCCCTCGATGCGTTCCGGCTGTCAGTTGGACGCCAGCGGCGCCATCACGCTGACGATCGCGAGCAGGCGTCTTGCGGCATACGGCTTGTGGAGCACGGCCGCGAAGAGGCCATCATCGCCGGGTCCCGGAATGGACGACTCGCCGGTCGCGGCGACCACCGGTATGTCACGAGTCGCTGCGTTTGCTCTGAGGATGCGCACAACGTCACGGCCGTCGAGGTCAGGCAGCACAATATCGGTCACGACGAGATCCGGCCTTCCTGTGCGGATCGCGCGTATGCCTTCCATGGCGGAGCCTGCGGCCGTTACATCGTAGCCGGCCGCGGACAGCAGTTCCTCGCACGCTCTCCGTACTCGCTCGTCATCGTCGATCAGGACGATGGACGGTTCCGAGCCTCCATTCGTGCTTGCCATCGACTCCCTGGCGCGGCATTGGTAATAATTTGCCCTGGCCGGGCCTGGCCGAGTTTCCGGACCAGGCGCCGGGTGCCGACACCGACCGGGGTCTGGTGCAGATTGTTCACCGGAGGGGTGCCGGTTTTCCCACAATGCAATGGCGGTGCCAGTCGGTCTGCGACAGGTCTTTACGCGCGTGTCCACACGCGGGTCGGCGGCCGGGGGCACGCCTCTTGCCCTTTGAATGGGCGGCGCGGCCGATCAGGACCGGGCGGCGCCCCGCGTTCCCCGTGGTGGAGGCAGGTCCCGATGCGTATTGGAGCGGCTATTACACTCATCGCCGTAGTGACGGTGGCGGCGATCATGTCGGGTTCGAACGTGCTCCCGGGCGGGAGCGGAGAGAGCGACGCGATCGCCGCGGAGATTGGTGCGTTGCGGGCGGCCCTCGATGACGCCGAAGCACAGTTGGCTGCGGTGTCGGCGCACGCGCCGAGGAATCCGGCGGAGGCTGGCGAACCGGCGCTTGATGCCGTGGTTGCGCGACTCGGTGAGCGCCGGACGGCGCTTTCGCATGCTCTGGACTCGCTCGAGGCGGAGCCGGGTGAGTCGTGGCGTGGCGCCATGGCCGGGCTACGCGCGAACATGGCCGAATTCGAGGCGGGCGTCGACCGCGCACAGATCGCGGCGGCTGCGG
>Ga0055448_10000096_pt1 | contig 19302 bp, 13 predicted proteins | sample China_Galinas_PW_4_FD_57744 | JGI IMG/M metagenome (GOLD analysis project Ga0055448, IMG submission 57744) | Wetland microbial communities from San Francisco Bay, California, USA, that impact long-term carbon sequestration - China_Galinas_PWA_D2 | ecosystem: Environmental > Aquatic > Marine >... | reverse complement strand
TTGCCGGGCCACGCCGGGAACTCCTGCCGCACGGTGGCAAGCAACGCCATGGCCGACTGATTGTCATTCGCATGGTCGTCCTCATCGTCATCGACCCTGTCGATCTGCAACCTGACGCGGTCGTAGACGCCGGCCGGCACCGGCTGCTCCACCACCAACGCACCCTCGCCGTCGAGCGGAAGCGGCACGAATGCCGGCGGCGCACGGAACTTCTCGCAGGCGTCGTTCTCGTGGTCGTCTCTGCCTTCATCGCCGCCACCGCCCCGGCTCTCACCGCCGTGATCATCACCGACATCGTGCTCGGCATCATCGCCGCACTGGTCATCAACGAGGTCCACCTCGAACCGGCGCACGATCAGCCGAACGTCGTCGATCGAAAGCGTACCGTTCGTGCCGTCCAGGTCGAGCGGAGCGGCTGCCGACAGATCCGCCGCCGGCGTCAGCGGGCTCGACGATCTCGCGAAGCGGATGCCGATCGTCCCGCCGGACTCGATCGCCGTCGTGTCACCGCACGCCGCGACTGTCACTGCCGTCATCGCCGCGATCAGCGGCGCGACCATTCCGAACCGTCTCATGTCTCCTCCTGGCGATCGGGAAGCTGTGTCTGGATGTCGGCCAAGCCGTAGCAACAACTCTGCCGATGCGGTCATGCTCGTCGTAACTGATTATCCAACATGGTATTACAGTCATGGTCCCTTTCCACTGGCCAGCCCGCGTCAGTGTCTTATTTTGATACAGTCCGGACGGGACCGAGTCGTGAATCGGGACGGTGCCATGCATCATCGCCTGTGCCGCTGCTCGGTGCTCGTCGGTCCGGATATCACGAGACGGACGGAGACGCGGTGCAGCAGCCAAAGCTGGTCGTGCTGGAGTTGAGCGAGTCGTTCGCGAGCGTGTGGTCCGGCCTCGCGGCATCGGCCGGCGCGATTGTGGAGCGTGCAACGAGCGTGACCGAATTGCCGCCGGCATCGGAGACGTGCGCGATAGTGGTGTCGTGCGGCGGCGAGGAGTCTCTAGCGGCGGTTGTCGCGGGCGACGTATCGGCGGCGGGCTCGGCGCGGGTGGCACTGGTCGGCGCTTCCGCGGACCATCGCGTAGCGGTAGCCTCGTTGCGCGCGGGCGCGAGCGAGTACTTTGCGCTGCCCGCGGATGTCGAGGCGCTGAGGGCGTGGGTGACGGAACGGGCGGATGCGTGGCGCGCGGGCCGTGAGGCGGCGAGAGTCGCATCGGAGTCGAGGCGTTCGTACGACTTCTCGAAGCTGGTGGGGCGGAGCCCGGAGTTGCGTGCCGCGATGGACCGGGCCGCGCGCATCATCCCGCGAGTGGAAACGACGGTGCTGTTGATGGGCGAGACGGGCACGGGCAAGGAGTTGCTCGCGCACGCGATCCATTACAACGGCCCGCGCGCGGCCTCACCGTTCGTCGAAGTGAACTGCGCGGCATTGCCGCCGACTCTGCTCGAGTCCGAGCTGTTCGGCCACGAGAAGGGCGCGTTCACCGATGCGCGCGTTGCCCGGCCGGGTCTGTTCGAGGCGGCGCACGGCGGCACGCTTTTCCTGGATGAGATCGGCGATCTCCAGCCGGACCTTCAGGTCAAGCTGTTGAAGGTGCTCGAGGACCGCCAGGTCAGGCGGCTGGGCAGCGTCCGCACGATCGAGGTCGACATCCGCATTGTTGCCGCGACGAGCGTCGATCTTCCCGAGGCGGTGCGCGACGGCCGGTTCCGCGAGGACCTCTACTACCGGTTGAACGTCGTCCCCATCGAGCTGCCGCCGCTTCGCAGGCGGGGCGACGACCTGCTGCTCCTTGCCCGTCACTTCATCGACGCATTCGGCACGATGTACGACCTGCCCGGGCTCTCACTGACGGAACCGGTGGAACTCGCCATCACCGCGCACGACTGGCCGGGCAATGTGCGGGAGCTGCGGAATGCGATCGAGCGGGCCGTGCTGCTGGGCGATGGCGAGATCCGGGTCGACGATCTGTTCGTCAGCCGCCAGGTCGGGGCGGACGGACCGGAGCCCCCCGATAGCGGCGGACGAATCCCGTTCCCTGCTCCCATGAATGCGATCGAGCGCGCCGCCGCGCGGGCCATGCTCGCTCGACACGGGGGCAACAAGAGTGCCGCCGCGGATGCACTGGGCATCAGCCGATCCCGCCTGTACCGGCTGCTCGAGTCGTGAGACATCCGCGAGAATCGCATTGTCTCACACACGCTGTCCCGTTTCGCTTCAGGCGTCGCGCAACGGTACAGCGGATGGGTCGATTCATGTCGAATGACGGGCGGGCGGTGCGGCATGTCACGTGCGAATGTGCGCACCCGGTCATCGACATGGATCAATCACCAGGAGTCGAACGGATGCGGTCAATGAAGCTGCTCGCCCTCACGTGCATCGCGATCGCCGCGTGCGAGAGCTCGACGGAGCCGGCTCAGGTGGTGACGCCGGAGGACGACCTCCAGTTCGTGCGATTTCCACCGGACCTCGTGCCGCTCATCACGCGCGAAGGTTCGGTCTGGGCCGTTGCGGGTGAGAACGCCGAGCTGGTGCTGCGCTACACGCCGGAACCCGGCGAGAGTGAGGGCGAGGAGTTTCTCGAGTTCAGGGTACCGGGCGACGGGCTCGCGCTCCGGCCGGACGGCTCGCGGTTCGAGAATGGCGACTCGGTCCTGATCACGGTGCGTGTAGACGAACAGAACCGCTTCATCTTCGAGTTCGGACCTTCGGGATTGACGTTCGACAAGGATCATCCCGCGGAGCTGAGGATCCGCTACCGCCGGGTCGTCAGGGACCTCGATGGCGACGGTGACGAGGATGACGACGACCGCGCGCTCGAAACGAAGCTGCGGATCTGGAAGCAGGAACGTCCAGGCGATCCGTGGAAGCAGCTCGGGACGGTAAAGATCGAGGAACTCAAGGAACTGGAAGCGAAGATCACCAGCTTCACCGGGTTCTGCATCGCCGCGTGACGGGACATCGATGAGTGCGACCGTGCCGGAACATCTGCTGTCGGAAGCGCGCGAGCTGCTGCGCGCCAACGACGCGCGCGGCCTGGTCGCGTTGCTGGGCGGGCTGGACCGTGAGGTCCTGGTGGCGGAGCCGGAGCTGGGCTTCCTGCTGGCGACCGGTCTGCGGCGCGTCGGCGAATCGGCGCGCGCGTTCGATATCACGGTCGACATTGCATCCACGTGCGAGCGACGCGGCCGCGATTCGCTCTGGCGTTCCAGGCTCAATCTCGAAGCGGCACTGCGTCTCGAGCGCGGCGAAGCGGCCGAAGCGGAAGCGGCCTGGCAGACTCTGGTCGATGCGGCGACCCGCGCGGATGATGCGCGCACGCTCGCGCGGGCGCACAACAACCTCGGCATCATCTGTACGCTCCAGGGTCGCTGGGAAGAAGCGCTTGCCGGTTACGGTCGCGCGCTGGCCGCGTGCCACCGGCTGGGCGACCGCCGCGGCCTGGCACAGGCGCACCAGAACATCGCGATCTGCTATCGCGAGCTCGGTTTCACGCGACAGTCCGATGCCCATTTCCGGTCGGCGGTCGACGATGGAACCACGGCGGCAAGCGAAGATGTGGTCGGGCGGGCGGAAGAGGAACGCGCGTTGCTGATGCTGTTGCAGCGCGACCCGCGACTGGCGCGTGTCACGGCCACGCGCGCGCTCGAGCGGCTGCGTCGCATTGGAGATACAGCGGGCGAAGGTGAGGCGTTGCGCGTGCTCGGGTTGATCGCAATGGCGGAGGGCCACGCGTCCGACGCCGATCGGCTGCTGCGTCAGGCGCTCGACAAAGCCGTGGACTCGGGCGCAGCACTGCTCGAGGCCGAGACGCTCGAAGCGCTCGCCACTGTGCTGCCCGCCGAACCGGGCCACGGCCACTCCACGAAGGCGGAGGAGATCTTCGTCGCTTTCGGCGCCGCGGGCTGGGGCGAGCATGTTCGACGCCGGATGGAGGCGCTGTGGCAGGTCGGCTCGACGCCCCGGGATCCCGGGTGAGCCGTGCCGCGGCGCGCGCAATGCATGCCGTCCCGCCGTTCAGCCGAACAGCAGCCGGACGGTCCAGACCGCGATCAGCATGGCGGCGAAGTCGGCCGTCAGACCGGCGGCCACCGCATGACGCGTCTTCCGGATGTTGATCGCACCGAAATAGACCGCGATCACATAGAACGTGGTCTCGGTCGAACCGAACATCACCGCCGCCATCTTCACCAGAATCGAGTCCTCGCCGTACTGCCGGATCATGTCCGCAACGAGACCCGCCGAGCCGGAGCCGGTGAGCGGCCGGATGATCGCCATGGGCAGCACTTCAGCCGGGAACCCGATCCGGCTCAGCACGGGATTGAGCGCGCGGGCAAGGAAGTCCATGGCGCCGCTGGCGCGGAACATCCCGATCGCGAACAGGATCGCGACGAGGTACGGAATGATGCGGACGGCCACGCGGAACCCCTCCTGCGCGCCGTCGACGAAGCACTCGTATACGGGCACTCGCCTGAACAGACCGTAGAGCGGGAACCCGACGACGATGAGCGGGATGACGAAGAACGAGAGCAGGCCGATGGCGTCGCGTACGGTTTCCATGTTGGCCTCACGCTCCCGGTGCCGCGGCCGGCGGCGGCGAGCCCGGGCCCGAGTCGGGTGGCAACATCCCACCCGGCCGGTTCGGGTCCGTGGCGCGTACACGCGGCAGCCGGCCGTACAACTTCGCGGCCGCGATCGCGATCACCAGTGACAGCCCGGTCGTGATGATGATCGCGAAGATGAGCTGGTTGATCTGGAGGCCCATCAGAGCGAGCAGCAGCACGGGCGGCACGAGCTGCACGCTCGCAGTGTTGATCGCGAGCAGCATGACCATCGGGTTGGTCGCCGTGTCGTCCGTCGGGTTCAGCGTCTGGAGTTCTTCCATCGCCTTGATCCCGAACGGCGTGGCCGCATTGCCCAGTCCGAACACATTTGCCGTGAGGTTGAGTGCGATCATGCCGAGCGCGGGGTGGTCCGGCGGCACTTCCGGGAACAGTGGCCGCAGCACCGGCCGCACGAACTTCACCAGCGACTGGATCACGCCCGCTTCCTCTGCGATCTTCAGCAGCCCGAGGAACAGCGCCAGCACACCGATCAGCCCGATCGCGATCTCGGCCGCCGTCTCGGCGAAGTCGAGTGCCGCCGCGGCGATCGCGTTCATCTTCACGAACCGCACCTTCTCGAAGATCACGCCGGCCCGTGCCGTCGCGGCCGGCTGACCGCCCGCAGGTGCGTTGAACCCCTCCAGACGGCCCTGCAACTCATCGTCCCGCGATTTCGACACTCCCGCGATCGTGGCCAGCGGCTCGGGCTGCGTCACTCCCGCGTCGAACCGCAGCTGGATGCCTTCGCGCGTCTGGACCAGGTACCCGTCGTACGACGACACCGCTGGCTGCGTGCCGGTCCGGTAGAAGCGCGCGTAGTCGCCCGGGTCGATGCGTATCCTCGCCGGCACGCGGCGGGTGCCCGCGTCGTACCCGTCCGGAAACGTCAGCTCGACGGGAAGCGGTTCGCCGTTCCGGTACCGGTCCGCTGTGATGTCGCGTGCGTCGTTTCCCAGTGCGAACAGGAAGCTCGAGACGATCAGTCCGGCCCAGATGTAGTTGAGCATCGGCCCCCGTTGGTTGGGAGATCGGATCGGGGAGTACGGTCGCCCGCACGGTAGAGGCAAGGTGGTCCGCCAGCAAGGACCGCGGCCCGCGGGCCGGCCTCGGATTTCGGGTCCGGCGGCTCGCGTGCGGCGTATCGCCGGGGCGTATCAACTCGTTGAAGGCGACGCCTCGACTACCGGACCGCCGGCGCTCCACGCTCGGAATCGGACTGTTCTTCTACCTGCGCATCGCCGAACGGCGGCTCGAAGTCGTAGCCGAACAGACCGGGATCCGAACCGATCACGGCGGCAGACACGATCCGGTACACGTAGTCGCGGGTCTCTTTCGGAACGCGGTCGCCGTACTTCTCGAGCAGAGCCCAGAAGTTGCGGTCGGCGGGCGATTCGGGCATCGACCGGATCAGCCGGAGCAGGCGCGGCTCGCCCAGGTTGTACGCGGCCATCACCAGCAGCCCGGACGCCTGCGCATCGGTCTCGTAGATGTCGGAGAGGTAGCGGGCGGCCGCCGCGGTTGCGCGCGCGACGTCGTGCCGCTCGTCGAGAGGATCGTAGACACGCTCGCCCTCGAGCGGCCCGAGCCTGAGTCCGTACGCCTCGGCGGTCCGGGGAATGAGCTGCCACATGCCTTTCGGCACGCCGAACGCGGTTGACGGCCCGACCGCTCGCGGATCGAGCTTGCTCTCCTGGAGCGCGAGGTAGAAGAACTCGCGCGGCAGGTTGTGCTCGCGCAGGATGGCGGCGACGGTACGCGGCTGGTCGGCCGCCTCGGCCCGGTCGAGGCTGACTCGCAGGTCGGTTTCCTTCCAGTCGTCGATGTAGTGGCGCACTTCGTCGACGAACTCGCGCGGTACCGTCGCTTCGGACTCGCCGAGCCGGTGCACGGTCCGGTAGATGAGGCGGACCTCGGGAGGCGTGCGGTCGCTGTAGATGCCGAGCGTCGTGAGCAGGTCCTCGTACTGCGCCTCGAGACGGTCCCGGCGTTCCCGTATCGAGGGATCGGGACCGGCCTCCGCTTCCAGCCGTCGCACGTCCAGCTCGAGCGCTTTCATGGTGTGGAACAGAGCTGCCGCGGCCCGACGCTGCGCGCGCACTCTGCGCCCCTGCCACCAGGCCACTCCGCCCGCGCCACCCGCCACCAGCACGAGCATCCCCGTCACAATTCGCATCTGGCGAGTCCGCTTCAACCAGACGCGCGCTTCCTGCTGGCGGTGCTGCCGCAACGATGCGCGCAACACACGGGTCCGCTCCGACATGTCCTCCGGCTCTTCGTCGCCGAGGTATCGGCTGACCAGCTCGCCCGCCGGCATCACGAGCGTGGATCCCGGTCCGACTCCGAGCGCCGGAATCGTGACCAGCAGTTCCAGTCCGCCGGGCCGGCCGAGCCTGACGCGCGTCCGATGGCCGAGGCGCACCCGCGTGACCCGCTCCCCGTCGATGAACGTGCCGTTCGTGCTGTCGAGGTCGACGATCTCCCATTCGTCGCCGGTTCGGCGCAGCTCGAGGTGCTCGCCGCTCACGTAATCGTCGGCAATGACGATCTCGTTCGTTTCAGCACGGCCGAGCCGGACCGTGTCCCGGAACGGGAGGATCTCCGTGCCGCCGGGCAACGTGACATGGATCTCGTGCGACATGGAGCCCCCTGCTCGACCCGCGACTTGGCCGCACGCGCCGACCTCACGGGTCAGATCGATGTGTTCTCGGGGTCGGGAAGAGCCGCTGTCAGGATTCGCAGGCTCGGTCAGTCGACACACCAGCATGCCGCCCGTGAATGCGACGGGCAAGTGAGCGAACGGCCGTCGCCCCAGGATCGCGCCGCCGGGCCCGGCCCTGCCGCGGCCGCGCGCGGCGCTCAGGCCAGCCGCCGTGAGTCTCGGAACGCGTGTCGGCTCTGCGTGCTGGCGCGACCGGGCGACCGGTCCCATCGTCCGAGGTCATCTCCACCGTCCGGTCGCGACCGGATGCCGCACCCCAGGAGATCCCGGGAGGACAATCCGATGCAGCCGAATCATTCCGTCCTGATCGCTTTCGCGACACTCGTTCCGTTCGTCCTGCCCCGTACGTCGGGTTCCGCCTGCCTGCGGATGCAGTGCGCGGTCGTCGCCTCGGCACTCGTGCTGTTCGTCGCGCCCGTGCAGGCGCAGCAGACTGCTCGCCCCGAGGACACCGAGGTGTGGAAGCCCGTGCCGCCCGTGGTCACGCCAGGCGCACCGACGGTCGGCGCGACACCGCCATCGGACGCGATCGTGCTGTTCGATGGCGGCAACCTCGGTGAATGGGTCAGCGTGAAGGACGGCTCACCCGCGAGCTGGACGGTCGCCGGCGGCGTGATGACGGTCGTGAAGGCCGGCGGCGACATTGAGACACGGCGTCGCTTTCGCGACTTCCAGCTGCACATCGAATGGCGGATCCCCGAGGACGTCACGGGCACCGGCCAGGCGCGCGGCAACAGCGGCGTTTACCTGGCCTACACCGAGCGGGGCGGCTACGAGCTCCAGGTCCTCGATTCCTACCGCAACGAGACCTACGTCAACGGCATGGCCGGCAGCATCTACAAGCAGTCGATCCCGCTCGTGAACGCGAGCCGGAAGCCCGGCGAGTGGCAGGCCTACGACGTGGTCTGGACCGCACCTGCATTCAGAGCCGACGGCTCGCTCGAGAGGCCGGCCCGCGTGACCGTTTTCTACAATGGCGTCCTGGTCCAGAACGACTTCGAGCTGCGCGGCTTCACGGTGTACACGGGACAGCCCGAATACCACGCGCACGGCGCCGCACCGATCATGCTCCAGGCGCACGGCGATCCGAGCCCGCCGATCAGCTACCGCAACATCTGGGTCCGCGCGATCGAGTGACCACCCGCGGCACCGACCTGCCACGACCTTCCCGGCCTGCCGGCGGGTGCGCTGGCCCGCTTCCGCCAGCGATTCCCGGTCGGCGGCGGTGGTGAGACCACCCGTGTCGTGTCACGCCGGCCCTTCAGGTGCTCCTCGGTCTCGAGGCGCGGGATGCCCTGCGTCATCCACTCGGGCGCGGGCGCCCTTCAGCCAGTGGTCGAACCACTCGGACACGCGGATCGCATGGTCCTCTGGTTGACGTGCCGTGAGAGACCGTGATTCTCGCCGACGTACTCGAGCAGAATCACGGTCTTGCCTGGCTGGCGCAGCGTGTTGAAGTACGTGATGCCCTGGTTGGAGTCGACGGCGCCATGCCTCTGAAGCGACCCAGGCTCGACTCGAAGATCGCCTGGTTGGCGCCGCCCCCGCCACGTCAAGCGTCAGCGCCGGCCGGCCGAGACTTCGACAAACCAGAATCACGGCGAACCGGCCGCAATGTGTCGGGCCCGTGATGCCTGTAGCGCGGCCCTGGTGTGCGACGCCGTTCGGCAGGAGAAGACACCCCGGTGACTGCCCGAGAATTCAACCAGCTCGTGGCGGAGTGCGGTAAGTTCGCCCGCCGCCGGCCGCTTGCCTACCGCAGCCGTCTGTTGCTTCTGGCAACGCTCGGGTACGCGTACATCCTCGGCATCCTGCTGCTGTTCGGCGCAGCTGCTGCGCTGCTGCTCTGGATTGCTGGCGGATCGGGCGGTGGTGCGACGTCGTTCCAGCTCGGTATTCCTCTGGCTGGTGGCGCGTGGATCGTGCTGCGTTCACTGCGCATTGAGCCGCCGGCGATGCCGGGCATCGTGTTGGATCGGCCGGCGGAACCCCGGCTCTTCACCGAAATCGAGCAGGTGCGGCGCAGCCTCCGTGCGCCGCGAATCCACCGCGTCGTCCTGAACAACGACCTGAACGCGGCCGTGGTCCAGATTCCTCGCTGGGGACCGTTCGGTCAGTACAACGTGCTCGTCATCGGCCAGACACTGTTGTCGACATTGACCCTCGACGAGTTCCGCGCCGTGCTCGCCCACGAGCTGGGCCACATCGCAGGCGGACACGGCCGGTTCTCGATGTGGATCTACGGGATCCGCGCGCGCTGGATGAAGCTCCTCGATTCCATCACGCGTGAAGGTCACTGGAGCGCGTTCCTCTATCGCCGTTTCTTCCAGTGGTACTCCCCGTATTTCCACGCGTACTCGCTCGTTCTTTCGCGTGAGCACGAGTTCGACGCGGATCGCGCCGCCGTCGAGATCGCGGGAGCGGAAGCGGCGGCGGACGGACTCGCACGCGTGGCCGTGACGGATCGGTTCCTCAGCACACGGTTCCATCCTGTTGCGCAGCGGCTCCCGGGCAAGCGGATCGAGCCACCTTCGGACTTCCCCGGCCTCGTAAGGCAGGCCGCCCAACGGACCTTCGAAAGCCCGACCGCCGAGCAGTGGCTGCGTCAGGCGCTGGCCGGTACGACGCACATGGTGGATTCGCACCCGTCGCTTTCCGACCGGATCCGCTCGATGGGCGTCCCGGCCCCGGATCCGGCGGCGTGGTGCCGGCGGCTGAAGACTCGCGACGGGGTCCCGTCCGCAGACTCGTTGCTCGACGCGGCCGCCGATCACGCGGCCCGGCTCGCTGCCGACTGGCAGGAGCGGGTCGGACCGGCGTGGAACCTCGAGCGTACCCGCTTCGAGCAGTTGCGCACCGAGTGCGAGACCATCGAGGCTCGACTGGCGAGAGCGCAGGCCGAACCTGCTGACCCGGTGCGCCGCGTCGAGCTGACCGCGATCCTCGATGGCCCGCAGGCAGCCCTCGAGGCGGCAAGGTCACTCGTCGAGTCCGCACCCGGCGACGCCGACGCCGTGTTCCTGCTCGCCGGCATCCTCGCCGAGCTCGACGACCCGCAATCGATCGAATACCTCGATCGCGCCATGACGCTCGATGCCGCAATCACCCGGCGCGCGCTGCCCATGGGCCTGGCCCTGCTTCGCCGGATCGGCCGCGATACTGACGCGACGGCATTCGAGCAATGTTGGGAATCGCCGGCGGCCGAAAGCGCCCAAAGCACGTGGACCACGCCGATGTCCGATACGGACCGCGCGCGCGTCCGCGCGGCAAGGGCGCAGACCGACAACGCAGGCCGGATTCCCCACGATGTACGGTTCAAGCTCGCCTCGGACGGCGCAACATTCGGATCGGCCATCCTGCTCGGCATTGCAGGCATCGCGATCGCGTTCTTCGTTTGGGCCGACCTGACGCCCAGGCTCGTGCCTGCGCTCGTCGTATTCGCGGCCGCCGGGACGGCGATCACGTGCCTGATCGCGTACATGGTGCTGCGACGCAAGCTGGACGGTGAGATCGACTTGCTCGAGGAAGGCGTACGAGTGCGTGTCGGCCGCACGATGATGGCAATGCGCTGGACGGACGTGCGCACCAGCCGTATCCGTCGGACGACGATCCTCCGTTGGCACGCCACACGGCCGCCACGTTACATGAAGCTGATCGGCCGGTCGCACAAATTGCAGCTGTCCGTCCGGCGCGCCGACTTCCCACGACTCTGTGAAGAGGTCGTCAGGCACGTCGTTGCCAGTCGCCACATCGTCGCCGAATCCGGTCCGGTCGAAGCCGTAAGCGGCTGGCGAGCCGGCCAGAGCCGGGCACAGCCGAGAGTGTACGCGTTCCGACGGAAACGATACCTGCTGGCGGCGGTCGCGTTGACTCAGCTGGCCTGCCTGCTCGTCGGTGCGTTCGGTTCCGTCGAACTCTACATCGCATGCATGATCGGACTCGGCATCACCGCATGGCGGGTTGCGTGGATGCCGTTCGCGGTATCGGTCGGTCTGCGCTGGATCCGCATCCAGCGGCCGACCGGAACGGACTCGATCCTGCTGCCGGCGCTGGCCGGATGTGACGTGACCGTGGCACGCGGGGACTTCATTGTCCTCGTGTACAATCGCTTCGGTGAATCAAGGCCGGTCCCGGCAGTCGACGGCGACGTGTTCGCCCTGCACGACGCGATCGCGGCAAACCTCGAACTCAACCACGAGTCCTCCGCGGCCGGCACGGCCCCGGCACCGCGCGCACGGCGGCGGCTTCCGCTGTACCGCCCCGCAGTCGCGCTCGCTTTCTCACTTCTGCTCTACCTGCCCATCGCGTCCGGCCTCGCGGTCAGCGAGGCGGCACGGACCGGCAGCATCCCGGCGGTACGCTTCCTCATGGCGATCGGTGCGCCGGTCGACGGCCGCGGCGTCGGAGGACGGACTCCACTGTATCGGGCCGCGACGTTCGGACACATGGCCCTTGTGCGCATGCTTGTCGAACAGGGCGCGGATCCGACGTACGGTTCCGGACCGACCGGCTTCACACCGCTGCACATCGCTGCGGAACGGAACCAGCCGGATGTCGTCGAATATTTCCTCGACCTCGGTGTCGACCCGGACATCACGAACACATGGAACCGGACGCCGCTCTCCCAGCTCGCATGGCAGAACGACTATGGTGACAACACCGCTACGGCCAGGCTGCTGCTCGATCGCGGCGCCAACGTCGACAGTCGGAGCATCAAGGGCTACACACCCTTGCACGAAGCCGTCCGGGCGTCGAACGGAACACTGCTCGAATTGCTCGTTTCACGCGGCGCCGACATCGATGCGGCCACCAACGAAGGCTCCCGCCCTCTGCACTCGGCCGCGCTGGCCGATGACGTCCCGATGATCCGACTGCTGCTCCGGCTCGGTGCGTCGATCAACGCAAGGCGAGAAAGTGACGGACGGACACCACTCGCACTGGCCGCGGCGCGGCGCAACCTGAAGGCCGTTCGGTTCCTCGTCGAGAACGGAGGCGATCCCGAGATTCCCGACGCCGATGGCAACCGACCCATCCACTTCCTGGTCATCGAAGGTGCCGACAGTGCAACGATGGCCCTGCTGCTCGATCACGGCGCCGATCCGAACGCCGCCGGACAGCAGGAGATCCGGGCCCTGCCCGCGTCCATTCTGGCCCACCGCAACGACCTGGCCCTCGCCCTGCTCGATGCCGGCGCAGACCCCAGTCAGGCGGCCGGACGCTGGACACCGCTTCGCGCCGCGTTCCGTACACACAACCAGGACATGGTCGACGAGCTGATCCGCCGCGGCGCAAAGTGATCACGACCCGCGCAACGGCCGGGGCTCCGTTCGTCGCGGGCCCTTCGGACATTGGTACGCCGGCCTTGGCTTCACGTCGATGATCGAAGTCGTGAAAGAACAGTCGCCCCGGCGATGACCTGAAAGAACCGCCCGATGTCGTCGACGATGAGGCGGGTCGGACTGGACCTCGGAGCGTGCTCGCATGCGATGCACCGGATCGGCATGTATGTTGTGCCCCGACGATTCGATGCCCCGCCATCCGAGCGCATGGAGTTACCAGAACGATGAGTCGACTGAAGCGGATCATGGCCGAAGGCGACACGGTTCCCACGACCGCCACCGCGCGTGGCGCCGGCCTCGCCGGATTCCGGGTGTTGGCCCACGGCCGGACGGTCGGCTACGTACTCCTTGCCGTGGTGGCGATCAGCGTCGCCGCGCATCTGGCGGTGCCGATAGCGGTCACGCCGGTACCAGTGTCGCTTCAGGACCTCGTCGTCATGCTGATCGGGGTGGTGCTCGGACCGGTGGCCGGAACGTCGGCGGCGATCACGTACCTGGCGGTCGGGGCTGCGGGCGCGCCCGTGTTCTCCAACGGCCACGCCGGCCTCGCGTGGCTCTTCGGCCCGACGGGTGGCTATCTGCTGGCCTATCCGGCGGCGTGCTGGGTCGTGGGGCTGGCGACGCGGCAATCGCGGCGTACTCTACTGATCCTCGGCGGCGTGGTGCTGGCACAGGCGTTGATCTACGGTGGCGGCATGCTCCAGCTGATGGTGCTCACCGGTCGGTCGGCGAGGGAAGTGGCCGGGCTGGCGGTCGCGCCGTTCATCCCGGGTGCGGTTCTGAAGATCGCGGTCATCGTGGCGTTTGTGGGCGTGTGGCGTGGGTGGCGCGCGCGGCGCCGACCTGTCCGGGACGCGTGAGCAGCGGTCCCGCGGAGGCGACACCGCGGCTTGCGGGGCTCCACGTTTATCCGCTGAAGTCGGCCGGCGGCATTGCGGTCGACCAGGTTGCCGTCGACCCGGTCGGCCTCGAGTGGGACCGGCGATGGATGCTGGTCGACGAGGCCGGTCGTTTCATGTCGCAGCGCACGCATCCCGGCATGGCGCTGCTCCGGGTCGCGATCGTCGAGGGCTCCTTACGGGTCACCGTGAAAGGCGATCCCGGGCGAGGCGCGATCGACCTGCCGCTCGCCCAGCCGGCACGATACGACGACCACGAGGAGATCGCGGTCTGGTACGGCAGGCGCTACGCCGTCGCCTGCGGCCCGGTTCCAGATGCCTGGTTCAGCGACATCATGGGCGCGCCGTGTCGCGTGATGCGTGCGGTCGAGCCGCCCGGACTGGCTCGGCTCGATGAATCGGGCAAGGTGCGCGCCGGCTTCGCGGACGCGGAGCCGGCGCTCGTGATCTCGGCCGCATCGCTCGAGGACCTCAATGCTCGCCTGTCCGAGCCGTTGCCGATGAACCGGTTCCGGCCGAACCTCGTGCTGGACGGCCTGCCCGACTACGGCGAGGACGAGCTCGGCCGTGTGCGGATCGGCGATGTCATCATGGATGTCATCCGCCCGTGTCCGCGCTGTGCGCTCACGACGGTCGACCAGGAGACCGCAGCCGTCGGGAAGGAACCGCTCCGGACGCTGGCGACGTATCGTCGCATGCCTGATGGCAATGTCGCGTTCGGCATGAACGCCCGTTTTGTGAATGCCGGCTTGCTCGAGGTCGGCGCTCCCGTCACTGTCCTGGCCGAATCCCACTGCCCTGATCCGGGTTGACGGACGCCGAGCCGGCCCGACTCGGTTGCGGCCGTTGAACCGCGCCGAGTCGATCGGTCTCGCCGGATGTCGAGCCGTTCCCACTCGGCGGATCGCTCGCCGCCGGGCAGAACGACACGAGTGCGCGGGCCAGGACCGCGGTCGGAGCCCCGTCGTCGGGCCCCGTCGACTGCGCGATTTCCCGCATGATGTCCGCCATGCTGTCCGGCTGGATCAGCTGGACCGCGTGCATCTCCATGTTGCCGGTCAGGTAGTACATGTCGCTCTGCATTGCGCGGTAGCGGTCGATCAGGTCCTTGCGGCTGGCAACACCGACGTCGTAGAGGACCGTCCAGCTGCCGTAGTCCGCCATTCCTTCCTCCAGCTCCATGATCGCTTCCGCTTCGGCGCATGTGCCGGGTGTGCTATCCGCGCGCATTACGCGCACGTCCGACAGCATCGCGTATCGCTCCATCCGTTTCGCGAGGAACGCGCGACACGCTTCGCACGCGCGTGTCGAATCGCCGTCCATCAGACTCTCGATGAGTGCGACGAGCTGCTCGCGTTCGGCTTCGAGCGCGGCCGCGACGGCGTCGTTCGCCGCGTAGCACGTCTGGACGCCGGCCCGGTCGGGCTGCTGATCCCAGGCCGGCCAGTTGCCCGTGGACGCGTACCAGCGCGGCGCCTGCACGTTCACGTGAAAGGCCTCGTGTATCGCGAGCTGCGCCTTCTTGAGCGCCGGCAGCTTGAACGGGAACTCGGGGACCGTCACGGGCATGACGATGGCGGTCGGCACGCCGGTCGACTCGAGCCAGGTCCGCACTGCCGCCGGCTGCTCCGAGTGCCTCAGCATGTCGGCGTCCGGTCCGCCGTACCAGTCGGAACGAAAGTAGTAGCCGTAGAGCGGCGTGAGCAGCTTGGGCTGTTCGTCCAGCCGAGTGAAGCTCACCGCTTGCCCGTCCTTCCACAGCCCGATGCAGACACCGCTCGAGTCCGGTGCCGGCGTGTAGAGTGCGTACGCCCCATCCCCGATGTCGTAATCGGTCCAGATCACGCGGTCGCCGCTCGTCGCCTGTACGAGCGTGTCGACCAGCTGGCTCGCGTCCGGTGCGCTCCATGCATCCACGCACTCCGCGGGCGGAGCTGGCTCGGCGGTCCGGCCGCAGGCCGCCAGCATGAGACACAGCGCGCCCGCCGCTACCGGCAGCGCCGCCCTGGTCCCGGGCGTCGACATGGCTGACCTCGAGGTACCGCTGGCGTATCTCATCGTGGGCATCATCATCCGCTTCGCTGGTTTCCGGGAAACTGCGTGCCGGCCACTACGTGCCGAACCTGCGATCCTTCATTCCGGAGGGCGGGCCGGTATCGGGTAGCTTCGACGAATTGCCGGGTGCAGGCAAGTCCGACCGACATCGCATCCCAATGAACCCGAGTCACGCCCGGTGTCGGTGGTCCTGTGCTGATTGGCTCGCTACATTGCCGGTTCGGTCGGATATCACTTTTCGACTGTTCCTGATGTTGCAGGTCTGTCCGCCGATTGATGGCGATTGACGATCCACCGGGTTCTCAGTCTCCGCGGCCAATGCTGTGTATCCTGATTCTCAGCGTCGCTTGCGGTGGCGCTCGAAGCAGCGATCCGCAGGCGGCACTGTTCGCGGCGCTCCGGTCGAGCCGCCCTTTCGAACTGCGGCTCGGTTTCGAGGCGTACCACCCATGCGAGTGAACATGGCATCGCCGGACCGGCGCGCGAGTCGGCAACGGAATTCGAGGCTCCGGGACCACCGAGAACATGCATGACAGACGCCGCGGCGTCGTTTCGTCCGACCATTTTCGTCAACCTGCCCTTCCTGGCCACCCATATTGCGCCGACCGGCATCTTCGCGCAAACGCTCGACGCCGATCCGTCGCGCGACCTCGAGCTATCGGCTGACCGACGTTTGGCGACATCCGTGAGGATGGTTCCCGCTATGCGGTAGCTATCCGGATCGCGACGGCGTTCAGGCCGTGGTTGTCGGATGTTGCCCGGCAGGCGAGCACACCACCGACGGTAACGCTACGACAGTCGCACGTTCGCGCCGTGCACGCGCGGTCAGGCCGGGGCGGCGATCCGGTGCGCCGCGCAGAACGACTGCTGATGGAAGTGTGGCGCAGACCGGAAAGACATGGGCGAGCCATCAGCCCGGATTGATCGCGTCGCCTTCATAGCGTTCGCGGGCCCGGGCGACGAAGCGGGAATAGAGGGCGGTGAGTCGGTCGGCGAGATCGTCGCGGCCGACCCGGACCGATGACGGGCCCAGCTCGACGAGCAATGCATCGGCGGGTGCGTCGAGGTCGGGTGGCGTCGCGAGGTGCGGCTGGCCGGCGGACCAGAAGTGGTCGATGGACGCTTCGAGAGGCGGCACACCTTCGGTGGTCGCGTCCGGCCCACCCGCGCGCCCCGGCCGGGCCGCACGCCGTTCTTTGGCCGCATCGCCACGCAGCTCGCGCAATCGAGTGAGCAGTTCGGTCCGCGGCCGACCTCTCCATGCGAGGATCAGGAATGGATCGGCGTCGAAGGCTTCCGCGAGGATGTAGAAGGTGGCGGCAATGTGCTTGCACGGGTTCGCGATGTCGGGGCAGGAGCAGTCGGTTCGCAGGTCGTGCCGCGTTTCGGGGAACAGTGGCAGGTCCGCCGCGTCGAACGCCGTTTCGATCTCGGCCGGCATCTCACCAGCGAGCAGCTTCGCCAGGAAGATCGCGCGCGCGGCCATGGCGTGCTCGACGGCCTCCCACTCGTCATCGGAGAAGGGATCGATGTCGATGCGGACTGCGTACGGCTTCGCCCGCGAACCCTGGACGCGGGCGGTGACGACGCCCGCACGGATGTCGAGGTCCATGACCTGGCCGCTGCGCGCGTAGGACCGGCCGCGCGAGAGGCGGGTGTCGATCGCGACGTTCTCGAGTGCCGCGATGAACCGGCCCGACCACCAGCTCTCCCCGATGCGACCTCTCCTGCTGCGTGCGGCAATGCCGTCCTTCGCCTTGCGCGGCGTCGACGGCTCGTATCGCGGATACCAGTCGTACCGGGCCATCATTCGACGACTGCGTCGGTGGACAGTGTGACGATGTCGCGCAACTCGTCGGTCGACAGCTCGGTGAGCCACGCTTCGCCGGATCCGACAATGCGATCGGCGAGGTCCTTCTTCTCCTCGATCATGGTGTCGATGCGTTCCTCGAGTGTGCCGGTGCAGATGAACTTGCGCACCTGAACGTTGCGCTTCTGACCGATGCGGAACGCGCGATCGGTCGCCTGGTCCTCGACGGCGGGGTTCCACCATCGGTCGAAGTGAATGACATGGCTCGCCGCAGTGAGGTTGAGACCGGTGCCGCCTGCACGAAGCGAGATGAGCAGGATGGGTGGTGCGCCATCGGACTGGAAGCGCGCGACCATCGCATCTCTCGCCTTCTTCGAGGTTCCTCCGTGGAGGAATGGCACGGCCTGGCCGAACCGCTCGCGCAGATGCTCCTCGAGAATGTGTCCCATTTCGGCGAATTGAGTGAAGACGAGCGCGCGGTCGCCCGCTTCGATGACCTCTCCCAGGATGTCGATGAGGCGGGCCAGCTTGCCGGACCGGCCGGAAATCGCGGACCGGTCGGCCAGCATCTGTGCGGGATGATTGCAGACCTGCTTCAGCTTCATCATGGTGCTGAGCACGAGGCCGCGGCGATTCATGCCATCGCTCGAGGCGATTCGGTCGAGCATCTCATCGACGACGGCCTGATAGAGCGTGGCCTGCTCGCGCGTGAGGTTGCAGTACACCTTCATTTCGATCTTGTCCGGCAGGTCCCGGATGACGGCGCGATCGGTCTTGAGTCGTCGCAGGATGAACGGCGCCGTGACGCGTTTGAGCCGGGCCGCGGCGTCCTCGTTGTGGTAGCGCTCGATGGGCCGGGCGAAACGGTTGCGGAACTCGGTCGCACCACCGAGCAGGCCCGGGTTCAGGAACTCGAAGATCGACCATAACTCGGACAGCCGGTTCTCGACCGGCGTTCCAGTGAGCGCAACGCGACGGGCCGCCGGGATCGCGCGCACGGCCCGGGCCTGGAGGGCCGCGCTGTTCTTGATGTTTTGCGCTTCATCGAGGACGATGCGCGCCCACTTCACCGCGGCGAGTCGATCGCGGTCCCGTGCGGCGAGTCCGTACGTCGTGACGACCAGGTCGGCGGCTTTCACCGCGCGCTTGAACGCGCTGCCTGCGGGCCGTTCGGCACCGTGGTGCACGTGGACGTGCAGGTCGGGCGCGAAGCGCTCCGCTTCATGCTGCCAGTTGCCGACGACCGACATCGGACAGACGAGCAGTGTCGGTCCGACCGCACCGGAAGCCTGCGTGCTTCGTGAAGCCCGTCGTGTGCCTCGCTGTTTCGGGCTGCCACGTCGCCTGCTCTCCGAACCGGAACGCGCCGCGCCGTTCCGTTGCGCGACCAGCAGGGCCAGCAGCTGGATGGTCTTGCCGAGCCCCATGTCATCGGCAAGGCAGGCGCCAATGCCGAGACCGTCGAGTAAAGAGAGCCATGCGAGCCCGCGCTCCTGATACGGCCGCAGCCTTCCGTTGAACCCGGGCGGCGCCTTCATTCTCCGAGGTGGCCGGTCGGCGGCCGCGAGCAGGTCATCGAGCCAGTCGCCGGCATCCAGCCCGAGTACCGGCAGCCCCGCGGGCGATGCCGCAATGCCGAGGCCGACGCGTACCACGTCCGCCGCCGTCATCCGCGCGTCCGCCGTGTCGCCTTCGATGAGCGACAGGGCGGCTTCGACGTCCTCGGGCCGCAGCTCGACCCACTGCCCGCGCGTGCGCACCAGCGGCACCTTCAGTCGCGCGAGCTTCTTGAACTCGTCGATCGACAGTGCGTCGTCGCCGAGCGCGAGCTTCCATTCATAGTCGCAGATGGAATCGAGGCC
>Ga0055448_10000095_pt1 | contig 19480 bp, 31 predicted proteins | sample China_Galinas_PW_4_FD_57744 | JGI IMG/M metagenome (GOLD analysis project Ga0055448, IMG submission 57744) | Wetland microbial communities from San Francisco Bay, California, USA, that impact long-term carbon sequestration - China_Galinas_PWA_D2 | ecosystem: Environmental > Aquatic > Marine >... | reverse complement strand
CTCGCACGGCGGTCGGCCTTCAATGCGCGGGCGCGCGACGCGCAGATCGTACTCATCGAATCGCTTGTCGCCGACGCGCCGAAGACCCGCTGGTTGCTGGATGTCATCGGAGCCACTGGCGCAACGGGCAATGTGCTGCTGCTCACGGATGGGTTGAAGCCGGTGGTGTACCGGTCGGCCCGCAACGTGCCCGGCCTGTCCGTGATGCCGTTCGGCGAGGAATCGACATACGACGTGCTGTGGTCGGATACGGTGGTGATCGAGGCGGCGGCTCTCGATCGCGCGGCGGAGGTGGCCCATGCGTGATCCGCGCACGGTCATACTGCGACCGATCGTGACGGAGCGGTCGACGGCGCTTCAGGAGGACATGCGGACCTACACCTTCATTGTGGCGAAGGATGCCAACAAGCTGGAGGTCCGCCATGCGGTCCAGGCACTGTTCGGCGTGCGCGTCGAATCGGTTCGCACGGCCAACTATCAGGGCAAGTGGCGACGTGTCGGTCGCAGCATCGGGCGGCGGGCCGCCTACAAGAAGGCGGTCGTGCGCCTGGCCGATGGCGACTCGATAGACGTGTACGAGGGGGTCTGATGGCGACCAAGAAGTTCAAGCCGGTAACACCGGGCACGCGATTCCGCCTCGTGTCGAGCTACGACGAGGTGACGCGCACCACGCCCGAGCGGTCGCTGCTCGAGCCTCTCCGCAAGAAGGGCGGCCGGAACCACCACGGCCGGATCACGTCGCGGCGGCGAGGAGGAGGCGCGAAGCGGCGCTATCGGCGGATCGACTTCAAGCGTGACAAGTTCGGCATCGCGGGGCGGGTCGCGGAGATCGAATACGATCCGAACCGCTCGGCGAACATCGCGCTGATCCACTACATCGACGGCGAGAAGCGCTACATCCTGCATCCGCGGGGTCTGGCCAAGGGGGACACGGTCGTGAGCGGTCCCGGCTCGGATATCCGCGTCGGCAACGCGCTGCCTCTCGCCGAGGTGCCGCTGGGCACGGTGGTTCACAACATCGAGCTGAAGCCAGGCAAGGGCGGCCAGATCGTGCGGTCGGCGGGAAACGCGGCCCAGGTCGTGGCCAAGGAAGGTAACTTCGTGACGCTGCGCCTGCCATCGACCGAAGTCCGCATGATCCGGCGCGAGTGCCTGGCCACGATCGGCGAGGTCGGGAATTCGGATCATGAGCAGCAGGTCATCGGCAAGGCCGGCGCCACGCGCTGGCGCGGCCGGCGCCCGAAGGTCCGCGGCGTCGCCATGAACCCGGTCGACCATCCGCTGGGTGGCGGTGAAGGCAAGGCGAGTGGCGGCCGGCCCGCGTGTTCGCCATGGGGCAAGCCGGAAGGCGTGAAGACGCGGGCCAGGAAGAAGGCGTCGACTCAGTACATCGTGCGCGGCCGACGCCGCGGAAAGGCGACCCGCTGATGAGCCGATCGACGAAGAAGGGCCCCTACATCGACGCCAGACTGCTTTCCCGCATCCAGTCGATGAACAGTCGCAACGAGAAGCGTGTGGTCAAGACGTGGGCGCGTGCATGCACGATCCCGCCGGAATTCGTCGGCCACACGCTCGCAGTGCACAACGGCAACAAGTTCATTCCGGTCTACGTGTCCGAGAACATGGTCGGCCACAAGCTTGGCGAGTTCGCACCGACGCGGCTTTTCCGCGGACATGGTGGCAAGCTCGCGGACCGGAAGAGCAAGGCGCGGTGAGGCGCGAGCGATGGAAGCCCGAGCGATATCGAAGATGAACCGGCAGAGTCCGCGCAAGATGCGTCTGGTGATCGACCAGATCCGCGGACGACCGGTAAACGAGGCCCTGGCGATCCTCCAGTACTCGGCGCGGCGGGCGGCGACGCAGATCGGCAAGACGTTGCGCTCCGCGGTCGCCAACGCGCGCATGAAGGCGGAGAACGAGGGCGAGCCCGTCGACGTCGACGAGCTGTTCGTGAAGGAAGCATTCGTGAACGAGGGTCCGCGTCTCAAGCGTTGGCGGGCCGCGGCCATGGGCCGGCCCTCACCGATCAGGCGGCCGACCAGCCATATCGTCATTGTCGTGGACCGGAAGGACTAGCAATGGGACAGAAGACGCACCCCAGAGGGTTCCGTCTCGGCGTCATCAAGCCGTGGAGATCGCGCTGGTACGCGGAGCGCAACTTCGGGGAGATGCTTCGCGAGGATGAGACGATCCGGAAGTACATGCACAAGCGGCTGTCCCACGCGGCGGTCTCCGATGTCGAGATCGAGCGCAAGCCATCCAAGATCGTGGTCACCGTACACACGGCGAGGCCGGGCGTCGTGATCGGCAAGCAGGGCGCGGAGGTCGACAAGCTGCGTGACGAGCTGGCCCACCTGACGAAGAGTGAAGTCGCGATCAACGTCGAGGAGATCAAGCGCCCCGAGATCGAAGCGCAGCTGGTCGCAGACAACATCGCACACCAGCTCCGGCAGCGGGTCTCGTTCCGGCGTGCGATGAAACGGGCCGTCCAGGCGGCCATGCGATCGGGTGCGGACGGCATCCGCGTCAAGGTCGGCGGCCGGCTGGGTGGTTCCGAAATCGCGCGCACGGAAGGGTATCACGAGGGTCGCGTCCCGCTGCACACGATCCGCGCGGACATCGACTACGCACAGTCGACGGCAAAGACGACGTACGGCACGATCGGCATCAAGGTCTGGATCTTCAAGGGCGAAGTGGTGGAAGATCGCCGCGGCCGCACGTACTCCACGGGGATGTGACGAGGTAACGAATGCTGGCGCCCAAGCGAGTGAAATACAGGAAACAGCAGAAGGGCCGCACGCGTGGTTCGGCATCGCGCGGCAACACGGTCGCTTTTGGTGACTACGGGCTTCAGACCATGGAGCCGGGCTGGATCACGAACCGGCAGATCGAGGCGGCCCGTGTCGCACTGACGCGTCGCATCAAGCGCGGCGGCAAGGTCTGGATCCGGATCTTCCCGGACAAGCCCGTCACGAAGAAGCCGGCCGAGACACGCATGGGCAAGGGCAAGGGCAACCCGGAGCTGTGGGTCGCCGTCGTGAAGCCGGGCCGGGTGATGTTCGAGATCGAAGGCATTGCGGAGGATCTGGCCAGGCAGGCGTTCGACCTGGCCGCCGCGAAGCTGCCGGTCAAATGCAGGTTCGTGTTGAGCGATCGCGCTGCGGACGAGAGGAAGTCGTGAAGACCGAAGACATCAGGGAGCTGACCGACGTCGAGATCGACGAGCGGGTCACCCAGACGAGTGAGGAGCTGTTCCGGCTGCGATTCCGCAGTGCGACGCAGGAGCTGGACAATCCGCTCCTGATCCGGACGCTCCGTCGCGACGTCGCGCGGCTGAAGACAGTGTTGCGCGAGCGGGAGTCGGCGAAATGAGCGACGGTGTGGGTTCGCGGGGCGCACGCAAGACACGCGTGGGCCGGGTGGTCAGCGACAGGCAGCAGAAGACGGTCGTGGTCGTGATCGAGCGCCGCGTGTCGCATCCGCTCTATGGAAAGCAGGTCGTACGATCCAAGAAGTACCATGCTCATGACGAGGAAGGCGTAGCCCACACGGGTGATGTCGTCCGCATTGTCGAGACGCGGCCACTGTCGAAGCTGAAACGGTGGCGCGTGGTCGAGGTCGTCGAGAAGGCCAGGTGAGGCGGCGATGATCCAGCAGGAATCGATACTCAAGATCGCCGACAATTCGGGTGCCAAGGAGGCGTTGTGCATCCGTGTTCTCGGTGGTTCAGGGCGACGTTACGCGTCGCTCGGTGATGTGATCGTCGTCACGATCAAGGACGCGTTGCCGAACGGGACGGTGAAGAAGGGTGAGGTGGCGAAGGCCGTGGTCGTGCGCACGGCGAAGGAGGTTCGCCGCCGGGATGGTTCGTACATCCGGTTCGACGACAACGCGGCTGTCATCATCAACGACGCGGGCGAACCGAAGGCCACGCGCATCTTCGGACCGGTGGGCCGCGAGCTGCGCGAGAAGCGGTTCATGAAGATCGTGTCGCTTGCACCGGAGGTGATCTGAATGGCGCGACGCACGATCGGCGCGGGTGGCGGCGGCGGACGGAAGAAAGCGTCCGGTGTCCGGCGAGTCCACGTCAGGAAAGGCGACCGGGTCCGCGTAATCCGTGGTGAGCATACCGGCGCCGAAGGCACGGTAATCGAGTCACGGCCGAAGGAGAACCGTGTGGTGGTCGAGGGCGTGAACATGCGCAAGCGCCACACGAGGCCGTCACAGGCGAACCAGGAGGGCGGCATCATCACGTTCGAGGCGCCGATTCACGCGTCCAACGTGATGCTGATCGACCCGTCGAGCGGCGATCCGTCGCGAACGCGTTCCCGACGGGATTCGGCGGGGCGCAAGGAGCGCATCGCGGTGCGCACCGGCAACCCGATCCCGTATCCCGGCTGACCGCGGAGCACAGTATGAAACCGAGATTGCAGATCTACTACGAGGACCGGGTCAGGGCGAAGCTGGTCGAACAGTTCGGCTACGAGAACGCGATGGAGATCCCCCGGCCGGTGAAGGTCGTCGTCAACGTCGGTCTGGGTGAGGCTTCGCGCGAAGCGAAGGTGCTCAATTCAGTGGTCGACGAGGTGGCCGCCATCACGGGCCAGAAGCCGGTCGTGACCCGCGCGAGGAAGGCGATATCGAATTTCTCGCTGCGTGCCGGCATGCCGGTCGGCGTCATGGCGACTCTGCGTGGTGGCCGCATGTTCGAGTTCCTGGATCGCCTGATCAACGTGGCGATTCCGCGCGTGCGCGACTTTCGCGGCGTGCCGAGCCGCGCCTTCGATGGCCGGGGCAACTACACGCTGGGCGTGAAGGAACAGATGATCTTCCCGGAGATCGACTATGACCGCACGGAGAAGATCCACGGGATGGACATCGTGATCGTGACGTCGACGAACAGGGACAACGAGGCGTACGCACTGCTGCGGCAGCTCGGCATGCCTTTCCGCGGTGAGACGCCGGTTCTGATGACCGGCGAACAGGCCGCGTAGGCGGAGGTCAGGATGGCAAAGAAGGCACTGGTCGAGAAGGCGAAGCGGAAGCCCAAGTTCCCGGTCCGTCGCAACAACCGCTGCGGCCGGTGCGGCCGTCCGCGCGCTTTCATCCGGAAGTTCGGGATCTGCCGGATCTGCTTCCGCGAGATGAGTCTGAACGGAGAGATACCGGGGGTTCGCAAGGCGAGCTGGTAGTCCCGGGACCGGTGACGCGACGGGCTGGCTGGAATGCCGAGCGACGTTTCCCGGCGACGGTTCCGGTTCCACCACCTGAAAGTCCGGCTGGCCGGATACTATGGGAGGATGCCACACCGATGATGACCGACCCGATCGCCGATCTGCTGACGCGCATCCGCAATGGAGCAGGCGCGAGGCATCGGCGTGTGGACGTACCGGTATCGAGGATCAAGGTCGAGGTTGTCCGGATTCTGAAGGAGAACCACTTCATCCACGACTACAAGGTTCTCGACGACGGGCGGCACGGCGTGCTGCGCGTCTACCTGAAGTACTTCGATGGTCGACCCGTGATCCGGTCGTTGCGTCGGGTCTCGCGGCCCGGACTTCGTGTGTACCGCAGTGCTCAGGATCTGCCACGCATTCGCGGCGGGCTCGGCATTGCGATCGTGACGACTCCGAAGGGCGTCATGTCGGACAAGCAGGCTCGCGCGCAGAACGTAGGCGGCGAAGTCATGGCCGAGGTCTGGTAGGGGGTATCGATGTCGAGAATCGGGAGGAAGCCGATCCCCGTGCCGGGCAGCGTGACGGTCACGATCGACGGGACGACGGTACGGGTGAAGGGTCCGAAGGGTGAGCTGGGGCGAACGTTCCGTCCGGAGATCGGGATCGAGCTGCGTGATGGCGAGATCCTGGTCACGCGGTCGTCCGATGAGAAGCGGGACCGCGCGTTTCACGGGCTGACCCGTGCGCTGCTGGCCAACATGGTGACGGGCGTCACGGAAGGATATCGCAAGACGCTGGAGATCGTCGGCGTGGGCTATCGCGCGGAAAAGAAGGGGAAGGACCTGGTGCTTGCGGTCGGGTACTCACATCCGGTGATGTACGCCGAGCCGGTGGGCATCCAGATCGCGACCCCGAGTCCGACCATGGTCGAGATCACGGGCGCGGACAAGCAGCAGGTCGGCCAGGTCGCGGCAGAGATTCGCAAGTTCCGGCCACCCGAGCCCTACAAGGGCAAGGGGATCCGCTACCAGGGTGAACAGGTCCGTCGCAAGGCGGGCAAGGCCGGCGCGAAGTAGCCGGGCGGAGACACGAATGTCGAAGAGGAATACGAGAGAGGCGCTTCTGCGCCGCCGTCATCGACGCGTGCGCAGGAAGGTGTCGGGTACGGCGGAGCGACCGCGTCTCGTGGTTCATCGGTCGCTGCGTAACCTGCAGGGCCATCTAGCGGACGACGTGACGGGGCGGGTGTTGCTCGGCGTGTCGACGCTTGCGCCGGAGCTTCGCGAGGCGAAGGCGAAGGAGGACGGCACGAAGAAGGACCTGAGCAAGGCGGCGGGCAGGCTTCTGGCCGAGCGCGCGAAGGCGGCCGGCATCAGTCGCGTCGTGTTCGACCGTGGCGGCTATCCGTATCACGGTCGAGTCGCGGCCTTCGCCGAAGGCGCCCGCGAGGGCGGCCTCGAGTTCTAGACAGGGCGAGACATGCAAACCAAGAAGCAGGCGAAGGATCATCGCGGCGGCGGCCGTCGCGGCAGGGCCGAGTCGGACCTTACCGAGAACGTGATCACCGTGAACCGTGTGGCGAAGGTTGTGAAGGGTGGCCGTCGCTTCTCGTTCACGGCTCTGGTCGCGGTCGGTGACCGCAATGGCCGCATCGGGATCGCGCTGGGCAAGGCGAACGAGGTGTCCGAGGCGATCCGCAAGGCGGTCGAACGGGCGCGCTCCGGCATGGTTGCCGTGCCGATCCTCAACGGCACACTGCCGCACGAGGCCGTAGGCAGGCATGGCGCGGCGAGGGTGATGCTGCGGCCGGCGGCGCCGGGGACCGGCGTGATCGCGGGCGGACCCGTGCGCGCGGTTCTCGAAGCGGCGGGCTACACGGACGTCCTCACGAAGAACCTCGGTTCGCCGAACGCGATCAACGTCGCGCGCGCCACACTGGAGGGTCTCGAGCAGATGGTGACGGCTGCGCGTGCCGCGGCGGAGCGCGGCATCACGGTCGAGGAGCTGGGGGTCCGACATGCCTAGAAAGAAGGCCGTGGCGAGGCCGACACGACTGCGCATCACACAGGTCAGAAGCGGACTCGGCCGGCCGGGTGTGCAACGGGCGACGTTGCGGGCTCTGGGGTTCCGGCGCCACCAGCAGACGGTCGAACACGACGACAACCCGGCGATTCGCGGGATGATCTTCCGGGTCAGGCATCTGATCCGGGTCGAGGAGACGGCCGGAGAGGCAGGCAGCGAATGACGGACCTCAGCAATCTGCGCCGGCCGGCTGGCTCGCACAGGTCGCGGAAGCGACTCGGCCGCGGCCCGGGCTCCGGCACCGGCAAGACCTCAGGCAAGGGTCACAAGGGTCAGAAGGCGAGGACCGGAGGCGGCGTCCACCCGTGGTTCGAAGGTGGACAGATGCCGCTTCAGCGGCGCGTCCCGAAGCGCGGCTTCCGGAACCCGTCACGGGTTCCGTACCAGATCGTCAACGTGGCGGCGCTCGCCGGTCTCGAGGAGACGGAGATCACGCCCGAGGTGCTCGATGGGTACCGGCTCGTCGACCTGGGCAACGGCCGGCCCGTGAAGGTTCTCGGTCAGGGCGAGATCGAACGGAAGATCGCGGTCCGGGTCCACGCGGTCAGCGCGAGCGCGAAGGCCAAGATCGAAGCCGCAGGCGGCACGGTCGAGCTGATCGGGAGTTGACGGAATGGCCAATCCGATTTCGCAGGTATTCCGCGTTCCGGAGCTGAAAGAGAAGCTCCTGTTCACGATGCTCGCGCTCGCGATCTATCGCTTCGGCGCGCACGTAACGGTCCCGGCCGTCGACTACAACGCGTTGCAGGCTGCGTTTACGGGGCTTCAGGGCACGCTGTTCGGCGTGTACGACATGTTCGTCGGCGGTGCGCTCTCGCGCGCGACCGTATTCGGGCTCGGGATCATGCCGTACATCTCGGCGAGCATCATGTTTCAGCTTCTCGCCGCCGTCTTCCCGACCATCGAGAAGATGCAGAAGGAAGGCGATGAGGGCCGGAAGAAGCTGACGCAGTGGACGCGCTACGCGACAATCGCCCTTGCCCTGCTCCAGGGGTACGGCTACGCGGTGTTCATCCAGAGCCTCAACAACGGCGCGGCCGTGTTGCATCCGGGGTTCACCTTCATCATCACGACTACGCTGCTGCTGACCATGGGCGCGATCTTCGTGATGTGGCTGGGCGAACAGATCACGGATCGCGGCATCGGCAACGGCATGTCGCTGCTCATCTTCTTCTCGATCATCGAGAGTTTCCCGGCCGCGCTCGCGAGGACCTGGGAGGCGTTCAGGACGGGCGTGATAGGCGGTATTGCCCTGGCCATCCTCGGCATCGTCGTCATCGGCGTGATCGCGGGTGTGGTCGCCATGACAATGGCGGCTCGCAAGATCCCGGTGCAGATCCCGCGCAAGGTGATGGGCCGTGGTCGAGTGCGTGAGGGGCAGAAGAGCTTCATTCCCCTGCGCATCAACTCGGCCGGAGTGATGCCGATCATCTTCGCGCAGTCGATCATCATCGTGCCGGGCACGCTGGCCGCGTTCACGAGGATCCCGTTCCTGCAGAGCATCCAGACGTCGCTCCAGCCCGGGACGTGGCTATACAACACGTTGTATGCGGTGCTGATCGTCTTTTTCACCTACTTCTACACGGCGATCATCTTCAACCCGGTCGACCTCGCGGAGAACCTGAAGAAGCAGGGAGCCTTCATTCCCGGCGTCAAGCCGGGCGCACGGACCGCGGAGTACATCGACTACGTGCTGAGTCGCGTGACCGTCGCAGGCTCACTCTACCTGGCTCTCATTGCGCTGCTGCCGTACTGGATATTCAGCTGGTTCAACATCCAGGCGTTCCTCTTCGGCGGGACCTCACTGCTGATCGTCGTCGGCGTGGGCCTGGACACGGTGCAGCAGATGCAGCAGCACATGCTGCTGAGGCATTATGAGGGCTTCATGAAGAAGGGCCGGGTGCGGTTCCGTGGCCGCCAGCGGTACATGTAGGGTGGGGCGGATCCGCCGACTTCCGTGTCGCGCTGGCGGCCGGGATTCGGCGCACCGGGTCGGGCCGGCGTACGGGGCGGGCGAACCGCGGTGGTCGAGGGGGCGGAGGCTGACGAGGCTTCCGGTCCCTCGCAGCTGCGATGGGTGGGTGGTGTCATGAACGTCATTCTCTTCGGACCGCCGGGCGCGGGGAAGGGCACGCAGGGCGAGCTGCTCGCGGACCGGTTCGACCTGAAGCGGCTCTCGACCGGTGACCTGCTGCGCGAGGCAAGGCGGGCAGGTACCGAACTCGGCCGCCGGGCGCAGCAGTACATGGATGCGGGCGAGCTGGTGCCGGATGCCGTGATCCTGGGAATTGTCAGGGAAGTCATGGAAGCCGAGGCTCAGCGGAACGGCTTCATCTTCGACGGATTCCCGCGGACGGAGGCGCAGGCGGCGGCGCTGGCGGACATGCTGCGCGAGATGGGCACCTCGCTGAACGCGGTGGTCGTGCTCGACATCGAGGACGAGACACTCGTCCGGCGGCTGGCGGGTCGACTCTCCTGTCCGGGATGTGGCGCCGTCTACAACCGGTACTCGGAACCACCCCGCGTTGCCGGCATCTGCGACCTGTGCGGCGCCGAGCTGGTGCAGCGGGCGGACGACCGTGAAGAGACGGTTCGGCGGCGACTGGAAGTATACCGCGAACAGACGGCGCCAGTGCTGGACTGGTACGAGCGCAACGGCGCACCGATGGAGCATCTCGACGGTGACCGTCCGGTCCGCGCGATCCAGACGGACCTGGTCGCGTTGTTCGACGGATGATCCACCTGCGGACGGCTGGTGAGATCGCGGCAATCAAGGCGGCGGGTGCCGTGCTGGACCACCTGTTCGAAGAGATCGCCGGTCAGGTTGCGCCAGGCGTGTCCACGGCGGAACTCGACCGTTTCGCCGAGGAACTGATCCGATCTCACAGCGGCGCGACGCCTGCGTTCAAGGGCCTTTACGGCTTTCCGGCGACGTTGTGCACGTCGATCAACGAGGAGGTCGTCCACGGCATTCCCTCGAAGCGCCGCGTCATTGAAGAAGGCGACATCATCAGCATCGACGCCGGTGCCCGGCTGGATGGCTGGTTTGCCGATCGCGCCGTGACCTATCCGGTCGGCCCGGTCGATGAAGAGACGGACGAGTTGCTGCGGGTAACGCAGCAGGCCCTCCAGGCCGGCATCGGGCACGCACGCGACGGCAACCGGATGGGGGACATAGGCGCGGCCGTCCAGGAGGTCGCGGAGGAAGCCGGCATGACGGTCGTCCGTGAGCTGGTCGGTCACGGAATCGGCCGGGAGCCCCACGAGGAGCCGCAGGTTCCGAATTTCGGCAGGCGGGGCACGGGCATCCGGCTGATGCCCGGCATGGTCGTCGCGATCGAACCCATGGTGAACCGCGGGGGCGCCGATGTCCGGACCCTGGCCGACCGGTGGACGGTCGTGACGGCGGACGGCAGACGCAGCGCTCATTTCGAGCACACGGTCGCGATAACGGAGAACGGACCGCGGATCCTGACCGGCGGCGGTTGACCCGGCAGGCGGTCCGGTCGCCCGGGAATCCGGTGTTCGACAGCAGGCCCGATGCCGGCTTGATGGGTTAGCGGTTGACCATTATACTACACAGCTCTTCAGCAAACGGGGACGCCATGAAGGTAAGAAGCAGCGTCAAGCCCATCTGTGAACACTGCCGGGTGATCCGCCGCAATGGCGTGATCCGGATCATCTGCCGCAAGAACCCGCGCCACAAGCAGCGTCAGGGGTAGGGACATGGCACGTATCGCAGGCGTCGACCTCCCGCGTTCTAAGCGGATCGAGATTGCGCTGACGTACATTTTCGGGATCGGTCAGTCGACGGCGACGCAGATTCTGAAGCAGACCGGTGTGGACCCGGATCGCCGGGTCCATGACCTGTCCGATGACGAAGTGAATCGTCTGCGCCGGGTGATCGAGAACCAGCACAAGGTCGAGGGTGCGCTGCGGACGGAAGTGTCGATGAACATCAAGCGGCTGATGGACATCGGCGCCTATCGCGGCCTTCGGCACAGGCGGGGGCTGCCGGTACGCGGCCAGCGGACGCATACGAATGCACGGACGCACAAGGGCAAGCGGGTCGCGATCGCGGGCAAGAAGAAGGCGACGAAGAAATAGACCGCCGTTCCGGCTGCGGCGCGCGCGTCGGGCGCGGGCGAGCCGGTTCTGCGACAATGGTGAGTGACGAGAGGATCGATGGCGAATCCGAAGAAAGGCGGGGGCCGCGCGAAGCGCTCGAGGAAACACGTGGACGCGGAGGGTGTGGCTCACATCAAGGCCACATTCAACAACACGCTGATCACGATTTCAGATCTCGAGGGCAACGTTGTGGTCTGGGCGAGCGCGGGCAAGGCGGGCTTCAAGGGCTCGAAGAAGTCGACGCCGTTCGCCGCGACCGTGGCCGCCGAGCAGGCGGGTCGGGAGGCATACAACCTCGGCATGAAGCGCGTGCACGTCCGGCTTCAGGGCCCGGGCAGCGGCCGGGAGTCGGCAATTCAGGCGCTCGCCGCCGCCGGTCTCCAGATCCGGTCGATTCGCGACGTGACGCCGATTCCGCACAACGGCTGCCGGCCGCCGAAGAAGCGACGGGTCTGAACCGCAGGCGTCTGTCTCTCCGCGATGCGGTGTCTGGCGGGATGTCAGGCTGGCGGATTCCGGCAGGCGATCGGTGTCGGGCAGGAGCGGCGGGTATCCGGGGTGGCGGCGCCGTTCCGGAAGCCGCGACCAGGCAGACGGATCGAGTGGTTGATGGGGCAGGAAGTCGGACAGACGGGGTGTAAACCGCCAGACCGTCAGGGCGGGAGGAAGCCCACGGACGAACATCAGGCAGGAGACAGACGGTCACATGGCACGACATACGGGTCCGGTCTGCAAGCTCTGCCGGCGGGAAGGGCAGAAGCTCTTTCTCAAGGGCATGAAATGTTACACGGACAAGTGTCCGATCGAGCGGCGCAACTATGCGCCGGGGCAGCACGGGCCGGGGCAATCCCGGCGTCGAGGCAAGACATCGGAGTACTCGCTCCAGCTCCGGGAGAAGCAGAAGGTCAAGCGCATCTACGGCGTGTCGGAGCACTATTTCAAGACACTCTTCGAGTGGGCGGCGCGGCAATCCGGCGTGACGGGCGAGAGCCTGTTGATCGGTCTCGAGTCGCGTCTGGACAACGTCGTGTACCGTCTGGGATTCGGCGGAAGCCGCAGCCAGGCGCGGCAGCTCGTCCGGCATCGTCACGTCCAGGTGAACGGACGTACGGTCGACATCCCGAGTTACGTCGTACAACCGGGTGACGAGATCCGCGTGCATCCCGGCTCGAAGGACCTGGTCCCCGTCCAGGCGGCGCTGGAGAGCAAGACGCGGCCGGCGATGGTGAGGTGGCTGGCGGTCGACGAGGACGCACGAACGGGCAGGATGCTCGAGCGGCCGACACGCGCGGACATCCCGCTGGCGGTTCAGGAGCAGTTGATCGTCGAGCTGTACTCGAAGTAGTAGCGAGGTCGGCGAGGCACGGACGCGGGGCAGGCTGCCGGAAACGAGAAACCGGAAACGCAATCCGATACACAACATGGCGAATGTCGCCGGTGGCGGTGAGCCGCCGGCAGCGCCGGGAGGGAAACAGTGGAGCTGGATCTGACCGGGTTGGTACTCCCGCAGCGCGTCGAGGCAGTGCGCAAGTCGGAGGACGGACACACGGCGGAGTTCGTAGTGACGCCGCTCGAGCGTGGCTTCGGACAGACGCTGGGCAATACCATGCGTCGCATTCTGCTGTCCTCGTTGCAGGGTTCGGCCGTCTGGGCATTCCGGATGGAAGGTGTATTCCACGAGCATCAGACGGTTTCGGGCGTGGTCGAGGATGTGCACCAGATCATCCAGAATCTGAAGACGCTCGTGCTGATGCTGGATCCGGCGAAGGAGGACGCGACACTGGAGCTGCGGGTGGCGAAGGCGGGGCCGGTATCCGCGAGCATGATCGAGAAGTCGGCGTCGGTACAGATTCTGAACGAGGACCATCACCTGTTCACGTTGCAGGATGATCGCGAGATCAACGTGATGCTGTACGTGAACAAGGGCCGTGGCTTCCAGTCGGCGGAGCAGCACGTTCTGCCGAAGGGCAGTCCGGTCGACATGGTGCGCGTGGATTCGATCTACAACCCGGTTCTGCGGGCGAACTTCAAGGTAGACGAGACACGCGTCGGCCAGCGGACCGACTTCGACCGGCTGACATTGCTGGTCGAGACGAACGGCAGTCTGACGCCGGAGGAAGCGGTGGCGTACGCGGCCGAGCTGGCGCGCAAGCACCTTGCATATCTGCTGCGATTCGTGGAGCCGACGGCGGCGGAGCCGCCGGTTCCGGGCGCGGTCCGGGTGCCGGCACACCTGCGGGACCTGTTCCGGCGGCCGATCGACGAGCTTGCGGAGCTGTCGGTCAGGTCGGTGAACTCGTTGAAGAAGGAGAACATCATCACGCTCGGCGATCTCGTTCAGCGGACAGAGGACCAGATGCTGAACATCGAGAATTTCGGCATCAAGTCGCTCGAGGAGATACGGCAGTTCCTGTCGGAGCACGACCTGACCTTCGGCATGAAGCTGGAGGAAGGCGGCGATGGCGAGATGTTCGTGGTTGGTGAAGGCGAGGGCGGTGATGCCGAAGTCGTGGCGGAAGAGGAAAAGTAGGCAATGCGACACCGGAAGAAGGGCCGGCATTTCAACCGCACGTCGGAGCATCGGCGCGCCATGCTGAACAACATGGCGACGTCGCTGTTTCTGCACGACCGGATCGAGACCACGACGGCGAAGGCAAAAGAGCTGAGGCAGTATGCGGAGCCGTTGATCACGAAAGCGAAGCGGGGTGATCTGCACGCACGCCGCCAGGTGGCGCGAAAGATCCGGGACGGCGCGGCGGTGGCGAGGCTGTTCAGCGAGATCGGTCCTCGATACGTTGAGCGCCCGGGCGGCTACACGCGAGTCCGACTGCTGGGGCAGAGGCCCGGGGATGCCGCGGAAATGGCGATCATAGAACTCGTGGACTGAGGAACCATGGCGAAAAACTCGACGGAGCAGGCGCCATCGGGCGGCCTGGCCACGGTACTCATGGTGGTGGCGATCGTCGCGACCGTGGCGTTGCTGGTGTGGCTCGGCTTCGCAAGCAGACCGGCGGAGGGTCCGGCGGTGACGCTGGACGCGGGGCTTGAAGTCGGTGCCGGTCCGACGGCGCCTTCGGTCACGGCAGCCGAGTTCGGCGCCAACATGGCGTCATACGTCGGACAGGATGTGAACCTCGCAGGTGTGACCGTGTCGACGGTCGTGAACAACGAGTTGATCCAGGTCGGTGTCGGTGACAAGCCGTTCACGGTCCGGTTGCTACCGGGTGCGACGGCGACGCCACCGGTGGCGCAATCGGTGATCGATGTCGAGGGCCGCGTCCTTTCGCTGACGGACTCGGTGCTCGATGCATGGCAGCAGGCGGGCGCAATCACGGACACCGGAATGCGGTCGAAGCTGAGGTCGAGCGGTTCGTTCATTGAAGCGAATGCGATCCGGCCTTCGACGGGTATGGAATAGGCGCCGGGGCGGAACGCGCCCGCGGCACGGCCAGGTGAGGAGGTGAGCGCGATGGCTCGCGCATGTCATGTGTGTGGCAAGGGGACGACGTTCGGCAACAACGTCAGCCACGCCAACAACAAGACGCGTCGCCGGTGGCAGGCGAACCTGAGGCGGGTACGCGTGGCACAGTCGGACGGTGGTCACCGTCACGTGCTGGTGTGCACCCGCTGTCTGTCGGCGGGCAAGGTCCGCAAGGCGGGCTGATCCTGCTTGCGGTGACGATGATGCAGATCGAGCCCGGCACCGCGGTGCCGGGCTCGACTCTTTTGCCGGGGCCGATGCGGAGCGTGCCCGGATCGACGGCGGCGCTGCAAGAACGGGCAGGTGACGGCATGGTTGCGAGAGCTGGTGAAGCGGGTTCGACAGCGGCGGACGCGAGCGGCAGTCCCGAGGTGGGGAGCACACCGCTGGGTGGACTGCTGGATCGGATCGACCGGGGCACGGCTTGTTGCGGAGTGGTCGGCCTGGGCTACGTCGGTCTTCCGCTGGCGGTCGAGCTGGCGCGTGCCGGCTACCGGGTGATCGGGCTGGACGTGTCATCCGCCGTTGTCGACCGATTGAACGCGGGACACTCCCACATCGCGGACATCGACGATGGCGATGTCGAGCCGCTGACCGCGCAGGGCCTGCTGACGGCGACGACGGACGCGGCACGGCTGGCCGAATGCGATGCGATTTCGATATGCGTGCCGACGCCTCTGTCGAAGACGCGCGATCCGGACGTGAGCTATGTTGCGGCGGCGGCGAAGGCGGTGGCTGCGACGCTCCGGCCGGGTCAGCTGGTGATACTCGAGAGCACGACTTATCCCGGAACGACGCGAGAGCTGGTCCTGCCGGAACTCGAGGCCGGCGGCCTGCGCGTCGGTCAGGACTTCTTCCTTTGCTTCAGTCCGGAGCGCGTCGATCCGGGCAATGAACGCTGGCTGATCCGGAACACGCCGAAGGTGATTGGTGGAATCACGTCATCATGCACGCGGTCGGGCGCGGCGCTGTACGGCCGGGCGATCGAACACATCGTGCGGGTGTCGACGACGGAAGCCGCCGAACTGACGAAGCTGCTGGAGAACACATTCCGGGCGGTGAACATCGCGCTCGTGAACGAGATGGCGCAGGTCGCGGACCGGCTCGACGTCGACGTGTTCGAGGTGATCGAGGCAGCGGCGACGAAGCCGTTCGGATTCATGCGCTTCGATCCGGGGCCCGGCATCGGCGGCCACTGCATTCCGCTGGACCCGCACTATCTGGCCTGGAAGATGAGAACGCTGAACTTCCGCACGCGGCTGATCGAGCTGGCGGGCGAAGTGAACAGCGAAATGCCGCGGTTCGTGGTGACGAAGGTACAGGATGCGCTCAACGTCCGGCAGAAGGCGGTCAACGGCAGTCGCATTCTGGTGATCGGCGCGGCATACAAGAAGGATGTCGACGATGTCCGGGAGAGTCCGGCCCTGGATGTGATGAATCTGCTGGAATCGAAGGGCGCGGAAGTCGCATTTCACGACCCGTACGTGTCCGAGGTGCGTCTCGAGAGCGGAAGTCGCCGGAGCGTGCCGTTGGATGCGGCCGAGATCGAGCGATCGGACTGTGTGGTGATCATAACGGATCACAGCGGCATCGACTGGGATGAGCTGTCGCGTGCGCATGCACCGATCGTCGACTCGCGCAACGTGCTGAAGGGGCGGGGCAACGACGTGATCGGCCTGAGCGGCCGGGTCCGTCGGGGTCCGGAACCGGCGACCGGGTGACGGACGGGCGAATCGTGGCACCGGGACGAGTCGACTTCCACAATCACCTGATCCCGGGCGTCGATGATGGCGCGCGGGATCGAATGGAGTCGGCGGAGGCCCTGGCTCTGTTCGCGAGTGAAGGGGTGAGCGCGCTGATCGCGACGCCGCACGTGGCGTTGTCGCTGATGGCGCGAGGCGAGATGGCCGGACGCCTTGCCGAGATCGACCGCGGCTGGGCGGACCTCGAGTCGGTCGCGGTCGGGCGTGGCACGGCGATACACCGGGGCGCCGAGCTCAGGCTGGATGCGGCCGATCCGGACCTCTCCGACGATCGTCTGCGGCTGGCGGGCACGCGCTTCGTGCTGGTCGAATTCCCTTACTTCACTGTGCCACCGCGATCGACACGGACGATCGCGCAGATCGTGCGGCATGGCTGGCTGCCGATCATCGCACATCCCGAACGCTACGATGGTCTCGAGGCGGACCTCGAGGTGGTCGGGCAGTGGCGGGATGCCGGTGCATACATACAGGTAAACGGCGCGGCCCTGCTCGGCCGCTACGGCGATGCCGCCCGTACGAACGCGATGCGCCTGCTGGCCGCGGGTCAGGTCGACTACCTGGGCAGCGACTACCATGCACGCGGCCGGATTCGCCTGACCGAATACTGCGACGCGATCACCGCCATGGGCGGAGCGGAGCAGGTGGCACTGCTGACGGCCACGAATCCGGCGCGGGTACTGGAGGACGAGCGGCCGGCGCCGGTACCGCCGCTGTCGGCGGTCGAATCCGGGCGCGACTGAGATGCGTCCAGCGGAGTTGTCCAGTCCGGACTCAGAGCGTCCGCGAGACGGAGTCGCGATCCTCGACGAGCCGGCGGAAATAGGGAATCGTGGCGCGCAGACCTTCTACGAGCGGCACGACAGGTTCCCATCCGAGGGCCGTCCGGGCGAGCGTGATGTCGGGCCGGCGGACCTTGGGGTCGTCTTCGGGCAGCGGCAGACTCTCGATGGTCGAGCTGCTGCCGGTCAACTCGATGATCGTGCGGGCGAGGTCACCTACAGTCAACTCGTTCGGGTTGCCGATATTGACGGGGCCGGTCACATCGGAATCGAAGAGACGGTAGATGCCGTCGACTTCATCGGTGACGTGGCAGAACGAGCGGGTCTGCGAGCCATCGCCGTAGACGGTCAGCGATTCGCCGCGCAGTGCCTGGACAATGAAATTGGAGACGACCCGGCCATCGCTGGGTCGCATGCGCGTTCCATACGTGTTGAAAATGCGGACAATGCGGGTTTCGAGTCCGTGGAAGCGGTGATAGGCCATGACCATGGCTTCGGCGAAGCGTTTCGCCTCATCGTAGACGCCGCGCGGGCCGACAGGATTGACGTGGCCCCAGTACGATTCGGGCTGGGGGTGGACCTGCGGGTCGCCGTACACTTCGGAGGTCGAGGCCAGCAGGTAGCGCGCGTTCTTGGCTCTCGCGAGGCCGAGCGTCTTGTGAGTTCCGAGGCTGCCCACCTTGAGCGTCTGGATCGGCAGTTCGAGATAGTCGACCGGACTGGCCGGGCTGGCGAAGTGGAGAACGCCATCGAGCGGGCCGTCGACGTAGACGAAATTGGTGACGTCGTGAACGACGAAACGGAACGCGGCATTGCCGGTGAGATGCGCGATATTGTCGGGCGATCCGGTGATCAGGTTGTCCATGCCGATGACTTCGTGGCCTTCGGCAATGAAGCGATCGCAGAGGTGTGATCCGAGGAAGCCGGCAGCGCCAGTAATGAGGACTCTCATGGGCGGGAAGGTTACCGGCGCCGAAGTCGCGGCACAAGGACGAAGGTGGGGGGTGCCGCGCCGGCCACGGAGGGTGTCGGAGAGCGTGTCGAAAGGGAACTGCAATGCACGTTGCGGTGATCGGGACGGGATACGTCGGGCTGGTGGTCGGTGCGGGTCTGTCCGACAGCGGCAACGACGTGGTCTGCGTCGACATTGTGGAATCGAAGATCGAGCAGTTGAGGCGAGGCGAGATCCCGATCTACGAGCCGGGTCTCGACCCACTGGTACGTCGCAACCTCGAAGATGGTCGATTGCGGTTCAGCACGGACGTGGCGGCGGCGGTGCGGGAATCGGAGGTGATCTTCATCGCGGTCGGCACGCCGCCGGGTGAGGACGGATCGGCGGACCTTCAGCATGTGCTCGCGGTTGCCGAGACGATCGGCCGGAGCATGAACGGCGACAAGGTCGTCATCACGAAGAGCACGGTTCCGGTCGGAACGGCGATGCTGGTGCGCAGGGCGATCGAGGAGCAGACGACGTACCGGGCGCATATGTGCTCGAATCCGGAGTTCCTGAAAGAGGGCGCGGCTGTCAACGACTTCATGAAACCGGACCGGGTAGTGGTGGGCGTCGATTCGGAGCATGCGCGTAATGTGCTGGAACGGCTGTACGCGCCGTTCGTGCGCACGGGCAATCCGGTCATCTTCACGGACATCGCGTCGGCCGAGATCACGAAGTACGCGGCGAACGCGATGCTGGCGACGCGCATTTCATTCATGAACATGATTGCCGGTCTGTGCGAGCGGGTGGGCGCGGATGTCACGCTGGTACGCAAGGGGATCGGGACGGATGAGCGGATCGGCCCCGCGTTCCTGTTCGCGGGGTGTGGCTACGGCGGCAGCTGTTTCCCGAAGGACGTCCAGGCATTGATCCGGACGTTGACGGAGAACGGCGTCGATGCGGGTCTGCTGGAGGCGGTCGAGCGAATCAACCAGGTTCAGAAGCACATGCTGGTCGAGCGCGTACACGAGCGTTTCGGCGCGGATCTGGGCGGCCGGCGGTTCGCCGTCTGGGGGCTGAGCTTCAAGCCGGAGACGGACGATCTGCGTGAGGCGCCCTCGCTGGTCGTGGTCGAG
>Ga0055448_10000092_pt1 | contig 19592 bp, 16 predicted proteins | sample China_Galinas_PW_4_FD_57744 | JGI IMG/M metagenome (GOLD analysis project Ga0055448, IMG submission 57744) | Wetland microbial communities from San Francisco Bay, California, USA, that impact long-term carbon sequestration - China_Galinas_PWA_D2 | ecosystem: Environmental > Aquatic > Marine >... | reverse complement strand
CGACCTCCGCGCGGATATGTCGCGCGGTGTCCTCCGCGAGTGCGAGCATGGGGGACGGCTCTGTCGGCACGTCTGATCAGTCCGTCTTCAGCGTCTTCTTCCTCGCGGCCGGGAACAGCACGTTGTTCAGGATGAGTCTGTAGCCGGGGGAGTGGGCGTGCAACGAGAGGTCGGTCGGCGCATCACCGATCTGGTGCTGGGGGTCTTCAGGATCATGGCCGCCATAGTATGTCCACGTGCCCTGCTCGTAGTTGCCGTGAATGTACTTCACCCATGGCGTGCCCTCCTCCTGCGCCAGCACAACGACCCCCGGCTTGAGACGGTCACGGCGGAAACTCGTCGTCAGGCCGTAGAAATCGCCGATCACTGACTCGTGGTTCTGCACCAGCATCGCCGGGACGGGATCGAACTTCGCACTGAACTCGAACAGCTCGAATACACCGAGGGGCTGACGCCACGGCGTGTTCACCTGGTGTCCGTCGATGTCACTGAATGCGTTAACGGTCGGATTCGTCTGCACCTGCGCATCGCGAAACGCGAATGTGCGGTCCCAGTGCATCTTCGTGGTCGCATCCGGGTCAATCCCGGTGCCGTCACTGAACGCGGCGGCAATGTCGACACCCATTGCCGCGAGCGCCAGCTCGATCGTCTCGGTGGCAGTGCACATTGCGAAGACGAATCCGCCCTGGGCGACATAGAGGCGAATCTGCTCGGCGACCGCCTTCTTGAGTGCGGGCACATTCGGCTGGCCGAACTGCCTGGCCAGTGCCTCATTCTGCTGGATCGCTTCCTGCAGCCAGGGCGAACCGGCGTAGCTGATGTAGAACTTCGAGTACTGTCCCGTGAAATCCTCGTGGTGCAGGTGCAGCCAGTCGTATTCGGACAGGCGCCCCTGGAGCACCTCGGGATCCCAGATCTTGTCGTACGGAATGCCGGCATAGTCGAGCGCGAGCGTGACCGCGTCGTCCCATGGATTGGCGTTGCCCGGTGTGTAGACGGCGATGCGCGGCGCCCGCTCGAGGACGACCGATTCCATGTTCGAGTCCTCGATGGACGCACGGATGCCGGCCACACCGACGGTGTTCACGGGTTCGGTCGTGACACCGCGGAGCGCCGCTTCGCGCCGGACTTCGGGCGCATCCGCCAGGAGGAACGAGCCGTTCCGATAGTTGAGCAGCCATTCGGCGGTGAAGCCCTGCTGGATGGCCCAGAAAGTCAGACCGTAGGCCTTGAGGTGGTTGTTCTGGTCGCGGTCCATGGGCACGAGCAGGAACTGCGCCTGCACACCGGTCGCGACAGACATCAGGAATGCGAGGATCGCGAGAGTTCGACGCATTCGATCCTTTCCGTTCCTCACGGTTGCCGGTTCCGGGCAGCCAGGCGTTCGAGTTCCCGCCGGGCCTGTGGCGCGAGAGCGCTCCGAGGATACTCGAACACGAGCTGTTCGAGCAACACGCGCGCTTCGGCCGGCGATTCACGGTCGATCCGGCGCCGCGCAAGCGTGAGGAGCGCGGCGGGCGCTTCAGGCGAGCCCGGCAATTCGGTAACAATGTCGCGCCGCACCTGATCCGCTTCGGCGACCAGTCCGATGCGGTCCGCCAGGTTCGCCGTAAAGTCGAGGATGGCCGCACGCTCCGCGTCGACGAGCCGTTCCGATCCCGAGTACAGCAGCATCACGCCCACTCGCCCATCACCTGCGGACATCGATGCCAGCCCGCGGCCGACCAGCGCACCACCCGAGTCGGAGAGTCGGCCGAGCAGTGACGCCAGCCTGATCGCTTCCGTGGCCTCCGGTCCGGACAGCAGCGGTGCCGCGGCAATGATCTGCGCGCGCGCCCGCCGCACATTGCCGAGCGTCATCAGCACGCGACCCCGTGCGAGACTGACGTGGGGCCCATCGATTCCCGCGAGCACCTGTCCGGCGTCAGTGGCGCGACCGGCGTCCACAAGTGCATTCGCGAGGACAGCGGCAGCGAGATCGGATTCCGTACCGGAACCCGGTTCGTCAACAAGCTGAGTGAGCTGCGCAATGGCATCATCGAACGTTCCCTGGCGTGCCAGCATCTGGATGCGCAGGGACATCGCCTGCCTGCGTTCGGGCGAGCCGGGCTCGAGCTGGTCCTCGACCTCGCGGTAGACCGCCGCCGCCCTCGCCGTGTCGCCCAACGACAGTGCCAGCTCGGCCACGCGGGTGCGGACGGGGAGCATCGGATCCAGCTCGGCACCTTCCGCCACGATCCGGCCATATGCCCAGAGCGCGAGTCGGCGCAACCCGGCACCATCCGCGCGACGCCCGACCTCCACCAGGAACGTGGCCCGGTCCGGACCCGGCAACCGGGACAGCAGCCTGTCGGCAATCGAGCCGGCGCGGTCATCGAGACCCGCGTCGATCGCCAGCTGGACCGCCGCTTTCATCCGGGCGGGCATGGCGGGCTCGCCGACGAGCGCGTCGACCAGGCCGGGAATTACCGAGGCCCCCGCATCGGGCAGGCTTGCGAGTCTGCGCCGTACAAGCAGGAACGCTTCGCCGTGCGGGCCGATCGCTCTGGCCCACTCACGAGCCACGGCCTGCGGCTCGCCGAGCTCCGCCCACGCATCACCGAGCTCGAGTGCCAGCGCGTCAGGTCGACGTATCCGCGACCGACCTCGTTCGAGCGTGTGTACCGCCTTCTCGAACGCCCCACGGCTGCGCCACATGCGCGCAAGCTCGCGATACGGCGTCTCGATCGCCGGCATCGCGTCGATCCATGAGGCTGCCGCCGAGTCGAGCTGCGGTTCCAGATTGAGTCGGGAAAGCGCGCGGATCCGGACCTGGTGAGCGATGGTCGAGCCGGGATCGAGAGACAGTAACGTGTCGACCACGGGAAGGATGTCCTCCGCGTGTCCGCGCAGGCTCGCTATGCGCTCGAATCCGAGCAGTCCACTGAGAGAAACGGGATTCCTGCAGAGCAATGCGCGCAGCAGCGTGTCGGCGGGATCATACGCTCCTCTCGCCTCGAGTGCCGCTACCTTCTCGAGTACTGCCTGCTCCGTCTGGACCGCGCCGTGGGCCGGGCCGGCCAACACGGAGCCGACCAGTGCGGCGAGGGCGGCCGCACCGCGTACAGTGGGTGCGGTCCCGCGCCTCATTCGCGACGCCGACCTTCCGCGCCCGGCGCCACACGGTTGATTCGCTCGAAGTACTCGAGGATCATCCTGCGGTATGCGGGTGGCAGGTTCCTGAGCTCTTCTGGCGTCGGTACGCGGTATCGCACCGACGTGTCGAGCAGGGACGCCTCGAGTGCGGGCGGAATCGATGGTGTGTACTCGCCCGGCCGTTCGGCGACGCGTTCGCTGCTTGTCTCGTCCCGCTCGAGCGTGCGCCCGGCATCCAGCAGACGGTGGAACAGCCGCTCCTGCCTCGCCAGCACATCCGCCGGTGGACGGCCACCCTCGAGGTCGCGCGCGATCCGTTCCGCCTCCTGCGCCATGGCCTGCAGGTCACCCAGCACGTCGTCGCGACGACCCATGTCCTGATGTACGCCTTCCAGCCGTGATGCGATGTCACGCTGCTCCTGTGCCATTCGGTTCAGCTGTTGCGCCATTGCCTGCGGCTGAAGGTGGAGCGGCACAAGCGAATTCGATCGGCCGTTGAGCTGCCCCTGCTGCTGCGCGATCTGCTGGAGCTGCTGCATGGCCTGCTCAGTGCCGCTCCCGTTCTGTTGCTGCTGGCCCTGCTGCTGGCTGTTCAGCAAGGACAGCGCGAGCCGGTTCAGCGCCTCCACGGTCTCACCCGCCTGCTGTGAAGGCAACTCACCCCTGCCCTGCTGAGCCTGGTCGAGAGCCTGCATCGTCTTCTGCATGCTCAGGTTCGCCCGGCCCAGGGCCGCACCCACCTCGCGGCTCATCGAACCGGCCTGATCCACCGCCTGCGCCAGGTTGCGGCCGAGTTGCTCGAGGCCCTGCTGGAGCGCCACCTGCTCCTCGCGCAATGCCTGCGTGCCCGCTCCTTCGCCGCCGCGTTCACCAGCCTGCTGGCCGGTCTGTTGTGGGTTGTCGCCACCCTGTTGCTGGCCGGTACCACCCTGCTGCTGTTGTCCGCGCTGGCCGCTCTGTTGCTGTTGTCCGCCCTGGCCGCCCTGCTGCTGTTGTCCGCGCTGGCCGCCCTGCTGCTGTTGTCCGCGCTGACCGCCCTGCTGCTGTTGTCCGCGCTGACCACTCTGTTGCTGTTGTCCGCGCTGACCGTCCTGTTGCCGGACCTGGTCCTGCGACTGTGCCGAATCGGGCAGGCTGTCAGTACGGTTGGCCTGCTGCTGCATCTGCTCCTGGAGCGCCTGCTCGCGTTGCGCCAGCGAAAGTGCCTCGTTCGTGGCCCGTTCGATGGCTTCCTGCATTGCCTGCTGCGAAGCGTTGGCCATGCCCTTGCGCGTATCATCGAGCCGATCCGCGGCCTGCTCCAGCCTGTTCGCGGCCTGCTCACCGGCTTGCGCTGCCTGCTCGGACTGCTGCAACGAGGCCTTGCGGGCGGCCTGCTCCATCCGGTCGCGGGCGCCATTGACGTCCTGTCTGGCCTGGTCGATCTCCTTCGCGGCCTGCTTGCGGTTGCGGGCCTCGAGGTCGTGACCGAGCTGCTCGAGCCTGGAGTCGAGCTGCTTCGCCTTCTCCTCGAGGTCCCGCTGCGCCGGGGCCGTCTGAGGAGGGGGCGTCTTCGAGCGGAGTGCTTCAGAGATCGCCTGCTGCTGGGTCGCGAGTTCACGCGCTTCCTGGGCGAGGGCTCCGGTCTTCTGTTCGATGGCGTTGTTCTCGAGGTCTTCGAGCGTGTCCTCGAGACGCTGGCGCAGTTCATCCTGACTGCTGGCCAGCTGTTCGAGCGCTTTTCGGAGCTGCTCGGGATCGAGCCTGTCGAGCGCCTGTTCGAGCTGGTCGACCTGTTGCCGCGTACCGGGATCCATCATGCGGTCGTACAGGTCACGCAGCTCGTCGAGCTTCTTCCGTGTGTCCGGGTCCTCGAGCCCGGCGTCCGCGATGGCGCGTTGAATCGACTCGATGCGGTCCCGCATTGCCTCGAGATCCTGCTGCACCTTCTTCTGTTCCTCGAGAATCCTGCGTGCCTGCTCGGACTCGCGAAAACCCAGTGATCCCTGCGAGCTCGACTTGCCACCGGCCTCGCCGGTCCGGCTGGATGGGTCATTGCGCCGTGCATTGGACGCCTGGGTTCGACGCTCGAGCGTGCGCGTCGCGTCGTTGAGGTCCCGTGTGCGCTGCGCGAGTTCCTCCGCATCGCGGGCGAGCCGCTCGGCTTCCGTCGTCACGCGATCACGCAGTTCCGCGGCGCCCGGCAGGTACAGCGCGAACGTGGTCGATACGCCGGTCTGGTGCTCGGGTGAGTTGTCGGATACGCGGATGAAATACCGGATGGTGTCTCCCGGCAGCACATCACGCTGGCGCAGATCGAGGATGCCGCGGACGAGCACTCGATCGCCGCCGCTGTCGACCGGCAGCGTCATTTCGATGGGGGGATCGGCACGACCGGCCGCACTGATGCGCCAGCTGACGACCGTCGCGCCGGCAATGCCGTAATCGTCGCGGGCATCGCCGACAATCGCGTGGATCCGTGACGCATCGATCAGCGTGTCGCGACCGGGAAACGTGATCTCGACATCGGGTGGCGCATCAGGCAGCAGCGTGATTTCGAGCGGCGCGGGCGGCGACATCAGCACCGATCCATCGTCACCCGAGAGATCCCAGTCGTACCCCCCCGCCACGCTCGGCACCCAGGTAGTGTGGAACGCCGTGCCATCGACGTCCATGCGGACCGTCGTTCCCGCGCCGTCGTCGAGCGCCGAGCGGTCGAGTTCGCGGGTTGCGTGTCCTTCGATGAGGAGCACCGTACCCTTCGGCAGCTCGAGAGGCGGCACATCCGTGGCATAGCGGTCCGGTGACCGGCCCGTGTAGCCCGGATAGCGTGCCACCACGGTCAGGTCCGTCACGAGCAGCGGGTCCCGGGGCGTGATCGTGAACACTCGACTTCGCGCGCCATCCGGTGCCTCCACCCAGTACTGCGTGACCGCGTCGATCGCCTTCACCAGCACGCTGGCCCGCTCATCGAGCACGGACGCGGTCTCACGGCGCGGGATGTCACCTTCGGCTCGCCACACGACCGTGATGGCAAAGCGGCCGTCGGCGCGCACGCGTATCGCGAGGTCCGAGCCCCGCTCGACTTCGACATCGCCCGGTTCGACTTCGAGCGGCGGCAGCGGCGGCGACGCCAGATGCGCCAGCGGATGCAGCAGCGGCGTCCACGCCGTTCCGGTTCGATCGGGTCGGGTGAAGCCGACAACGGCCAGGACGGCGGACAGTCCGGCCAAACTGGATCCGATGACGACGACTCTGCGTCTGGCGCGCGCACCGATCCGTCCGGCCACGGCGGCAGGTCGGGATCCGGCGAACCGCAGGCCGACAATGCCGTGTTCGCGGCGAAACAGAGCCGAAGATGTGCCCGCCGGAACGCTACGGCCGAGCTCGAGCATTGCCAGGACCGAGCCGGGCGCCAGACCGGCGTGATCATCGGCGGTCGAAGCCAGGTCGCGTTCGCCGGTTCCGTTCTGCCAGCGGCGCCACGCGCCGGCCACGATCAGTGCCATCAAAACCAGACCCACGGTTTCGATCAGCAGCGGAGCCGCGCTCGGCTCGATCCAGGGCGAAGCGCCGGCAAGCAACCAGGCCAGTCCGAGTGTGGCCGGCACCACGAGCAGGGCCGCACCCACCACCGCCAGCGCCACATCGCGGCGGACTCGGCGGCGTGCCGCACGGACCAGGTCATCCAGGACAGTCGAACGAGGGCTCATGATGCGACCTGCGACAGCGCGAAAAGAAACAGATTGACGCCCATCCGGAACGCCTGCTCCCGAAGCGCCTGGGAATCGCCGTACACGTCCGCGTCTTCCCAGCCATTGCCGAGATCCGATTCATACGAATAGTAGACCACCAGCCGACCCCCATGGAAGATGCCGTAGCCGCGAGGCGGCTTGCCGTCGTGGCGGTGGATCTTGGGCAGACCGCGCGGAAAACCGTACATCATGTGGTAGACCGGATGATCGACCGGAACCTCACGCAACTCGGCGTCCGGGAACACCCGTCGTATTTCACGCCTGAAGCTCTCATCCATGCCGTAGTTGTCATCGGCGTGAAGGAAACCGCCCGACTCGAGATAGCGCCGCAGCATGGCGAGATCATCATCGGAGAACTTCACGTTCCCGTGGCCGGTCATGTAGAGGTACGGGTAGCTCCACAGGGCCGGGTCGGTCAGCTTCGTCGTTGCCGGCCGTTCCGAAACCTCGATGCCGGTCCGTGCACGGATCTCCTTCAACAGGTTCGGCAGGCCGGTCGGATTGGCGTACCAGTCGCCACCTCCATCGTACTGGAGCTGCGCGATCGTGAGCACGCCCTGTTCCTGTGCCGTTACCGATGTCGCTGCCGCCGCGAATGCGAACGCGAGGATCGGGGCGGCTACGGTCGTCAGAAGTTTCACTCCTCCTCCACATCCCGGAGAGCGAGCCGGTAGGCTTCGCGTCGCGGGATTCCGAGCAGACGAGCCGCTTCGCGGGCCGCCGCGCTGGGAGACCTGCCTTCCCGAAGCAGGCCGTGCACGACGCGTTCCACTTCCTCCGGACCCGGTGCCGCTGCCGGAGGAGCGCCACCCAGCACTACGACGATTTCCCCTCGAACCGCCGCTTCATCGTAATAGGCGATGGCTTCTTCGAGGGTTCCACGAAATGTCGATTCGTGCAGCTTCGTGAGTTCCCTCGCGACCGCGACCGGCCGTTCGCCGCCGCTGGCTGACGCGAGATCGTCGAGCAGGCGGTTCAACCGACCCGGTGCCTCGAACAGAATCGTCGTACACGGTGAACCGGCCACCGATTCGAGCGCCCGCGCTCGCGCCCCGCCCGACCGCGGCAGAAACCCGAAAAACGTGAACGGCTCCGCCGGCAGACCGGACGCGACCAGGCCGGCCAACACGGCCGATGCGCCGGGGATGGGCACGACCTCGTGACCGGCATCCAGAACGGCGCGTGTCAACCGAAGACCGGGATCCGACACCACCGGCGTACCCGCGTCGGACACGATCGCCACATCCTCGCCCGCGGCCAGCCAGCCCAGCAGCTGAGCGACCCTCGACTCCTCATTGTGCGCGTGCGCCGACAGCGGCCGCTGCTCGATGCCGTAGTGGCGCAGCAGCACGCTCGTCCGTCGCGTGTCTTCCGCCAGCACGTGGCGGACGCGACCGAGCACCTCGACAGCACGGAACGTGAGATCGCCGAGGTTTCCGATCGGAGTGCTTACCACGTACAGACTGGCCACTTCGCCCTCCGCCGGGGTCAGGTCCATGCAAGAGCGGGGCGACGGCCGAATGCCGCCACCCCGCTTCCCTGCCGATGCACAGGCGGCCCGGTCAGAGGTATTCCTCGATCTTCCGTTCGAGTTGTGCCCTCGGAACCGCGCCGACGACCGTGTCAACGTGCTTCCCGTCCTTGAAGAACAGGATGCTCGGTATCGATCGGATGCTGTACTTCACCGTGGTCTGCTGATTCGAATCGACGTCCAGTTTGCCGAACCGCACCCGCCCATCATAGTCGTGCGCGAGCTGTTCGATGATCGGCTCGACCATCCTGCACGGACCACACCAGACGGCCCAGAAATCGACGATCGACAGACCGTCGTGTTCTTCGATGACCTCCGGGAAGTTGGCATCCGTGACCACTACCGGCCCGCCATTCTCCGTCATCCGCCGCTCCTTTTCATGTTGCGTCCGCACGTGCCAGCCGTGCGGTCCGGTCGTATGTTGCCGGGCGACCCCGTTCGACTCGAACCCTGGAGCCGAAGCTGGAATACGCACTCGATCACGTGGCGATCGCGGTCCCTTCGATCCGCGCTGCATTGCCGGCCTTCGAACTCATCTCGGGCGCCAGTGGTTCCCCGATCGAGACCGTGCCGGCGCAGAAAGTCAACGTCGTGTTCGTCGGCACTGCCGGCTGTCGCCTCGAACTCGTCGAACCTGCGGGCAGCGACTCGCCGATTGCGCGCTTTCTCGGACGTCGCGGACCGGGGCTGCACCACATCGCGTATCGCGTCGCCGACATTGCGACCGTCCTGGCGGATCTGGCCGCCCGCGGCTATCACCTCATTGACGCTGCCCCGCGAGCCGGAGCGCACGGCCGGCTGGTCGCGTTCATCCACCCGCGGAGCACCAGTGACGTGCTGATCGAACTCGTGCAGGATGTTCGCTGAAGGCCGCCGGCGACGGCCGGTCCACTACGGCTCGCGGTTCGTGATCGCCTCGATGCCGATCTGCTCGATCATCCAGGTCCGGTTGTTCGACCACACCAGCGTATAGGGAACGTCGGCGTTCTTCCCGCCGATTCTCATGTTGACGATTGCGCGTATCGCCTCGTCCCGCCGGCCCGGCACGACCTCGAACCGCCGGATCGTGAAGCTCTCATGCCGGAGGATCGACGCGAGCGCGAACATCTGCTGGTCCACGTCCGCGCGCGCATCCCGGTTCAGCACCGAACCGTCCACCGTGCCGAACAGCCGGGCCATGGTATCGAGATCATTCGAGTTCACGGCGCGCAGGAACTGCTCGATCACGAGCTGTGTCGCGACCTCCGGGTTCTGCGGCATCGGGTTCTCAGGCTCTGGCAGACCGGAGCCGCACGCGGCGGCAAAGAACACCGCAATGAGAGCCGGAACGGCTCGCTGCTGGCATCGTGACCGCATCTGTCTACATCCCCCTTCATGGAGAAGACGCTGGAAGGTCATCGGCCTCACGAAACCTGTCAAGCGGTCAACGCGCCCTGTTCCGCACGGGCGAACGTGAGGTTGTTGTCCGCGCCCCGGTCGATCCGGATCGTGTCACCGTCATCGAACTCGCCATCCAGTATCCGAAGCGCCAGCGGATTCTGGATCAACCTCTGGATCGCCCGCTTCAGGGGACGCGCACCGAAGGCCGGATCGTAGCCCGCCTCCGCCACGACATCTTCCGCCGCCTCCGTGATGTCCAGCGCGATCCGTCGCTCGGCGAGCAGCTTGCCGACCCGCTCCAGCTGAAGCTCGACAATTCGGCGCAGCTGGGGCTTCGTCAGTGGCCGGAAGACAATGACGTCGTCGACGCGGTTCAGAAACTCCGGTCTGAAGTATCGGCGCATTTCGCCGAGCACCACACTTTCGACTGGCGCCCAGTCGCCGCCCGCGTTCTCGAGAATGTACTGGCTTCCGATGTTCGACGTCATGATGATGACCGTGTTCCGGAAGTCCACGGTTCGACCCTGCGCGTCCGTGAGCCGGCCGGCATCGAGGATCTGGAGGAACAGGTTGAACACCTCGGGATGCGCCTTCTCGATCTCGTCGAACAGGATCACCGAATACGGCCGGCGCCGCACCGCCTCCGTCAACTGGCCGCCTTCCTCGTAGCCGACGTAGCCGGGCGGCGCGCCGATCAGTCGCGCGACCGCATGCTTCTCCATGTACTCCGACATGTCGATGCGGACCATGGCATCTTCGTCGGCGAACAGGAACTCGGCGAGCGCTCTCGCCGTTTCCGTCTTCCCCACGCCGGTCGGGCCGAGAAAGATGAAGCTGCCGATCGGCCGGTCCGGATCCTGCAACCCGGCACGGCTGCGGCGCACCGCGTCCGCCACTGCGTGTGTTGCCTCCTCCTGCCCTATGACGCGGGCCGACAGCGCGTCCTCGAGCCGACTCAGCTTCGCCTTCTCCGACTCGAGCATGCGGGACACCGGAATGCCGGTCCAGCGTGCGACGATCTCGGCGACGTCGTCAGCGTCGACCTCCTCGTTCAGGAACTTGCCGCGCGACTGGAGCTCGCGCAGCCGGTCTTCCGCCGCCGACAGATCCTTCTCGAGGCGAGGCAGCTCGCCGTACTGGATCTCGGCCGCCCGCGCCAGGTCACCCGTACGCGTTGCACGCTCGACCTCGACCCTCAACCGGTCCATCTTTTCCTTCAACTCGCGAATGCGAGCAATGCCGTCCTTCTCCGCCTGCCAGGCCGCCTTCAGTGCGCCCGCGCGCTCGCGCAGCTGGGCCAGTTCGTTCTCGATCCCTGCCAGTCGCTCCCTCGCCTCGGCCTCCTTCTCGTGCTCGAGCGCCGTCCGTTCGATCTCGAGCTGGATGATTCGACGCTCGACCTCGTCGATCTCGACCGGCATCGAGTCGATCTCGATGCGCAGCCGGGATGCCGCCTCGTCAATCAGGTCGATGGCCTTGTCCGGCAGAAAACGGCCGCCGATGTAGCGATCCGACAGCTTCACCGCCGCCACGATGGCGCCATCCGTGATCTTCACCCCGTGATGCACCTCGTACCGTTCCTTCAACCCCCTCAGGATCGCGACCGCATCCTCCACACCCGGCTCCCCCACAAAGACTGTCTGGAACCGACGCTCGAGCGCCGGGTCCTTCTCGATGTGCTTGCGGTATTCATCCAGTGTCGTCGCGCCGACCAGCCTCAGCTCGCCACGCGCCAGAGGCGGCTTCAACATGTTGCCCGCGTCCACAGCGCCTTCCGCCGCGCCGGCTCCCACGATCGTGTGCAACTCATCAATGAAGACGACGTAGCGACCCTCCGCCTCACTCAGCTCCTTCAGCACCGACTTCAGCCGCTCCTCGAATTCACCGCGGTACTTCGCACCCGCCACCATCGCCGCAATGTCCAGCTGGATCAGCTTCTTCTCCTTCAGCGACTCCGGCACATCGCCGCTCACAATGCGCTGCGCCAGACCCTCGACGATCGCCGTCTTCCCCACGCCCGGCTCGCCGATCAGGACCGGATTGTTCTTCGTGCGACGGCTCAGCACCTGCACCACGCGGCGAATCTCGTCGTCCCGGCCGATCACCGGATCCAGCTTGCCCGCTCTCGCCGCATCCGTCAGGTCGCGCGCGAAGCGCTCGAGTGCCCGGTACTTCTCCTCAGGCGTCTGATCCGTAACACGGTGCGAACCGCGTACCGCCTCCAGAGCCTCCTCGAGTGATTCCCGCGTCGCCCCCTGCTCCGTCAACAGATCCCGCGTCGTCGAACCCTTCTGTATCGCCAGACCCAGCAGCAGATGCTCCGTCGACACGTACTCGTCCTTCAACTTCGCAGCCGATGCGGCCGCCACGTCGAAGATCTGGTTCAGCTCCCGGCTGATCGTCGGATGTGAACCACCCGTCTGTTTCGGCAACCGGTCCAGCGCCTGAACCAGGCCGTCGCTCAGACGCGCAACGTTCACTCCCACCTTCTGGAGAATCGGGACGACCACCGTTTCGTCCTGGTCCAGCAGCGCGTGCAGCAGATGCACGTCCTCGAGCGAGGGATTGCCCCGCCTCGTCGCCTCCGCCGCCGCCGCCTGGATCGCCTCCGCCGCCTTGATCGTCAGCCTGTCCTGGTTCAGCACTCCGCCTTCCTTTCCCTTCAGTGCCCGACCGGCCCTCAGGCCGGCCCGCGCCCGATCCGCGAACGACCCGCGCACGTTCGCCGCCGCCGCCGGTGGGGGCAAGGCGTATGCCCTGATTCGCTGCCGATCTGGCAGCCCGGCCGCTGGATTCGCCGCGGCGGCCGTGATCGGCCGGTCTGCGCTCCAGCGCGCTGCCCGGTTGTCCGCCGGAACAACGGCGAGGATATTCGAGGTACACTCGTGGCGGTGGAGATTCTCGGACGGGAGTGAGGCCTTGTCGGTTCGTGGGTTCCTTGTGTTCGCGGTACTGCTGGCGGGCGGTTGTCGTCCTGACCAGCCGGAAGTCATGGCGCCGGATGTGTTCGTCGGGGTGATGATCGATCTGCGCGAAGCGCTACGCGACAGTGTGGATGCTGTCGGCTTCGCGGCGAGGCGCGACTCGATCCTGCTGGCGGCCGGGGTGACGGATTCAATGCTGATCGAGTTCGCGCGGCGGCACGGGCGGGATGCGACGTACATGGCGGCTTTGTGGGACAGTGTTGATCAGGTGGTGAACGAAGTGAAGCAGGACAGCCTGATGGGGCTCGACACGGCCCGGGTTCCGTGAAGCGGCGAGTGCTGGTGGTTGTGCTGGCGCTGTCGAGCGGTTGCGGTTTCGATCGGGAGCGTCCATCGCCGATCGAGACGGACGAGCAGGCGAACCTGAGCGTCGAGGTCCTGTCGCCGCGGACGGGCACGGTTCTGGGTGCCGGCACGGATGTGACGGTCGAGGTATCTGCACGGGACCTTTCGGGTGACCGGCTCGAGGGCATCGGATTCGTGGCTCGTCGATCGGGCTCGGGTGGAAACGCAACGCTGGATTCGCTGGCGCAGGCGACGGGCGGCGGCACGCTTGCGGTGCGCGAGTTCACGTTCACGGTTCCGGCATTGCTGCCGGTGAACACACAGATCGATCTCTTCGGGATCGCCTATGGTCCCGGCGCGCAGGTCCGCGTGTCAGCGCCGCGTTCCGTTACGGTCATACCGTGCATGGAGAATGTACCGGGCTGCTGAACGGCCGGCGGATGTGCTGTCTGCCCCATCGCGGGCGACTTTGCCGATCCGGTCGAGACGATCCTGCCACTGCCCTTTCGCCGCCCTCCTCGTTGTTCACTCCCACTCGATGGTGGCCGGCGGCTTGGAGCTGATGTCATAGCATACGCGGTTCACGCCGCGTACCTCATTGATGATGCGGGCGGAGATGCGGCCGAGCACGTCGGGCGGGAAAGGAAACCAGTCCGCGGTCATGCCGTCGCGGCTGGTCACGGCGCGCAGGGCGATCACGTTTTCGTATGTTCTCGCATCACCCATGACGCCGACACTGCGCACGGGAAGCAACACGGCGAAAGCCTGCCAGATGTCGTCGTAGAGTCCGGCCGCATGGATCTCGTCGAGGTAGATGGCATCGGCGTCCCGGAGCACGGCCAGCCTTTCGCCGGTCACATCTCCGAGCACGCGGATGGCCAGGCCGGGTCCCGGGAACGGGTGCCGGCCCACGAGTTCTTCGGGCAGACCGAGTTCGCGGCCGACCTGGCGGACCTCGTCCTTGAACAGCTCGCGCAGCGGCTCGACCAGCTGGAACGGCATGTCGGGCGGAAGACCGCCGACATTGTGGTGCGTCTTGATGACAGCGGACGGACCGCGAACCGACACGGATTCGATGACGTCCGGGTAGAGCGTACCCTGGACGAGGAATCCTGCCTCGCCGCCGGCCTCCTTCGCCGCCCCCTCGAACACGCGGATGAACACCTCGCCAATGATCCGGCGCTTCCGTTCCGGATCGACCTCGCCTTCCAGTCGACCGAGGAACCGGTCGGCTGCATCGATGACGACGAGACGGATGCCGAGATGCCTGCGGAATGTCCGTTCGACGCTCTCGCGCTCGCCTTTCCGCAGGAGTCCCGTATCCACGAAGATGCACGTCAGCGCATCGCCGATCGCGCGGTGCACGAGGGCTGCCGCAACGGACGAGTCAACGCCACCGGACAGACCGCAGATGACCTTCGCGGTACCGACCTGCGCGCGAATCCGGCCGACGGACTCATCAATGAACGAACCGGCCGTCCAGTCCGGCTGACATTTGCAGATGCGGAACAGGAAGTTCGAGATGATCTCATCGCCGCGGGGCGTATGAGCCACCTCGGGGTGGAACTGGACGCCGTAGATCGGCCGGTCGACTGCGCAGAAGGAAGCAACCGGCAGGTCGGCCGTGGACGCCAGTGCGCGGAATCCCGCCGGCGCGGCCTCGACGTGATCTCCGTGACTGGCCCACACCGTTGCGCTCTCGCCTTGTCGGAAGCCTTCGAACAGGGCGTCCGCCTCTTCGATCTTCAGGTCCGCACGGCCGTACTCACGGTGGCCTGCCACGACCCGTGCGCCGCTCATCTGTGCGATCAGCTGCATGCCGTAGCAGATGCCGAGGACCGGAACGCCGAGATCCAGCAGGCCGGGATCCGCGTTCGGCACGCCTTCGTCGTAGACGGATGACGGACCGCCGGAGAGGATGATGCCGCGAGGCTGCCATTCCCTCACCCGGTCGAGCGACACGGTGGGTGGATGGATCTCGCAGTACACTCGCTCCTCGCGGATACGGCGAGCGATCAGCTGCGTGAACTGCGAACCGAAATCGAGGATGAGGATGCGGTTTCGCATTCAGTCGGCTGCACCCCGTTCGGGTTGAATCAGATCCTGCCACGTCTCGCGAGGCCGGATCACGCGGGCCACGGCGCCGTCCACGAGGATTTCCGCCGGCCGTGGCCGTGAGTTGTAGGTCGACGCCATCGAGAAACCGTATGCGCCGGCGGTCCTGATCGCGAGCAGATCATCGGGTTCCGGCAGCGCGATCGTGCGATCGAGGCCCAGGAAATCGCCGCTCTCGCAGACCGGCCCGACCACGTCGACCTCGAGTTCCTGCCGGCCGGCCACGCGCCGGACGTGATCAATGCGGTGCCAGCTCGAATAGTGACTCGGCCGCAGCAGGTCGTTCATGCCGGCATCCGTGATTACGAACGTCTTGCCGCCCATGCGCTTTACGTACAGCACGCGCGTCAGAAGGACGCCCGCCGGTCCGGCGATGTAGCGGCCGGGCTCCACAATGACGCGCAGCCCGCTGTTCTCGAGATCGGGTACCAGCAGCTTCGCGAAATCCCGGGCCTCCGCGCTGTCCTCATCATCGTAGGCGACACCGTATCCGCCGCCAATGTCGATGAAATCGAGACCGATCCCGGCGGCTCGCAGTGTCTCGACCAGCTCGAGTACTCTGCGCACGGCGGCCCGGTACGGTTCGGGATCGACGATCTGGCTGCCGATGTGAACGTCGATGCCGCGGACCTCCAGGCCCGGAAGCTCCGCCGCCTCCCGATAGAGCGACAGCGCTTCATCGTACGGTACTCCGAATTTCGTCGTGCCGTGTCCTGTCCGCGTGTAATGGTGTGGTGTGGCGGCCTGCACATCCGGGTTCACCCGGATCGCGATGCGCGCGACCCGGCCCGTCGCAGCGGCGAGCCCGGCAAGCGCGTGCATCTCGCCGGCGCTCTCGACATTGAACGCGTGGATGTCCGCGTCGAGGGCGCGCTCCATCTCGGGCCTCGTCTTGCCGACGCCGCTGAACACGATGCGGTCGGCCGGGATGCCGGCATCGAGCACACGCAGGAGTTCACCGCCGCTCACAATGTCCGCTCCGGCGCCCAGCGCACCGAGCAGGCTCAGCACTGCCAGATTGCCGTTCGCCTTGACCGAGTACGCGATGAGTGGGTCGAGTGAAGCGAACGCGTCGTGGAAATCCCGATAGCGTGATTCCAGTACCGCCCTGCTGTAGACGTACAGCGGCGTGCCGAATTCGTGAGCCAGCCGATCAGCCGCCACACCTTCGCAATGGAGTATCCCGGCGACCCAGTCGAACGCGCGCACCGCAGTCTCAGTATGCACGTGCCCAAACGGCCTCGTGCCGAGCCGGCTGTCCACACATCATGCACCGTTCCGGCGCATCCGGCGTACGGAACTCCTCGTCGGGCAGGACCCGGATCGTCGCCTTCGTCTCCTGCTTGACCCGCTCCTCGCACGACTCGCCGCCGCACCAGCCGGCATACACGAAGCCTCCCGCCCCTTCGATGATCTCGCGGAATCGCGAGTAGTCGGTGATCCCGCGGAACGAATTCGCCTCCCGCCGTGATTTCGCCGCCGAGAGCAGCGCGGCCTGGAAATCGTCGAGCCGCTTCGCCAGTGCCCGGGCTACGTCGACCTCCGGGATCGCTTCCTTGCGCGCTTCATCGCTGAACGTCATCCGCGCGGCCACCGTGACCTGCCCGCGCTCGACGTCGCGCGGCCCGATTTCGACGCGCAGCGGCACGCCCTTCCGTTCCCAGTCCCAGAACTTCGAGCCCGGCTTCAGGTTGTCACGCGTGTCGACGTGCACGCGCTGACCATTGTCCTTGAGCGCAGCAGCGATCTCGTTCGCCTTGCCGAGTAGATCGGCCCGCTCATCATCCTTGCGATAGATCGGGATGATCACGACCTGGACCGGCGCGAGCTTCGGCGGCACCACAATGCCGGAGTCATCGCCGTGCGTCATGACGAGGCCGCCGACCAGCCGGGTCGACACACCCCACGAGGTGTTCCAGGCATACTCCTCCGTGCCGCTCTCCGCCTGGAACCGCAGACCGAACTGCTTCGCAAAATTCTGACCGAGATTGTGCGATGTGCCGGCCTGGAGGGCGCGGTTGTCCTGCATCATCGCCTCGAGCGCGTACGTGCGGAGCGCGCCGGCGAACCGCTCCGAGTCCGTCTTCCTGCCCGTCACCGGCGGCATGGCCATCCAGTCCTCCATGAACGTGCGATACACGCCCAGCATGCGCAGCGCCTCTTCCTCCGCTTCGGCCTCCGTCGCGTGCGCCGTGTGACCTTCCTGCCACAGGAACTCCGTGGTCCGCAGGAACAGCCTCGTACGAAGTTCCCAGCGCATCACGTTGCACCACTGGTTGATCAGCAACGGAAGGTCGCGATAGCTCTGTACCCATTTCGCGAACATGTCGTAGATGATCGTCTCCGACGTAGGCCGTATGACGAACGGCTCCTCGAGCTGCTTGCCGCCGGCATGCGTAACGACCGCGACTTCGGGCGCGAACCCCTCGACGTGCTCCTTCTCGCGCTCGATGTAGCTCTGCGGAATGAGCAGCGGGAAGTACGCGTTCTGGTGACCGGTCGCCTTGAACATGTCGTCCAGCGCCCGCTGCATGTTCTCCCAGATCGCATAACCCCAGGGCCTGATCACCATGCACCCGCGGACCGGTGAATAGTCGGCGAGTTCCGCGCGCAGCACCGCCTCGTTGTACCAGGCCGCGAAATCCTCCGCGCGGCTGGTCAGTCGCTTGTCGTCCGCCATGTCCCACTCAGTTCGATTCGTTCCGTTGCTCCGGGGCGCCGTTACCGGCTGTCCCGACCGTCTCCCGCCCACCGGCCGCCGGCCGCGCAGCGCGCCATGCAATGCCGATCAGTGACGGCAGCAGCACGAGCGTCGCCATGACGAGCCACGACTCGAGGAACGGCAATCCCGCCTTCGTGAGCACCCATGCCATGAGGGCCGCTCCACCCAGCACAGTTGCGAGCGCCGCACCGAAGAAACCCCATGCGTACAGCGCTGCCTTGCGCAGGATCGAGCGAATCCTCGCCCGCGCAACTTCATCGCCGGATCCGGCACTCACGAGCTGGCGAGTTCATTGAGAGGGACGCGTCGTTCTTCACCCGTGTCCATCTCCCGGACAACCGCGACGCGCGCCTCGCGTTCGTCCGGCCCGATCACGACCGTCCTTGCCGCGCCGCGGGCGTTCGCTTCCTTGAACTGCCGGCCCACGCCCTGCTGTCGCAATGCGTACGCCGTCGCGTGCCCGGCGGCGCGAAGTCGTGTCGCAATGCGACGGGCGAGCGCGCGTTCGTCGTCACTCACCGTGACAATGAAGTAGTCGATCGCGGGTTCGACCGCGGGCAGCAGACCGTGGTCCGCGAGCAGTTCGGCGAGCACGACATCGCCCATTCCGAATCCGACTGCCGGCATGTCCTGGCCGCCTAGTGCGCCCAGCAGATCGTCGTAGCGGCCACCACCGCAGATGGCGCGCAACTCGCCAGCGCGATCGAAGATCTCGAAGACCGTACCCGTGTAGTATGCGAGTCCCCGCACGATTCGCAGGTCGAACTGAACGGCCTCGGCATGGCCGAGATCGCCGAGGGCATCCTGATAGGCATCGAGTCTGTCGAGGATCTCGCTCACCGCGTGTGCGGTGCCGAATCTCGATCGGATCGCGCTCAACTCCGGTTCATCGAAGAGGCCGATCACGCGGGCCGCCACATTGGCGGCAATGCCACCTTCCTCGAGGCGCTCACGCACTCGATCGGCGGGTTCGCGACCCAGCTTGTCCACGCCCGCGTAGGCGGCGCCGAGCCCGTCCCGCTCGACGCCCGATGCGAGCAGCAGCTGTTCCATCAGGCGGCGGTCGTTGAAGCGCGCGACGATCGAGGAGGCATCCAGTCCGAGAATCGCGAGCGCGTCCAGACCGGTGGCCAGCACCTCCGCGTCCGCGCTGACATCGGTCTCACCGATGATATCGACGTTCCACTGGAAATGCTCGCGCAGCCGGCCCCGCTGAGTCCGCTCGTAGCGGAACAGCTGTGGCATCGAGAACCAGCGGATCGGTTTGCGCAGTCCACCGGCGCGCGCCCCTACCATGCGGGCCAGGGTCGGCGTCATCTCCGGCCGCAGCGCGACGGCCCGTCCGCCCTTGTCCTCGAAGGCGTAGAGCTGGGTCACGATCTCGTCGCCGCTCTTGCTCGTGTACAGCTCGAGCGCCTCGAGCGGCGGACCGTCGTACGGCTCGAACGCATGGCGGCGCGCGGCTTCGCGCCATGCGCTCATTATGTGCGTGCGGACTGCGATATCGGGTGGGTAGAAATCCCTGAAGCCTGGCAGACTCGTGTGACTGGACATCGCGCGAATCTAGGTCGCGAACATCGGCACCGGCAAGCCTGCATCGGCGCCGTGCGGCGCCCGGTCGAGCGCGATCAGCGCATCGCCTACGGTGTGAAACGAGCCCGTGACCAGGACGGTGCCGTCCGGTGCAGCCAGCGACCACGCGCGTG
>Ga0055448_10000090_pt1 | contig 19934 bp, 15 predicted proteins | sample China_Galinas_PW_4_FD_57744 | JGI IMG/M metagenome (GOLD analysis project Ga0055448, IMG submission 57744) | Wetland microbial communities from San Francisco Bay, California, USA, that impact long-term carbon sequestration - China_Galinas_PWA_D2 | ecosystem: Environmental > Aquatic > Marine >... | reverse complement strand
CATCAATATCTCTGCTCCTTGAATATCACTGTGTAATAAATGAATGAATTGAATATTATGTTTTTGTGCAAAATCATCGATGCTGATGGCTTGAACAGTATGCTCGTTATAACCCCAATCTATAAACGTTTGTTGGTCAGAGCTCGTTGAGTCGATCATTCCTTGTTCAAATATCCCTGATAACTTATTGAGCTCAAAGTTTTTTTGCCCGATTATTATGTTTTTTGGATCGGGTTCAATGAGATATACTTGAGCGTTTGGAATGTTTTTCTTCATCCACATTGAGTAGTAACCCCAATAACTACCTAATTCGATCATTATTGGGTTATGAGGGAGATATTTAAGTACTTCATGAAACATTTTTTCTTCTTGCGGTTCATGATGCCCATGTAATAGTTGAATAAGTGTTGTCATCCAACTTCCATAATAACAATCTTTATATATCTTTAATCCATTGTGCATTAACTGATATTCAAGACCTGAGATTTCATCATAAAATGTTTTACCTGCGTGTTCTACTTTGGGTAAATATGAGCAATCATCGCAATAAATAGTAGTTAAAACTCTTTTGCGTAATTCAGTATTATGAGGAATTAATGAATTCTGATATAAAATTTTGTAAATATTTTGTTCAGTGAGAGGGTACAAGGATAAATTAATGAAAGAAGAAAATAATGTTATAATAATAAGAAAGTACTTAATCATACATAAATCCTTTTCTTAGAAAAATATCATCTTTGCCTATTTTGTTTATATAGGTATAGCCTACTGCGGTGAGATATTTTCTTACATTTGTATTGTGGAAATTGTTTTCTACTATAATGATATCGATGGTTACTTTGCTAAAATCGATACTCTTGACAGCTTCTTCTTCTCCCCCTTCTATATCTATGCTTATAAAATCAATGTGATTGATATTATATTGATCAAAGATATCCTGGAGCTTTCGGCATTCTACTTCGATAATAACTGAATCACCACCAAATTCTTTTATTTCATTTTCGATTCGTTGTAAGTGTCTTTCATCCATACTGTCAAGAATACCGCTATACATTTCTATCATATAGCCAGAGCCCTTAAGGAATTTTAGGATGGTATTGTTATTAGCTATTCCTATGGGAAGACATAGGGCTTTTCTGTTTTTAATTAATTTATTAAAAATGTCAGGATTAGGTTCGATGCAGATACCTTGCCATCCAAGATATTTTTCGAAGAAATATGTATTGCTAAAACTGATTCCATCATGGGCACCAACTTCTACAAACCAACCAAATTTTTTCCCCTTGAATATCTTTTTATTTAAAAATTGATCTTGCCCATTTTGGCTGAAGTATCCAGGGATTGGCCTAGGATATTCTTTTGCATGAAGATAAGAAAATGATAAAGTAAGTAAAAATAGTATTTTTTTTATCATCTACCCCCCTTTTTTCAGAGATTATATATAAATTTTATGATGTAATTGATTGAATAATCAAGAATCCGATCTTTTTAATTCACAACCATTTAAATTGCAGGTATGCTGCAGCAACATTATTTAAAATATTACAACAAAGGTGAGAGCATGATTGATATTATTGCGCTGCATGCGTTATTTGGTACCTCAATTCCCATCAGTAAAAAGTTATTAGCATTTGCGCCACCAATTTTATTAACCGGTATTCGTATGACGATTGCCGGTTTTCTGTTAACACTACTTAACTTCTTCCGCAAAAAAGCAAGTGGCTTTCAAGTAAAATATTGGTGGTATTACACACAAATTATTGTTGTTGGCGTATACCTGCGCTATATATTGCGCTATTGGGCATTGAGTCATATGCCCGCAATTAAGATGGGTTTTTTAGTTAATTCAACGCCATTTGTTGCCGCATTATTTTCCTACATTTTCTTTAGTGAGAAATTAACGAGAAAACAATGGTTTGGTCTTACTTTAGGTGCTATTAGTTATATTCCCATTTTAATTACCAGTTCTTCCGGTGAACAGAAATTGGGTGAACTCTTATTTATTTCATGGCCTGAATTGGCGCTTCTCGTTGCGGTGATTGCGCAATGTTATTATATGACGGTATCACGTAAATTATTGCGTGAACATAATCATTCAGCAGCATTAACCAATGGCATTCGTATGTTTGGTGGTGGGGTATTGGCATTAATTACTGCATTGTTTATTGGGCAAACTCATATAACGAACATACCGCAATTTGCTGGATGGATGGCTATCTTGATCGTTGTCAGTAACTTTATTTGCCATAGTTATGTAATTCATTTACTTAAATTTTATAGTATGACATTTATTTCATTTACTGATTTTTTAAGTCCCCTGTTTATTGCATTATATAGCTGGTATTTCTTGGGTGAAGCAATTACCTGGCATTATATAGTGGGTGCTATTGGTATCATTATTGGCTTATATCTCTTTTATCAAGATGAATTGCGCGCAATACCGATAAAAAAGGGGAATGAATCATGAATCATGCAATTGCCACATTTGGCAGCCATTCAGCGTTACAAATACTCAAAGGTGCAAAGCAAGAAGGATTTAAAACGATCTGTATTTGTGTGCGTGGTAAGGAAAAGCCATATAAAAGTTTTCGCGTGGCTGATGAAATTATATTAGTTGATTCGTATGATGATTTTTTTGAGATTGAACCGCAGCTCATTGAACAGCAAGCAATTTTAATTCCTCATGCTTCGCTCATTGCGCATTTTGGTATTGATAAAATAAATGCGATCAAAATGAATTATTTTGGTGATCGGGCAATTTTGGGTGTTGAAGCTAATCGGAATAAACAGGCGCAATGGCTTGCCGATTCGAAATTAACTATCCCCAAAATATTTGAAACGCCAGAAGAAATTGATCGGTTATCAATTATAAAATTTTATGGGGCACAAGGCGGCGATGGATATTTTTTAGCCAATACGAAAGATGAATTTTATGCAAAAGTTCCCAAAGATCAATCACAACAATATCAAATACAAGAATATGTGGTGGGCGTACCAACCTACATCCATTATTTTTATTCGCCATTAACGGGCGAACTTGAGCTCTTTGGCTTTGATCGACGCTATGAATCAAATGTTGATGGTATTGGCAGAATTACGGCACACGATCAAAATCTATGCCATTTAACAACCTCATATACGGTTGCGGGTAATACGCCATTAGTAATGCGTGAATCACTTTTACCTCAAATATTTGACATGGGTGAATCAGTAGTAGAAGTATCGAAAAAATTAACGAAACAGGGATTATATGGGGCTTTTTGTTTAGAAACGGTGGTAACTTCAGATTTACAATTTTATGTGTTTGAAATTTCTGCGCGCATTGTGGCAGGCACCAATGTAAGTGTTGAAGGAAGCCCGTATTCATATTTACGGTATGATGAACCAATGAGCACCGGGCGCCGTATTGCGCGCGAAATTAAACAAGCAATTGCACAAAACAGACTTCATGAGATTGTCGGATGATTGATGAGAAAAAGATTCAGCAGATTTTAGATTCATATGATCACAGTAAGATAACAATCGGCGTATTGGGGAGCCATTCAGCGCTCGATGTGTGCCGCGGTGCCAAAGATCACGGATTTAAAACACTTGTAGTGTGTCAAAAAGGGCGTGAGAAAACCTATAGCGAATATTATCGTACACGTGGTTCATTAGGTATTGTTGATGAGGTGATTGTTCTTGAAAAGTTCAACGATATTTTAACTGATAAGGTGCAAAAACAATTACGTGAACAGAATGTTATTTTTGTGCCGCACCGTGCTTTTGAGGTGTATGTTAATTTTGATTACGATGCAATAGAAAATAACTTTACGGTCCCATTATTTGGCAGTCGTCAGTTGTTGCGTATTGAAGAACGTACCGAATCATTTAATCAATATGATCTACTCAAAAAAGCCGATATTCGATTGCCCCGTATCTTTGAAAAGCCTGCTGATATTGATCGCCTCTGTTTAGTTAAAATTCCTGAAAAGACCCGTTCATATGAACGCTCATTTTTTTATTGTGCTTCCGCGCAGGAATACGAACGAGTATTAGCGCAAAAAATTGAGCGCAATGAAATTGATCCGGCAGCAGTTGAACATGCGGTAATCGAGGAATTTATGATTGGGCCGGTGGTTAACTTTAATTATTTTTATTCACCACTCAATAAGCGTATTGAGTTGCTCGGTACTGATATGCGCCGCCAAACCAATATTGATGGGATATTGCGCTTAATGGCAGATAAGCAGTTAGAACTAGGTAATCATCTTAGACCAAAATTTGAAGAGGCAGGGCATATTGCCGTAACAGTTCTTGAATCAATGCTTGAAAAAGCATTTGCTTATGGTGATCGATTTGTAAAAACATCGCAAGAAGTATATAAAACTGGCATCATCGGGCCATTTGCATTGCAATCAATTATTGTGCCAGGCCCTCCTAAAAAAGATATTGTGGTATTTGATGTTTCATTGCGCGTTCCAGGGAGTCCGGGTATTCGTTTTACGCCATATTCAGGATATTTATATGGCCATTCAATGAGTGCGGGCCAACGTATTGCGCTAGAGATCAAACAAGCGCTCGAACAAAATAAACTTGATCATATAGTTACGTAATTATTCCCATTCGATAGTTGCTGGTGGCTTGCTCGTAATGTCATACGTAACACGTGAGATTACCGGTATTTCATTTACAATTCTATTAGCGACATGCGTTAAAAAATCATAGGGTAGGTGTGCCCAGTCAGCCGTCATGAAATCGGTGGTGGTGACTGCACGCAAAGTAATAACATAGCCATAATGGCGTACATCCCCTTTTACGCCCACTGATTTTATCGGTAAAAATACGGCAAATGCTTGAGCAACTTTGCTATATAAATTATGTGCATGTAATTCATCCATATAAATAGCATCTGCTTGCCGCAATGCTTCAATATATTCTTGTTTAATTTCACCTAAAATGCGGACGCCAAGGCCGGGGCCCGGAAAGGGATGACGGTAGACAGTTTTTGCAGGCAAGCCAAGCGCAACGCCTAATTTGCGTACTTCATCTTTAAATAATGTTTTGATTGGTTCTAATAATTTTAAATTCATGTGGGCAGGGAGTCCGCCAACATTATGATGTGATTTAATTGTTTTATGCTCTGATGCTGATTCAATGATATCAGGATAAATGGTTCCTTGTGCAAGCCATTGGGCATCAGCAAAAAGTGGTGCTTGCTGTTCAAATACGGCAATAAATTCATGGCCAATGATTTTACGTTTTGCTTCCGGATCAGTTATGCCCTGCAATGCGGTTAAAAATTGGTGTGATGCATCAATGCAGCTCACGTTGATGCCCAGTTGCTCTTTGAGTATAGTAATTGCTCGCTGTTCATCATGACGCAGCAAACCAGTATCGACAAATATGCAATGCAGTTGATTACCAATTGCGCGGTGCAATAAAGCTGCCACCACTGATGAATCAACGCCGCCTGAAAGCGCAAGAATTACCCGTTCATTACCAACTTGTTGTTGGATAGAAGTAATGCATTCTTCAATAATGTTGCTTGGCTGCCAAGTGGCTTGGGCCCCGCAAATAATGCGCACAAAATTATTGAGCATATCAGCACCATGCTCTGTGTTAGTTACTTCCGCATGAAATTGAATCCCATAATAGTTACGTTCAGGATCTTCTATTGCGGCATAGGTACATCGATCGGTATGTGCGATGCCACGAAATCCGTGCGGCAATTGGGTAACGTGATCATTATGACTCATCCATACGTTCAATTGTGATGAAGAGGTATCAATTGCATTAAATAATGTGGAATCTTTTTCATATGAAATCGTTGCGTGCCCAAATTCAGCTGCATGCGTGGAACCAATAGTACCCCCAAGTTGGTGAATGAGTGCTTGCATGCCATAACAAATACCGAGTAATGGGCAGTTGAGTTCAAATACAATCTGAGGAATTTTAAGTGCATTGCTATCAGTTACTGATTGCGGCCCACCAGATAATATGATGCCTTTTGGTTGTGCCCTAATTATTTTTTGCGGATCAATCGTTGCAGGCAACAGTTGGCAATACACGCCCATTTCTCGTATACGCCGTGCAATGAGTTGGCTATATTGCGAATCAAAATCAAGAATGATTACTTGATCATGTTTTTGAGATGTTGCTAGGAGTTGAACTTGGTGTGGACTCTGTTTTGTGCATTGCATAATGATCCTTTTTTGTATAGGTTCGAGCATCAAGCCATCATAATATAAGAAGGAACAAGAGATGCAAAAAGAAGTTATGGGCAAAAAAATTATTGAAGGCAAAACAAAAATAGTTACGCAATTGCCAGAAGATGCAAACAAAGTGGTGTTAACGGCAAAAGATGATATTACCGCATTCAATAGTAAAAAGCATGATGTGATTGAGGGCAAATCACGCATTGCCACGAATACAACGTGTAACGTATTTCGCTTTTTAAAAGCATGCGGTTTGCCCGTTGCTTTTGATAAACAAATTGATGAAACAAAATTTATTGCGCCGTATTGCGATATGATTTTGTATGAGGTAATCATCAGGCGTGAAGCGCATGGTTCATTTTTAAAACGGCATCCGTATCTTAAAAAAGGGCATATATTTCCTGAATTGTTACTCGAATTCTTTTTGAAAACAACCAATCAAGAATGGGAAGGCAGTTCAATTCCAGCTGACGATCCCTACATTCAATTTGCTGACGATAAAGCACAATTATATTTGCCAAATAAACCAGTGTGGGAACAAGAGTCATTTTTAACCTTGAATAACTATCCCCTTGCTGATAAACCAGAGCTTATTAAGCAAATGGGTATTCTTGCACGCAAAACATTCTGTGCGCTAGAAAAAGCCTGGCAGGCTGCCGGCAGTAAATTAGTTGATTTCAAAATTGAATTTGGCCTTGATCGCCAGGGGAATTTATTAATTGCCGATGTTATTGATAATGATTCCTGGCGCGTGGTGCATGATGGCGCGTACCTTGATAAACAATATTACCGCGAGGGGGGAGCAATTGATGAAGTGCGTGCTAAATATGAATACGTGCAAGAAAAAACCAGGCAGTTTAGTGTACCCAAACAGCAAATTATTATCTGGCGTGGTTCGCCGAAAGATGATGTTGACGCAGTTGTTGAAGAAATTAAACGATTAGCAGGTAATGCAGTAACTATAACTATTATTACTTGCTCGATGCATAAAGATCCGGTTGCTGGCTACCAAGAGTTAACCCGAGCAACGCAAGAAATTCCTGATAGTGTGGTGCTTGCCTTTATTGGCAGGAGTAATGGCGCAGGCCCAACACTATCAGCCAATACGTTAGTACCAGTGATAACGATTCCAGTTGGCTGGGAAAAGTTTCCGGACGATATTTGGTCTTCATTACGTTCCCCAAGCAAGGTGCCCGTTATGACGGTGCTTGATGGAAAAAATGCTTGTTTGGCGGCATTGCAAATATTGGCGCAACGTAATGCGCGCTTGTATATGGAGATGCAAGCAGAACGCATTGGGCGTGCACGTAACATGATCTTGTTATAGGAATGTATGATGCAAACTCATCATCGCTATGAATCGCCCCTAGTAACGCGCTATGCAACTTCAGATATGAGTGAATTATTTTCATCGCATAATCAGGTTATTGCATGGCGGAAGATGTGGATTGCACTTGCTCGTGCGCAACATAAAGTTGGTTTGCCAATAACGAATGAACAAATTCGAGAACTTGAATCGCATGCCCATACGATTGATTTTGATGCAATTGCTCACTATGAAAAAAAGTTCAAGCATGATGTGATGGCTAACATTCATGCATTTGGTGATCTGTGTCCAACAGCCCACTCAATTATTCATTTAGGGGCAACCTCCTGCACCATTACTGATAATGCTGATTTGATGATCATGAAAAAGGCACTTGCACTTATTCAAAATAAGTTACTGCTTTTAATGCGTGCATTACGTGATAAAGCGATACAGTATAAAGATTTGCCTTGCCTTGGATTTACGCATGGGCAAGTTGCGCAGCCAACAACGGTGGGTAAACGCATTGCAGGCTGGTTGCAAGATATCATGTTGGATTTTCATCAGCTGGAGCGCCTACAAAATCATTTGTATTTTCTCGGATTAAAAGGAGCAACCGGTACGCAGGCATCATTTTTAGCATTATTTGATGGGGATCATGAGAAAGTTGAACTGCTTGAAAAATTGGTTGCGCAGTATTTAGGATTTGAACGTATCTTGCCCATATCGGGCCAAACCTATACCCGTAAACAAGATGTTTCAATATTAAATTTGTTAAGTGATATTGCCATTAGTGCCCATAAAATGGCAACCGATATTCGTTTACTCTCAAGTATGAAAGAGATGCAAGAGCCGTTCGGTGCAATGCAAGTTGGTTCGTCAGCGATGCCCTATAAACGCAATCCCATGAAATGTGAACGCGTATGTTCATTGGCGCGCTATGTGATGACGTTAACTGAAAATCCTAAATATACGGCCTCTATTCAATGGTTTGAACGTACCTTAGATGATTCAGCAAATCGGCGTTTGTGTATTCCCGAATCATTTTTAGCAGTTGATGGTATTTTGCGTTTGCTAATAACAATTGTGCAAGGACTGCAGATAAATAAAGAACGCATTACTCATAACATGCAGCGTGAACTGCCATTTTTGGCGGTTGAACATATTTTAATGCAGTGCACCAAAAAAGGTGCAAGTCGCCAAGAGATACATGAATATATTCGTGAACATAGTATGGAAACATATAAACAGTTGGAGCAGTCAGAAACAAATGATTTGTTTGAACGCATTGCGCAAGATGAGCGTATTCCGATGACTCATGAAGAATTAATGGCATTACATCCAGAACAATTTATCGGTCGTGCCCCGCAACAAGTTTCGCAGTTTATTGCACGAGATATTGATCATTTGTTGCAGCAATATGGCGATATATATAATTCAATTGAAACGGTAGAAATATGATTATTTTATAACTCCTTGTTTATCAGCACTATCAGTTAATTTACCAATTGCCTGTGCTTTAAATTCCGTAGTTGTAAGATGAGTAAGTACCTGATCAACTAATGCTACATCAACAATAAGTATCATGCCAATACCCATATTAAATGTACGTTGCATCTCATGATCATCAAGGTTAGCAAGTTGTTGGAGCCACGTAAATACTGGTGGGATTTTCCAGCTAGTTGCATCAAGTTCGGCCGCTAAATGCACAGGTAAAATGCGGGGAATATTTTCAATCAATCCGCCGCCCGTAATGTGTGCAATCCCTTTGAGCAGTTGTTGTTTGGATAATGGCAATAGTGCTGAACTATAAATATAGGTTGGTTCAAGCAATGCATCACCAAGCGTTTTATGCTGCGTAGCAAATGGTGCGGGTTGATCAAGAGGAATGTTATGCAGTTCAATCAGTTTGCGAATTAATGAATAGCCATTGCTATGCGGGCCAGAACTTGAAAGGCCAATAATTACATCGCCAGCTTTCATTTCATCTTTTTTGGGCAATACATGAGTGCGTTCCACTATGCCAACCACAAATCCGGCAAGATCATATTCATTATCTTTATACATGCCGGGCATTTCTGCCGTTTCACCGCCAATTAATGCGCAGTTGCAGAGTTTGCAGCCGCGCGCAATACCAGAGATAACTTCTGTTGCTTGATGAGGAGTAAGTTTGCTGGTGGCAAAATAATCTAAGAAAAATAATGGTTCAGCGCCTTGTGCAACAATATCGTTCACACACATCGCAACCAGATCTTGGCCAACGGTGTTATGTTTGTTGAGCAACGTTGCCAACTTTAATTTGGTGCCAACCCCATCAGTGCTACTGACGAGCAATGGATCATGATACCCCAACTCTTTTAAATCAAATAGGCCACCAAATGAACCGAGTTTCGGCTGCGCGCCAAGGCGTGCCGTTTGCGCAACGAGTGAACTAATACTTTGTACAACTTTATTGCCGGCATCAATATCAACGCCCGCTTGTTTATAATCAATTTTTTGAGTGTTGATCATTGGAATTCTCCTTTGTATACTCCAGCAACAATTTCGGATGTATAACATAATTTTTTTAAAGGAGCTATCTATGAACTATTTTGCGTATTCTGCTTTATTCATTTCTTTGAGTACCTTATTTTTAGGAGCACATGAACAGAAAGAACCTCCTATTAAAGCGATTATCTTTGATTTAGATGGAACTATTGTCAAGACAGGGGCATTTTGGAATAAATATTTTAGTTTATTGCTTTCTCGATATGGTATTAATTTAAGTGCGCAAGACGAGCAGGAGTTTCTTGAGCGAGTAAAAGGATGGGCTCCAGAAGAGGTATGTGCTCTTGTAAAAGATACCTATCAGGTACCGAATTCTTTGGAATCAATGGAGCAAGATTGCCGTGAACTTGTTGTGCAAGAGGATCAAGAAGACATACCATTTGTTGCTGGTTTTAAAACATTCTTTGCTGAAGTAAAAAACCATTCATTATATTTTGCTATCGGAACAAATAGCACATTCCTTGAACTTTATGTGCTTAACCAAAGAGCACATCTTGACGATCTATTTGAAACCATTTGTACCAAATCAGATGTAGAAAATGGAAAACCAGCACCAGACGTATATTTGCTTGCAGCACAAAAAATTGGTGCACAGCCTGCTGAGTGTATTGTGATTGAGGATTCTGCATCAGGGGTAAAAGCTGCCAAAGCTGCTGGTATGTTTTGTGTAGGATTAGCTCATGGTGATAAAGAACGTGTGAAAGAAGCAGATCTGGTTGTTGATGGATATGAGCAGATTGATATTGAAGAAATATTAAGCGGAGTTTTCACAGTTACTGAATAATTATTTTTCTCTCCCATTTTTTGTAGTATTATTTGTTACAAATTTTGGGAGGGAATTGTATATATGCACATCGATGTCAACACCTAAAAAAGGAAAGCCATGATTCAAGAAATTAGAGTTGCAAGTAAAGATACTGATAATCGTGGCCTGTCATTACTTAATGAAATTAAACGTACGCTTGATATTACTTCCGTTCTGCATGTGCGCACCGCAAAAGTATATCGATTAGAAGGGGTTAGCACTGAGCATGCACAGCAGATTGCAAAACAGATATTAATTGATCCACTCAATCAAGAATATACCCATAACACACCATGTTCATTTCAAGCAACGGTGGTGTTAGAAGTTGGTAATAAACCGGGCGTAATGAATCCTGAAATTGATTCTTTGCATAAAGCAGCCGATGCATTAGGTATTAAAGAGCTTGTAGCTGCTGATACCAGCTGGGAATATTATTTTTCGGGAGATATTACCACAGAACAACTTGAGGCTATTTGTGATCGATTATTGGTTAATAAAACGGTTGCACAAGTAGTGACCTTCAAGCCAGCTACGTTGCTTATTGAAGGGGATACAGGGTCTGTTGCAATGGTGCCGATACGTAATATGACACATGAGCAATTAGTAACCTATGCAAAAAAACAGCAGCTTTTTTTGAGTGATGCTGAATGTATTGAAATTCAAAACTATTTTATGAAGCTTGGTCGCGATCCCTATGATGCAGAGTTAGAAACGATTGCACAAACGTGGTCTGAACATTGTTGCCATAAAACATTTAAAGCACCATTGGTCATTGATGGTAAAGAAAAAAAGCCGTTATATACCCGATTAAAAGAAACAGCATCATTATTTAACAAACATACTATAAGCGCTTTTGAAGATAATGCCGGGACGTTTCGTTTTTATGATGGGTATGCCATTGCCGGTAAAGTTGAAACGCACAATAGTCCAAGCGCGATAGAACCATATGGTGGTGCCGCAACCGGATCGGGTGGCGTGTTTCGCGACATTATGGGAACCGGGCAAGGAGCAAAAGTAATTGCTTCAACTGATATGTTTTGCTTTGCACCGCCAACTATGGATGCATCAGAAATTCCGCCAGGTTGTTTACATCCTGATTATTTAGTGCGCCGCGTTGTTGATGGAGTACGTGATTATGGTAATCGTATGGGCATACCCACTAATAATGGTTCGTTTCACTTTCATCCCGATTTTCGCGCAAAACCAACGGTGATTGTTGGTGCATACGGCATTATTCCTGAAGATAAATGCCAAAAAGGAATTCCGCAGATAAAAGATCGTATCGTAGTTGTTGGTGGAAACACCGGAAGAGATGGCATACACGGGGCCACCTTTTCAAGCGATGCTATGACTGATCAAACAAGCACCGTGAATGCAACCGCTGTACAAATTGGTAACCCGATAGAAGAAAAACGAACTGCAGATGCATTGCTTGCGGCACGTGATAAAAACTTAATTCAAGCCATCACTGATTGTGGAGCTGGTGGCTTTTCATCAGCAATTGGTGAGATGGCAGAACAACTTGGCGCCCATATCGAATTATCTCGGGCACCACTCAAATATACCGGGCTTGCTCCATGGGAAATTTGGGTTTCTGAATCGCAAGAACGCATGATATGTGCTATTGCACCAGAAAAGCTTGAAGAATTTATTGCATTATGTGCGTTATATAATGTTGAGGCAACTGATATTGGCTCGTTTACCGGTACGCAAAAATTATTGGTTACCTATCATGAACAAACCGTGTGCAATCTTGATATGAACTTTTTGCATAATGGCTGCCCCATACCAACATTGCAAGCCAACGCGCCGCGCATTCATCAGAAAAAACAAAGCACATACCAAGCGCCCCAGTCAGCTGCTCAATGGATTGGTTATCTACAAAAAATTCTTGCGCATGGAAATATCTGTTCCAAGGAACCGGTTGCCCGGCAATATGATCATACGGTGCAAGGTATGAATGCATTAGCGCCCTATGCGGGCATTTCAACGAATGGCCCACAAGATGCTGCCGTGCTTGTGCCTTTATATGGCAAACCATATGCGATGATTATGAGCCATGGATTAAATCCCTTATTAAACCGTATTGATCCGTACGCGGGCAGTTGGTGGGCAATCACGGAAGCGATGGCAAATTTAGTGGCAGTAGGCGGTAATCCCCATGATCTTTTTTTAATTGATAACTTTATTTGGCCAAAACCAAAAGATGAATTATTGTGGGCACTTGATCGCGCGATGGATGCGTGTGTTGATGCCATGAAAACATTCGAAGTGCCGTTTATTTCTGGTAAAGATAGTTTATCAAGTACGTATCAAGCAGCTGATGGATCGCTCCTTCATATTCCGCCGGTGCTGTGTATTTCTGCATGCGGCAAAATTCCCAACGTGAAAAAAATAATCAGTTCAGATTTGAAAAAATCAGATTCGGTATTGCTGTTGATAGGTGAGCAGCAAACCCAGGCAATGGGCGGTTCAGTATATGAACAAATTTTAGGACATGAATCGTATGAAGTACCCAAAATTGATGGTAAAAAGACTAAACTGATTTTTGAGCAGCTGCATACACTCATCGATCAAGAAAAGATATTAGCGTGCCATGATGTGAGCGAAGGGGGCATTGCAGTGACCATTACTGAAATGTGTTTTGGCGGAAATAAGGGAGCAGTTATTACGGTGCCCGATACGATTCATTCTGATCAGTTCTTATTTAATGAGACTGCTGGTTGTTTTGTAGTTGAAGTATCACCTGCTACCTATACAGAGGGGCATTTTAATGTAATTGATCATACGGTTCTTGGCTATACCACTGAAAAACAAATATTTGAGGTAAGCACAAATGATACGATCTTATTTGAAGTTGCATTATCAGCATTAAAAACTGCTTGGGAACAACCGATGAAGAAGGTATTTAACGTATGAAGCCACGCGTATGTGTATTGAAAACTGATGGAACCAATTGTGATCAAGAAACGATGCATGCGTTTCAATTGGCTGGTGCTGATCCGCAATTAGTATTAATAAATCAATTGCGTGCTCAAAAAGATCTATTAAAACAATTTCAAATTTTGGCAATCCCAGGCGGATTTTCATATGGGGATGATATTGCGAGTGGCAAAATATTAGCAGTTGAATTGATGCAGTTTTTGTATGATCAATTGCATGAATTTGTTGCACAAGGGAAATTAATTATTGGTATTTGTAATGGCTTTCAAGTATTAGTACGGGCGCAATTACTCCCACAATTGCATACAGGGAATCAAGAAGCTACCTTACTTGACAATAACTCAGGGAAATTTGAATGCCGCTGGAGTTCATTGAAAGTTGAACCAACACAGTGTGTATTTACAAAAGATTTGACTGAAGAAATTATGTTGCCGGTTGCTCATGCAGAAGGTAAATTTTTTGCACAACAAGACATGCTTGATGAATTAGAGTCGCAAGGGCTGGTGGTTTTTCGCTATGCTCAAGATGGCCAACAAACTGATTGTTATCCCTATAACCCAAATGGCTCAGTGCATAATATTGCTGGCATCTGCGATACAACGGGCCGTATTTTAGGAATGATGCCGCATCCCGAACGTTTTATCTATGCGTATCAACATCCACAAAAACTTGAGCCGTTGGGATTAAAGCTCTTTAAAAATGCTGTTTATTCAATGAAATAATTAATCATATGTCATTTATTTTAATTTTTTTTTCGTTCAAGACCTGAGGTACGGATAATTATATAAAATACCAATGGTATGTTAACTAGAATAATATTGTTATAATGAGATATTACTTTACGTACAAAATAATAATCTTGGCCACTTCTTCGATTGGTATATTTTATTTTATCAAACACTTTTCTATTAAAAGCACAATTACCTAAATGTACACCTGTTGGTAAAAATGAGCTAAAAGGAACATTGTCTTTAATATATTTTGTGGTGGAAAAATGTGAAAAGATGTCATTGATACCATTTTTGGTGAGATTGATATAATTAAAATCAGTGAAATTAATATTCTGATATTCTTCTATTAAGTTTTTTAAGTGATGTATATCTTTAGACTTATCCCTATATTTCGAAAAATAATGTAACAATAAATCAAATTGAGTCTCACTAAAAATTTGATGGATAATTTCTATTCGTTGGGGATGGGCAAGATCATCTGCATCTTGGCAAATTATTAAATCTCCGGTGGAATGTTGAATAGCGATATTTCGATTTTCACCAGCAAACTTACGCTCATATGTTGACTTAATTATAAGCTTAAAAGGCCAATCTTGTTGTTTGAGCATCTCTATATCTAGGTTATTTTGTTTAGTGATTTGAGAAATAGAAATCACTACTTCATTAGGTATTAGTGTTTGATTAGCGATGCTATCAAGGAGTTCTGATAGATATTTTATGTGAGAAGCGATACAAGGTATGATTACCGATATGGTATGGTTTTGATCAGTTGATAGGATCGTAAAATTGATAATGAGAGCTAACCATATACCAAGATAGGTTTTCATGGTTTTATATACCAATGAGTTTGCCAGTTAGGATACGTAAAGCCACAGCTATCTGGCTCACGTTGTACTGTTTTAATATTTTTCCAGCCGTTTAATAATCTTAAAGCTTTTTGATACCAGTGGCGCTCGGCATTATCAATCATGAGTATGCCGCCACGTTTTAGTATGCGAATAGAATGTTTAATACAACCGCTTCGATTGCGTCCATCCACTAAAATTAAATCAAATGTTTCATCTTCAAATTCTTCGCATACCGTCCAATATGGGCGTGCAAGAAGACGATAGTCAATAGGATGATGTGCCGGATCATCAGCAAGCATCTCGCTAAGTTTTTCATACCAAACTAATGCATGCTCTATAGATACTAAATTTTTAGTTCGTTTAGCAAACCATAATGTTGAGCTTCCACTGCCAAATTCAAGTACTTTTGCATGGGGATGCTCGTTCATAAATTTTTCAAGAAATAAAACAGCCTGATGGGTAACCCAAGGAATTGGACGCATAGGATGGCTCAGACAGAGAAAAGGTATACCAATTAACAATAAAATAATTTTTTTGATTAAAGAATATTTATTTTTCATAATACCAAAACCAGCCATTGATAACCTTTACTTTTAAACGATGTTCTCTTGCAAATTGATCAACTGCTCTTTTTACCGGTTGTCCTATTCCCCAGCCATAGTCATCTCCACATAGAATTCCGTGTCCTTCTACGTGTTTATACCATCGGGTGATATCTCCATAAACACTTGTATAATCATGAGCGCCATCAATAAAAATAAGATCGGGCATATCATCAAATATTTTTTCAGCTTCTTCGCTACTCATACGAATTGGTATAATTTTATGAGTTAACTTCGCATGAATTACATTAGAAAGAAATTGTTGATATAAAAATGGTTTTTCTTTCTGAAATTCAGGTTTGTGTTGCCATTCCTCGCTTCCAAGCCAATGATCTATCGCATATATTTTTCCATCATCAGGCAAAAGATTTGCAATAAATCGTGTTGATTTTCCTAAATATGATCCGATTTCTATCACTATTTTAGGATTATATTTGTTTATAAGGAGAGATAATCCTTTTTGTTGATGTTCGCCAAAATGTCCTTTTGGATTAAAGGGAAGTGGCGTAATACTATTATATGGTTCAGGTAGTTTAGCTTGATTTGGGTAAAGGGATGAAGTAACTATTAGTACAAGAATCAATACATAATTAATCATTTGCTTCATAAGTTCTCTCTTTTTTATAAATTTTATAGTTTGACCTTAATAAAAAAAATAAATAGAAGCAATAATGTTCTTATTATAAATTCATTGCAATATCAGTACGGTAATGCATATGCGGTATATGAATTTTTTCTACTTGTGCATAGGTTTTTTCACGTGCTTCTTTAAATAAATTTCCAAGTGCAGTAATTCCTAAAATTCTGCCTCCATTGGTTACCAATTGATTGTTTTTCCAGATGGTGCCTGCATGAAAAATAGTGGCGTCTGGTTGTTTATCAATTATTATTGGTTGTCCCAATTGTTTTCCTTCTGGATAATCGCCATCGGCAATAATAACGGTAACTGCTTTGCGGGAATCCCATTCGATATTCAACGTATTGAGTTTTTCTTCGATGGCAGCGAAACATAAGGGAATGAGATCACTTTTCATGCGGAGTAAAATGGGTTGTGCTTCAGGATCGCCCAATCGGCAATTGAATTCTAATACCTTGGGATCACCTTCAGGTGTAATCATTAAGCCTGCATACAGAAATCCTTTAAATGGGGTACCGTTTTGTTTCATATGATAGAGCGTTGGTTCAATAATTTCTTGCATAATGCGTTCATGCAATTGCGGGGTAATGCACGGAGCAGGGCTATGGCATCCCATACCACCGGTATTGAGACCCTTATTGCCGTTATCACGTTTTTTATAATCTTGAGTTGTTACAAGTGGGAGTGCATGAGTGCCATCGGTTATTACAATAAAACTAACTTCTTCTCCTTCGAGAAACTCTTCTAAAACAATCTGTTTACCTGATTGGCCAAATGCTTCTCCGCTAAGCATCCAACGTGCAGTATCTAAGGCTTCTTGTTTTGTGTGTGCAATAATTACACCCTTACCGGCAGCTAATCCATCAGCTTTCAATACAATAGGAAGTGAATGATTTTTAATGTATTGTTCAGCTTTTTCAATGGTAGTCACTGTCTGATAAGCCGCAGTTGGAATACCATGTTGTTGCATAAAATCTTTGGCAAACCGTTTTGATGATTCAAGTTGTGCTGCTGCTTGAGTAGGGCCGAAGCAGGGAATACCCATTGCATCAAATCTATCCACCATACCTTCAGCTAGTGGTGCTTCAGGACCAACGAGTACTAAATCAATTGCATGCTGTTGCACAAACTGCACAAGATGATCGTTATCAGTTATCGGTATATTATGAACGTTATCCATTATTTTTGTTCCACCATTACCGGGTGCAACAAAAATGTGTCCAGCATAGGGTGATTGGGTAACTTTATAGGTTAGTGCATGTTCGCGCCCACCAGATCCAACAATGAGAATATTTAGGGGATGAGACATATCAAATGCAGATATATGCGCAATAAAAATCAAAGAAAAAATGAATAGATTGAGCTTATGAATTAACATAGTTTTTTCCTTTCGAAGGATTAATAAGCGCGTTCTTGCTTGTTGGTATACCAATTAATAAAGCTATTCACTAATACTTTGTAGCCACCTTTAGTTGGATATTTGCCGGTAAAATACCAGTCACCTGCATAGCCGGGAATTGCCTGGCGCATGCCTTCTATAGTTTGGTACAAAATGCGAAGTTCTCCACTCCACGAAGAATCAGAAGGATAAACCAATTCAGCAATTTTTTCCTCAAGTTCTTTTTGTGAAAATTGATCGTATAGTTTTTTGAGTGGATTATAAAAACCAATAGTATCTTGTTCTTGTAAGGTAACGCACTCGTGATAGATTTCATCGATAATATGTTGATTGCCACGTTCTTTGGTGAGCGCAATAGCAGCTTGAAATCCAATGAGATTGCCAATCTGGCTCATATCGATCCCGTAACAATCAGGATATAAAATAATAGGTGCTGCACTCGTAATAATTATTTTTTTAGGATTGAGAGTGATTAATCGCCGCATAATTGATTGACGGAGCGTAGTGCCGCGTACAATGGAATCATCAAGGGCAATCAGCGTATCTTGATCAGTAATTACGCCGCGAGTAACATCGTATACTTTAGAAACCAAGTCAGCCCGTACGGCATCGTTAGCAATAAAGGTGCGAATAACTTGATCTTTAAATATAAGTTTTTCAACACGTATTTTGTTATTTACGATATCGGCAATATTGATCTCAGAGAGTTGCCGTGTTTTTGAAGCAACCAGTTGGGCATGTTTGTATTGAATTGCTAAGCGATTGAGCTCTTCCACGAGGCCATTAAATGATATTTCTGAAGTGTTTGGTATATACGAAAAAACCGCATGTTTGGTATGAAAATTTAATTCTTCAAATAATCGTTGAGCAAGATTGAAACCAAGTGCTTTCCGTTCTTGATAAATATCAGGATCTGAAGGACGGCTGAAGTAAATACGCTCAAACACACATCTTTTTGGCGGGAGTTCAGGAGTAAACTGATGTTTTTCGATGTCACCATTTTTTTTGATAACAATCAATTGCCCATGAGGTACTTCCTTTATTTTGTCTGGCGGTAAACTAAATGCATTCATAAGAGCAGCTCGTTCAGAAGCAGCTGCAAATAGTTCTTCATCCATATAATAATATGCTGGACGAATACCAGAAGGATCACGGAATATGAATGTATCGCCATTGCCGATGATTCCTGCAAATACATAGCCTCCATCCCAGTTTTTCGTAGCTTGGCGTATTGCTGACGAGATATTGAGATTGTCAGATGCGATGTGTGCTGCATCAGCGGGCGATAGAATATGTTCTAAGGCAGCAAGTTCATTTTCATATGCCTTATCAAGACAATGGCTTATTTGATGAGTGATTAAATGGGTATCAGCTTTGTTTGAAGGAGCAAGACCTTGAGAAACGATATCATTCATAATTTCAAGGCTATTGGTCATATTAAAATTGCCAGCAAGAAGCAAACATTTGGAAGGGATACTATTTTTATATAAATATGGTTGAGAAAATTTTACTTTATTCCCGCCATGTGTGGCATAGCGCAGGTGCCCTAAATAGATTTCCCCCAGATACCGAGAATATTGTTTTATTGTTAAGTCATCTGCACTATAGGGCATCTCTAATTCAGCAGTAGAAATTTTTTGGTTGATATGGGCAAAAAGTTGCTCGAGTGCATTTTTATGTGCAGAACGACAACGTTTCATAAATGATTGGCCTGGTGGCATATCAAATTGCATAACAGAGAGCCCAACACTATCTTGTCCCCGATTGCGTTGTTTCTCCATCAAAAGACATAATTTGTGAATACCACGGGCAACATCATTATACGTATCACGATAGTAGGTGAGCGGCTTGAATAATCGAACTAATGCAAATCCACAACTGTGAGTAATACCGGTATAAGAAATAAGAAAAAGGAATAA
>Ga0055448_10000088_pt1 | contig 20102 bp, 15 predicted proteins | sample China_Galinas_PW_4_FD_57744 | JGI IMG/M metagenome (GOLD analysis project Ga0055448, IMG submission 57744) | Wetland microbial communities from San Francisco Bay, California, USA, that impact long-term carbon sequestration - China_Galinas_PWA_D2 | ecosystem: Environmental > Aquatic > Marine >... | reverse complement strand
TCAGTCTCGTCGCCCGGTCATGCATCCTGTTCCGCTACGAGATCGTCTGATGCGGGCACTGCGCCTGTGACCCGGCCGGCACTCGGCCTGCTGGCCCGTGCGTACGGCATTGTGCCCGAATACGACGACATCCGCGGGATCCGGCGAGTCACGTCCGATGCAACGCGCGCAGCACTGCTCGCGGCCATGGGCATCGATGCATCATCGGACCAGCTGGCCGAGCACGCACTCTCGCGCATCGAGCGCGAGCGACGCGATGCCATCGCCGAGCCGGTCACGGTCCTGCGCCATGATCTTTCAGGCCTGCGCCTCGACCTGCCTCAGGACCGGCACGGACGTATCGAATGGCGAGTCGACCTGATCACCGAGGACGGTGACCGCCGTTCGACGGAGGGAACCGCGACGAGCAGACGTGGCCAGCGCACAATGCGCGTTCCCCTGCCGGACGGCCTGCGCTACGGCTACCACTCGGCGCGCGTCAGTCTACGGATCGACCATGCGCTCCACGAGTGCGAGACGTTCCTGATCGCCGCACCCGAGACATGCACGCCTCTTCACGATGTGATCGGTGACGACCGTGTGTTCGGTCTGACCGTCAACCTGTACGCGGTCAGGAGCGCAAGGAACCGGGGCGTCGGAGATCTCACGGACCTGGCTGCGCTGTGCGAGTGGACCGCGCGCCAGGGCGGTGAATTCGTCGGCATCAATCCGCTGCACGCGCTGCGCAATACGGGCTCGTACATCAGCCCGTACAGTCCGGTCAGCCGGCTTTTCCGCAACCCCCTGTACATTGACGTGTCAGCCGTGCCCGAGCTCGAGGGTAGTGCGGAAGCCCGTGCGATCCTCGAGTCGGCGGACACGACCGCGCGGCTCGCATCACTTCGCGCCGCGCACCGCCTCGATTGCGATGCGGTCACCGCCATCCAGCGGCCGGTCCTGGAAGCGCTGCACCGGGCATTCCGCGCGGCCGGTGCCGGGACGCCGCGTGGACGTGCGTTCGCCGCGTTCGCCTGGCGACACGGCGCGGCACTGCGTGACTTCGCCACGTTCCACGCTCTCGCCGGCGCGCTCGGCTCGGCGGACTGGCGGGACTGGCCGGCCGGATTCCGGGATCCCGGATCCGCTGATGTCGTCGCGTTCCGCAACGCCAACGAGGATGCGGTCGACTTCCACGCATACCTCCAGTTCGAGCTGGACCGGCAGCTCGGCCGGACCGCCGAACGCGGCCGGTCCGCCGGCCTCCGGATCGGAATCTACGGTGACCTCGCCATTGGCTCCGCGATCAGTGGCAGCGACCGCTGGAGCTTCCCCGACCTGTTCATCGATGACGCCGCGATCGGCGCGCCGCCTGACGATTATGCGCCGCACGGCCAGAACTGGAGCCTGCCGCCGCTCGATCCGAACAGGCTGGCCGCCGACCGCTATCGCTACTGGATACTGCTGGTCCGAAACGCCCTCTCCCACTGCGGCGCACTCCGCATCGATCACGTCATGGGCCTGTTCCGGCAGTTCTGGGTACCTGCGGCAGGGGATCGCCGGGACGGCGCGTACGTCCGCTACCCGTCGGCCGCGCTGCTCGCGATTCTGGCCATCGAAAGCCGGCGCCGCGAAGCCATCGTCATCGGCGAAGACCTCGGTACCGTGCCGCGCGGGCTGCCATCACGACTCGCCCGCCACGGTATTCTGTCGACGCGTGTGCTGTACTTCGAACGCGACGCGGCCGGCGAGTTCCGGCCGCCTTCCGCGTACTCGCGACGCGCTCTCGTGACCGTCAACACGCACGATCACGCGCCACTCGCCGGCTGGTGGCGGGACCGTGACATCGAGGCCCGCTACGGGGCTGGCGACCTCGACGAGACCGAACGTAGCCGGGCCCTCGAATTGCGAGCCGCCGAACGCGCATCGCTGCGCCGAAGGCTCGCCGCGGCGAACATCCTGCCCCAAGGCGCCAATCCGGATGCCCCCGACCTGTGCGCCGCCGTGCACGCGTTCCTCAGCTGCTCGCCGGCACCGCTGCTCGGCGTTGCGCTCGATGACCTGGCCGGCGAAACGGAACCCGTAAACCTGCCCGGCGTCACCGCGGACCGGTTCCCCAGCTGGACCCGGAGAACGCGACTGACCGTCGAGAAGCTGGCCGATGATGCCGCGGTCGACCACGCGCTTCAGGGTGTCGAGTCCCGGCTGCCCGGCATTGCCGGATGAACGCCGCCGCTTCACTTTAGCCCGTTCGGTCCCACGACGCCGGTCCACAACGGAGAATGCCTCATGGCTCGTTCCCTCGTCGCGGCGGCCGTCGCGTTCATCGTGGCGCTGCCGCTGTCCGCCCAGAACGTGCCGACCCCTCGCGAGCATTTCGGCTTCGAGATCGGCGCGGATCGGAAGCTCGCCGACTGGGACCAGTTGCTGGCGTACTACGAGAAGGTCGCACTGGCCAGTCCGCGCGTGAGCGTCGACACGATCGGCACCACGACCATGGGCCGGCCGTTCGTCATGCTCACGATCACGAGCGAAGCCAATCAGGCGAAGCTCGATGAACTGCACGACATCCAGATGCGACTGGCCGATCCGCGTCGCATCAACGGTCAGGCGGACCTCGATCGCCTGCTCGATCAGGGACGTACCGTCGTCCTGATCACACACGGCATCCACTCGACCGAAGTCGGCGGCGCGCAGACCGCCGCCCGCCTCATCCACCGACTCGCCACGTCCAGCGATCCGGCGATCCGCGAAATACTCGACAACGTGATCCTGCTCGACATCCCCTCGCTCAACCCCGACGGGACGGACTGGGTCAACGAGTGGTACAACCAGTGGGTCGGCACCGCGTTCGAGGGTACCTCGCCGCCGTGGCTGTATCAGTTCTACACCGGACACGACAACAACCGCGACTGGTACGCGTTCACGCAGAAGGAGACGATCAACACGGTATTGCGTGCGCACAACGCGTGGCATCCGCAGATCGTGCACGACATCCACCAGATGGGCGGCAATGGCGCGCGCATCTACATGCCGCCCTTCATCGACCCGGTCGAGCCGAACGTCGACCCGGCGATCGTGAGCGCTCTGAATCAGCTCGGCGCCTTCATGGCCGCCAGTCTCACGAGTGAGGGCAAGCGCGGTGTCGTCATTGACGCGATCTACGACGCGTGGACGCCGGCACGCGCATACCAGCACTACCACGGCGGCGTCCGCATCCTGTCCGAGACGGCGTCCGCCCGGCTCGCGACGCCGGTCGACATCGACTCGTCGCGGATCGGCGGCGGCCGCGAATACGATGCGAAGACCTCGAGCTGGAAGTACCCGTGGCCATGGACCGGTGGACGCTGGGGCCTGCCGCATATCGTCGACTACATGGAGTCCGGCGCCCTCGCGCTGCTCTCGAATGCCGCAGGGAACAGGAGATTCTGGCTCCGCAACTTCTACGAGATCAACCGGCGCGCCGTCGAGGGCTGGGACGCGTGGCCGGCCGCGTGGGTGATACCGGCGGACCAGCCGAACCGCGAGGGGCTGGCGTTCGCATTACGCATCCTGACCATGGGCGATGTCGAGGTGCACCGGGCGACCGCCGCGTTCACTGCGGGCGACAGCTCATTCGCCGCCGGCACGTACGTGATCCCGATGCAGCAGCCGTACGCGTCATTCGCCCAGACCATGCTCGAGGTACAACACTATCCCGACCTGCGCGAATACCCGGGCGGACCGCCCAAGGCACCCTACGACGTGACCGCGCACACGCTGCCCATGCTCATGGGCTTCAATGCAATGCCCATCGAACAGTGGGATGGCGCGCCGCCTCCCATGTCCGAACCGATACCGCAGCAGGACTGGCAATTCGAGCTGCCCGCGGCACTGCGCGGACGCAATGCGCCACGCATCGGCATCTACAAGTCGTGGGCCGAACCGAGCGAGAGCGGCTGGACGCGCTGGATGTTCGACGCCCACGGACTCGCCTATGACACCATCAAGGACGCGCGCATGCGTGCCGGCAACCTCGGCACTGACTTCGACGTGATCCTGCTCCAGTCGCAGGCGTCCCGCTCGATCCTGTCCGGTCTCGCATCGGATGCCGCGCCCGACGAGTACACGGGCGGGATTGGAACCGACGGCCGCGACGCATTGCGCGAGTTCGTCGAACAGGGCGGCCGGCTCGTCGCCATCGAGGATGCGACCGACTTCGCCATCGAGACGTTCGACCTCCAGATCTCGAATGCGGTCGCCGGTCTGCGGCGCGAGGACTTCTACGTGCCCGGCTCTATCGTCGAGCTCGTGCTCGACGTCGGCTCGAAGCTGACCGCCGGACTCGCCGAAAACGTGTATGGCTGGTACTGGGGCGCAAGCCGCGCATTCAACGTGCACGACACGACCGCCCGCACAGTCGCCACGTACGGCTCCCGCGATCCGGTGAAGTCGGGCTGGATTCTCGGACCCGAGCGCATCGCCGACAAGGCCGCGCTCGTCGTGGAACCGGTCGGCCGCGGCTCGGTCGTGCTGTTCGGGTTCCAGCCGAACTATCGCGGACAGTCCGTCGCCACCTGGCCACTTCTGTTCAATGCGCTCACCGTGCCACGCCGGCGCTGATCCCGCCGGGACCGGAGGTTGATCCTCGTGGCCAGACGCTCGCGCATCCAGGAGGAGATCAAGCAACGCAAGCCGTTCCATTCGCTTGGCCAGGAAGCGGTGATCTCGCTCCTGCGCACAGCGGATGTCGTGCGAGCGTTCTTCGAGCGACAGCTCGGACCGCATGGTGTCACGCTCCAGCAGTTCAATGTGTTGCGCATATTGCGCGGCGCCGGGCCGCAAGGTCTGCCGACACTCGAGATCGGCGCGCGCATGGTCGAGCGCACGCCCGGCGTCACCAGACTGATCGATCGGCTCGAGCGCAAGAAGCTCGTCCGCCGCGAACGCGGCACCCGCGACCGGCGAGTCGTCTACTGTCTGCTCACCGATGAAGGTCGGGCCACGCTGGATGCACTGGACAGTGTGGTCGAGAACGCCGATGTCACCGCGTTCGAGTCACTCGATGAAGCTGAACTCGAGCAACTCATCGGCATGCTCGATCGCGCGCGCTCCGCCCACGATTGACGGATACATGGACGACCGACACAGGCGGGGCGTGCGGTGGGCCGGCCTGGGTCTCGCCGCCAATGCGGTCCTCGTCGCGATCAAGATCGGCGCAGGCATCCTCGGCAGCTCGTACGCTCTGATCGCCGATGGCGTCGAGTCCGCGACCGACGTCTTCTCCTCGATCATCGTCTGGCGCGGCCTCACCATTGCCGGCCGGTCCGCCGATGAGGACTTCCATTTCGGCTACGGCAAGGCCGAGACCATTGCCGCCGCCATTGTCTCACTCATGCTGCTCGCTGCGGCCGCCGGTATCGCCGTAGAAGCCGTTCGCGAGATCCACAGACCGCGTGCCGGACCCGCGCCGTTCACGCTCGCCGTGATCGTCGCCGTCATCATCGTGAAGGAGCTGCTGTTCCGCCGCGTCCGCGCCGTCAGTGACGACGTGCACAGCCGCGCACTCGAGGTCGACGCATGGCATCACCGCACCGATGCGATCACGTCGACCGCGGCTTTCATCGGCATCGCCATGGCGGTCATTGGTGGCCCCGAATGGGCACAGGCGGACGACTGGGCCGCACTCCTGGCCTCAGGCATCATTGCATTCAACGGATTCCGCATGCTTCGACCCGCAGTCGCCGACCTCATGGACCGCGCCCCGGAGCCCGCCGTCCTGGACCGTGTCCGCCAACTCGCCCGCTCGGTGCCGGGTGTGCTGGCCATCGAGAAGGTACAGGGCAGGCGAACCGGTCTGAACTACCTGGTAACGATTCACGTGCAGGCTGACCCCGCACTCAGTCTGCGTGACGCACACAACCTGGGCGGCCGCGTGCGGAGCGCCATCCGCACCGACCCCCTGTTCCTCGACGTGATCGTGCACATGGAACCGTTCGAGCCGGAGCGGCCACAGGCGCAGGGAGAAGGATAGCTCTCTGGGAATCGAAGGCGAGCCACGCAACAGCGGCAGGTACTCCAGCGGTGATGCCTCGGGATCCTCGGCGATGAGCAGGTAGCCCGATCCACGGGCATTTTCCAGGTCCGTGCGTCAGGTCGCGGGCTGGAGTATCTCCTCGCGTTTGCGGTCGAGCGCGGCCATCAGCGCGTCGAACGAAACGGCGAACTTTCGCACGCCCTGCCGCAGGAGCTGCTCCGTGACCGCAGTCATGTCGATGCCCAGACTCTCGAGTTCGGACATCCGGCTGCGCGCCTCCTCGACACCTCTGCTCAGCGTCACGCGGGCCAGACCGTGGTCCTCGAATGCGTCGATCGTGTCCGGCGGTATCGTGTTGACCGTTTCCGGACCGATCAGCTCCTCGACGTACTTCACGTCCGAGTACGCATCGTCCTTCGTGCTCGTGCTGCCGAACAGGACACGCTGTGAGCGGGCGCCGCGTCTGCGCAGGGCGTCGAACGATGGACCGTGGAACGTCTCGAGATACCGCTGATACGCCAGCTTCGCGTTCGCAACGGCGATCGTCCCGCGCAGTGCATTCGCTTCCGGGGAGTCCATTGCATCGAGCTTCGAGTCCACCAGGGTGTCGACCCTGCTGACGAAGAACGATGCCACTGATGTGATGGTCGCGGGCGTCTGTGCCCTTGCCAGCCCGCGCAGGTATGCGCCGGCCACGCCGTCGTAGTGCGCGAGCGAGAACATCAGCGTCGCGTTGATGTTGATGCCGGCGGCCGTCAGCTCCTCGATCGCGGAGATGCCTTCCGCCGTCGCGGGCACCTTGATCATCAGGTTCGGCCGATCGACGGTCTCCCAGAGACGGCGCGCTTCCTCGATCGTGCGGTCCCGCTCGTACGCGAGGTGCGGCGAGACCTCGAGACTCGCGAAGCCATCATTACCGCCAGTCTCGTCGTACACGCCGCGCAGGAGATCCGCGGCTTCCCTGATATCCGTGATCGCCACGCCCTCGAACAATGCCAGCGTCGGCTGCTCCGGATCCGTCGCTATCGCGATGCGCAGGTCGTCGTCGTACTCGGAACCACCCGAAATCGCCTTCTCGAAGATCGACGGATTGCTCGTGAGGCCACGGAGCCCCCGCTCGATCATTGTCTCCAGCTCGCCGTTCCTCACCATCTCACGGCGGATGTAGTCCAGCCATACCGATTGACCCAGTGCAGCGAGATCCTTCATGCCGGCCATCGATGCTCACTCCCTTCGGTTCGATCCGCAATTCTGCGAGACCAGGCGCCCTGCGTGGCTCGCCACATCCTCAGAATAGACCGGTCAACCCGGTCGTGTCCACCTGTCCATACCGTGGCATGCAAGGATCGGCCCGACCTCATCGCGGCGGGCCTGCACGACGCACGAACGCCCGGCGCGCAAGGTGCGAACCGGGCGTCCGTGCTGCCGGAGGGGCTGGGGGGGTCAGGCCACTGAGGACTTGCTCTTCGGAATCGACCCGGCATCCGCGCCCTGCACGGGCTCCGCGCCCACCGCGTCGGCTCCATCGGCCGCTTCGTCTTCATCCATCTGCTCGTACAGCCGCTCGAGCAGACCGGCGTGCAGCGGCTCGTACAGCGTATCGCGCAGGCCGACCTCACGCATGTACAGTCGCGTCAGTTCCGGCAGCTTCAGAGTGCCGTCCGTCGCATCGTACAGAGCCGCCAGACATTCGACGTGGATCCGCTGGAGCTTCGACTCGACGTGACCGGAATGCAGCTCGACCCATTCGCGGAACGGGTGGTTCCGACGGCCGCTCAGCCGCTTGCGGATCCGCTCCACCAGCGACGCCGTCACGTCCCACTCGACGCCGCCGTCGATCGCCACGAATGTGTTCGGCAAGTGCGTCACATCCGTGTTCGCCACCTGACCCAGGTAGATCAGGACGCGGTTCCGCAACGCCTGCAAGTCGATCTCGTTCAGATCGTGCAGTCGCGCATAGATCGTCAGAACCTGCGGCGCCGCGACTTCGCCCTGCCCGCGCCGGATCATCTCCAGCGCGAACTGGAAATGCGCGTCGCCGAGCCGCTGGCGGGCCACCGCCAGTGCGACGTTCAGATTCGTGGACGGTGGCGCGCCGCTCTCCGGGCCCCAGCTCGCCTTGCTCATTTCTACCCCAACGGATGTACCTGCCGGTGGGAACAACGGGGTAAGGTACGTCGCAAGCAAGCGACATGCCGGATTCCGGGATCCGGCGCGCAGGACCATCCGAAGCGCCCGAAACAATCCGCCGTGATGTCGCCTCAAGTCGTTGTTACACAACAATCTGGATGGGATCTTCGCAGCGTTGGTCGAGCGGCGGAAACAGCACCGGCCATGCAGAGCGACCGACCTTCACCCGGGAGGCCGCAACGGACGGATTGTTGGATCGGCGCAACCGCTTTTCCGGTCCGCGACGATTCCGCCAATCCCGGTCGCGCGCGCCCGTACACGCGCGAACCTGACCCTGGCCAGGTCCCTCGCCCCGTCCCTCCGGCCCGACGCTCGCCTCGGCCCGGCTCTCGCCTCGGCGGCGGCTACGCCGTACCGGCGCCCTCGGCCACCTCGACCTCGATACCCTTCAGCTCGATCTCGCTCATCGGCTGCCAGACCTGGAATACCGGGTACCGGTGCAGGAACCGGAGCACGGACAGCATGAGCAGGCCCAGGAAGAACAGCGCGATGCCGATCTCCTGCCAGCCCAGTGGCAGGCTGCCGGCGCCGATGTGCCAGGACGGGTAGAGCAGCAGGTAGCGCTCGAGCCAGAAGCCCAGCAGCAGCAGTGCACCGAACATCGTGAGGATCCGCGGCTCCCGCTTGGGCGCGGCGCCGAGCAGCCCGAAAAACGGCACCACGAAGATCATCGCGAAGACGAGCTTCGAGATCAGGCTGAACGGCGGTGTGAACCTGTGGATCACGAAGCTCTGCTCACCGGGCAGCAGGCCGTACCAGATCACGATGTACTGCGAAAAGAACAGGTATCCCCAGAAGACGACGAATCCGAACGTCAGCTTGCCGAGGTCGTGGTACTGATCCGCGCTGATCAGGTCCTCGTGACCGACTCGACGGGCGACCCAGTGTGTCACGATGCCGATCGCTGCAAGGCCGGACAGGAACGCGCCCATGAAGAAGTACGGTCCGATGAGCGTGCTGAACCAGTGCGGTTCGAGACTCATGATGAAGTCCCAGGCAACGACACCGAACGCGACCGCGTACGCGAGTGCGAGGATCGGACTCAGCCGGGCCAGCCGCCTGTGCGCGATCGCTTCTTCCTCCTCCTGCCCTTTCCAGTTGCGGGTCAGCGAAGCGTACAACTCGGCGAGCCTGCCTTCGACCCGGTCACGCATCAGGCCGAGGTCCGGCCGCAGCGCCCAGCGTGCGAACAGCACGCTCAGGCTGAAGAGCGAACCGAGCAGTATCACTTGACGCGCAATGAAGAACGGCGCGTTGAGATATGCCCCCTTGCCGGGCACCGGTTCGCTGACCCATGGGAACACCCGCTGCGTGACGAACAGCAGCGGCAGCAGCAGCAGCAGCGCGATCGGCAGGAACGACGCAAACGAGACCGCAATGCGTCGCATGTTCCTCGACCACATGCCCTTTGTGATGGTTACGACGGCCGCGAGGATCACCGCGCCCTGCGCCATGCCGGTGAAGTACAGCCAGTTCATCATGTACGCCTGCCACGCCCGGTCGGCATCCCGGACGAGCGCGAGCGCGAATGCGCAGAAGCCGATGACGGTCAGCGCGATCGCGCCGGCGGTCGCGATCGACGGTACGGGGTCCAGCCGGGCGATCGGTGCGTCCGACCCGCTAGCCGCGTGCGCCATCGCTCAGTTGCCTCCGCCCTGACCGGCTGCCTCGGCCTGGAGGTGCCGCAGCCACGTCACGATCGCCCACCGCTCGCGGTGTGTCGTGCGCGGTCCGTACGGCGGCATCAGCCCGCCCCTCGCGACCGTGATCATGCCGTAGATGTAGCCGTCCAGCCGGGCGACCGTCGCCGGCAGCGTCAGGTTCGGCGCCAGCGGCGGGTACTTGTCCGGCCCGACGATCGAGCCATCGCCCTTCGCCTGCATTCCGTGACACACCGCGCAGTGTCGCTCGAACATGCGCTGCCCCAGATCGAGGAACGCCGAGTCGACCGGGAACGGATTCGTGGCGTGCGGCCCGGCGGCGAACGTGTTCAGACCGGCGTCGCTCGGCGTGATCGGCGGCGGTGTGTCGCCCGCAGGGGAATCGAACGCCACCGCACCGGCCGGTGCGGGCCTTGTCGCCTCGTACGGATCGAACGACGGCGCGCTGCGCATGTACGCCAGGAAGGAGATCCGGCCCAGCGTGTACTCGATGCGCGTGCAGCCGGTGGCAGACGCCGCCATTGTCAGGGCGACGACGATGCCTCGCACGTCACGACGCACTCGTCACCTCCCCTCGCGACTCACGGATCTCGGCCGCGCCCGCCTGATTCAGAATGTCGCGCGCCCGCGCGGCCGATTCGGCCGGCGGATCCACATGAATGCCGAACCGGTCCGCCGTGAAAGAACCATCGTAGATGATCAGCGGCTTGCGGTACGGCCAGCGATTCAGGATGAACAGGCCCAGCACAGTCGACAGCGCACCGAACAACACGGTCAGCTCGAACGCGATGATCACCCATGCGGGCAGCGAGATCACCGGCTTGCCGCCGGTCACGAGCGGCCAGTCCAGTGATGTCCAGGTCGGCAACGCGAAACCGGTGGCCGCTCCCGTCAGTCCGCCGACCAGCGTGAACAGCCGGACCGGACTCTTCGGCTCGTGCAGCGCGTGCTCGATCTCGTGGTCCGGCGCCGGCATGTACACCGTCATCCGCTTCAGCCCCGCGGCCCGCAGCGCGTTGATCGCGTCGACCGTGTCATCGCGCGCCTCGAAGATCGCGAGCATTCCGCCATTCGCTGTCATGTCGCGACCTCCCCGCTCGCACCGGGCTGCACTCGCGAACGCCCCAGCCGCCGGATCGGCGCCGGCAGCACTTCCTTCAGCTCGGCCACGGACACACCCGGCAGAACCCGCAGGAACAGCAGGACCCACATGAAGAACCACGCGAAGCTGCCGGCCACGATCGACATCTCGACCCACGACGGCATGTACGGCCGCCACTGCCATGGCTCGTACTCGCGCGACAGACTCGTCACAATGATCACGAAGCGCTCGAACCACATGCCGATGTTGATGAAGAGCGTGATCGTGAACACCGCAGCGATGTTCGTCCGCACTTTCCTGAACCACAGCAGCTGCGGGATGATGCCGTTGCACGTCAGCATGATCCACGTGGCCCACCAGTACTCGCCGAACGCGCGGTTCCAGAACGCGAACCGCTCCGGCGTCTCCACGCTGTACCACGCAATGAAGTATTCGGTCAGGTACGCGTAGAACACGACCATGCCGGTCAGCAGCACGAGCTTCGACATCATGTCGAAGTGGCGCTCCGTGAAGTACGCCTCGAGCCCGAAGATCTTGCGGATCGGGATCACGATCGTCATCACCATGGCCAGCCCGCTGAAGATCGCGCCGGCAACGAAGTACGGTGCGAAGATCGTCGTGTGCCAGCCCGGCACGATTGAGACGGCGAAGTCCCAGGACACGACCGAGTGCACCGACAGCACGAGCGGCGTCGCGAGCGCGGCAAGGTACAGGTAGGCGCGTGTGAAGTTGCGCCATTCCGTGTTCGTGCCCCGCCAGCCGAACGCCATCAGTGTGTACAGCTTCTTGCGCCAGGACACGCGCGTCCCATCGCGCGCCGCCGCAACGTCCGGAATCATGCCGATCACGAAGAACGTGGCGGACACGGTCAGGTACGTGCCGACCGCGAACACGTCCCACAGCAGCGGGCCGCGGAAGTTCGGCCAGATCCCGCGCTGGTTCGGGTAAGGCAGCAGGTAGTAGAAGACCCACGGCCGGCCGAGGTGGATGATCGGGAACAGGCCGGCCGTCAGCACGGCGAACACGGTCATGGCTTCCGCGACGCGGTAGATCGACTGCCGCCAGCGCGCGCGGAACAGGTACAGAATCGCGGAGATCAGCGTACCGGAATGTGCAATCCCGACCCAGAACACGAAGCTCGTGATGTAGGCGCCCCAGCCGACCGGGTTGATCAGTCCGGTCATGCCGATGCCGAGGACGACCTGGAGCCCGAACGCGAAGATGCCCCATGCCAGGACGACGATCACGCATGCCAGCAGGATCCGGTATGCGCGGCCCGGCTTGCTCAGCAGCTTGAGGACGTCCTTGTTGACCCGGCCGTAGGAGTCGATCTCCGGATGGGTCTCCGAGCGGAGAACGGTCGCCATTCTCGCTAGGCCTCCGATGCCGCGATGCGCCGCAGGTACGTGACCGCGGACTGCGTGTTGAGATCCTCGAGCACGCGGTAGCCGCGACCGGATTCCGCGACCCGCCGCACCCGCGACTCCGGATCGCGCAGATTGCCGAACACGATCGCGTCCGCCGGACATGTCTGCGCGCATGCCGGCACGATCTCGCCGTCCCGCACTCCGCGATCCTCGAGCCGGGCGTGGTTCTCCGCCTCACGGATCCGCTGCACGCAGAACGTGCACTTCTCCATCACGCCCTTCTCGCGTACGGCCACGTCAGGGTTCAGCTGCCAGTTCAGCGGTTCCGGGAACTCGTAACTGAAGTAGTTGAACGTGCGGACCTTGTACGGACAGTTGTTCGCGCAGTACCGCGTGCCGACACAGCGGTTGTAGACCTGCGCGTTCAGTCCGTCCGGCGTGTGGTACGAGGCGTACACCGGACAGACCGGCTCGCACGGCGCATTGCCGCACTGCTGGCACATCATCGGCAGGAACCGCGTCTGCAATGTCTCGGCGTCGCCGGCGTCCTCGAAGTAGCGCTCGAGGCGTATCCAGTGCAGGATCCGGCCCTGCGCCACCAGCTTCGGCCCGACCACGCCTATGTTGTTCTCCGCGTAGCACGCCGTGATGCAGGCACTGCATCCGGTACAGCGGTCGAGGTCGACCGCCATGCCCCAGCGCGGCTGTTCCTGCGAGTATTCACCGTACCATGTACCGGGCGGCGGATAGCCCTGCGGCGAGGCCGGCATCTCGACGGGTGCGAAGCCGCCCGCGCCCTGGAGTTCGGTGACCCTCGCCTCCTGCGGATGGACCTCTTCCTCTTCACCGGCCCGACCGGCCGGGCTGGCCGGCTCGAGCACGCCCGCGCCGCCGATCACGGCAAGACCGCGGCGGGCATCGGCGGCGCGCGCTTCGTCAATGTCGTACGCGCGCGCGATCTCGCGGCCGTGCTGCTCGTCCTGGAGCCCCTGCTTGATCGGGCGCTCCCATTCGCCGGTCGGCCGGACTGTCGCATGCGTCTGCTGCCACACGAACGCGCCCGACACCGGCTCTTCGGTCGCCGCCAGCAGCCGCAACGGGTTCACGCCCCGGCCCGCCGCGTAGCTGCCCAGCGCGGTATGGCCCTGGCCCAGCTGGATCGCGATCACGTCACTGCGCATCGCGGGATTCCGCCAGACCGGCACCCTGACCGTTTCAGTGCCATTGCCGACCTCGACGATGTGGCCGGTGTCGAGACCGAGCGTGTCGGCGAACGTGGGATGGATCTCGACCCACGACGACCAGCAGAACTTGCTGACCGGGTCGGGCAGCTCCTGGAGCCATGGCCGGTTCGCCATGCGCCCATCGAAGTACTTGTACGACGGATAGACAACGAGCAGCGGCGCGGAAGCATCGCCTGAGAACGTCGCCGCCTCGAATCCGATGCGGCCGAGACCGGCGGCATCAATGCTCGCCGCCCCGGCGGCCGAAGATCCCGTGGTCACGACAACGCCGGCTTTCAGAGTCTCGCGCCACCAGTCCTCGATCGGCGCGCCGCCGGCGGCCGCCGGGTACACATCGCGCGTCCACGTCTCACGCAGGTAATCGTAGAACGTGGTGGCCTGTGTCGGCAGCGAAGCACTGGCCCGGCGCGCGGTCGCGAGCAGCACGTCGCCGGTCTGCTTCGTGTTGAACACCGGCGTCATCACAGGCTGCACGAGGGACCGCAGACCGGTGCGCGGCACCGTGTCGCCCCACGACTCGAGGAAATGGTGGTCGGGCAGCAGCAGACTGGCGCGCTCGCTCGTCTCATCGGGATACGACGAGAACGATGCAATGAACGGCACGTTGCCGAGCGCCGCGTCGACGCCGTCGGCCGGCGGCATCGTGTACAGCGGGTTCGGCCCGTACACCAGCAGTGCGCCGACATCGCCCGCGTTCATGCGCTGGACAAGCGAACGCATGCCGGCGTAGCTGCCCGCGTCCGCGCCGCCGCGTTCGACCCGGTCGAGGTGCACGGTGTTGCCGATGTTGCCGGCCACGCTGTTGAGCACGGCCACAGCCGCGGCGACCGCGGTGGCGGCGCCGTGCATGCCGGTCACGCCGGGGCCGACCGCGAGTGAGCGGCCGCCGTTCGCGAACCGACCCGCCGCCTGACGCACGCGGGCCGCACTCACGCCTGCCGCCTGCGCGTTCGCCTCGATGTCGACGCCTGCCAGCAGGTCCGCGGCGCCGCCGGCATTGCCGCCGCCATCCACGATCGCGCGCGCCATTGCCAGTGCGACCAGGTGTTCGGTACCGGACCGGCACGCGAGCCACGTGTCCGCGTTCATGTCGGTCACCGACTGATGCGGCGTGACCGAGATCAGGTGACCGCGACGGCCGCCGTCGTACGCGTGCGCCTGCGCGTAGCCGTGCATGTAGTCGACGGGCGAGATCCACGTCTCCATGAAGTCGGCGCCGAACGTGGCGACGACGTCCGCATTGGCGAAATCGTGGACGGGCAGTGCATCGATGCCGAACAGCATGCGATGCGCGGCCCTGACCGGCTCGAGCGCGAACGGCTCCCAGCGGACACGCTCGATGCCGAACGCGGCGCAGAACTGGTCGATCAGCGTGTCGAGCGCGCCAGTCAGCCCTTCGGTCAGGAACACCGACCGGCCGCGATTCTCGCCGAGCGCTTCGGCCAGCCGCTGCTCGCCTTCATCCCAGCTGACGGCCTCGAGACCGCCGGCCCCGCGCGCGAGCGCCTGCGGCACCCGGTCCGGATTGTACAGACCGTGCAGTGAGGCCTGGCCGCGCGCGCACAGCTTGCCGTGCGAGATCGGCGAGACCGGACTGCCTTCCGCCTTCACGGCCCGACCTTCCCGCGTGCGGATGTTCATGCCGCAGCCGGCCGGGCACTCGCGGCAGGTCGTGCGATACCACGTCGAGAGACCCGGCACGATCTCCTCGTGCGGGATCACGTACGGGATCAGCTTCTCGGCGGATGCACCCGCGCCACAGCCGTACAGGCTGGCGCCGGCCCCGGTCACGCCAAGGACCTTCAGGAACTGCCGCCGCTCGAGACCGTCAGACATGGAGCTGCACGTATCAGTAGTGGCAGACGGAGCAGTCAGTCCGGACCTGACGCTCGCGGTGACACTGCACACACCATCCCATCCACAGATCCTGGTTCAGCTTGATCGTCTCCATCTCTTCGACCGGCCCGTGGCATTCCTGGCACGTTACGCCGCCCTTCATGTGACGCATGTGCGGGAAGTGAACGTGATCGGCCACCTTGTAGATCCGCTGCCACGGGATCGGCCGCTGCTCCGCCCAGTACCGGGCGAGCTGCTTGATGCCGGTGCTGTCACCGCGGAACAGCGGCGCGCCGCCGGCAAGGTGGCAGCCGGCGCAGACCTGGAGCGCGGGCAGACCGGCATCGACCGAGCGGTCCGCCGAGTAATGGCAGTATTCGCACGGGATCTGACTGTTGCCGGCGTGCTTGTTGTGGGGAAACGCGATCGGCTGTTCGATGGGGCCGCCCAACGGACCCTGGCGAGCGGCAATGACTCCGGATCCCGCCAGGGCGATGATGCCCACGAGACCCCAGGCAGCCCATCTTGCTTTCACCATCGCGTGTCGGGATTATCTGTCTGTACGCTCGTCAGCCGTGCCCTCCAGCCGATCAGGCGGAGTTCGCACGCAGCCCGGTTTCGGGCGCGGCAGGATATCCTGTCGCGCAGGGCCGCGCAAGCCCGCGTGCACTCGTGCGCGGCAATGTGGAAGCGATGCCCGCTCCCCGCAACCCGACCGGACGACAACACCGTACGGACGACCGGAATCGCATGGTTGTCCCGCCGTTCCCGCGACCGCAACTTGACCGGCGGTGTAGTCATCGGGACCACGGCAGCACCCGCGGCGGCGATGTCACCTTGTGCAATGCATGTCTCGCGGTCCGACGATCGGATCCGACGGGGCAGGAGAAGCTCCACTATGAAACGTGCGCCCATCCCCATCATCGTGGCGATCGCCGCGAGCTGCGCCACGCTGCACGGCCCATCGCGATCGCGGCTCAGCTACGACGCCGGGCTCGATGCGCTGAGCCGTCGCGATTTCGCGGCGGCCACGGCCCGTTTCGAAGACGCCAGCCGCTCCGATGACCGCGACCTGGCGCGCCGCGCGCTCTTCATGCTCGCCGCGGTGCAGCTCGATCCGTCGAACCCCCGGCGTGATGCAGCCACGGCATCCGACATCGCCGCCCGTCTGCGCGAGGGCGCCGAGCCCGGCTCGCTCGAGTTCATGGCCGCCGGCATGTTCGAGCGCGCTGCCCGCGAGAGCCGCGACCTGCGCGAGGACCTCCTCGCCGCGCGCGCCGAACGCGACCGCGCATGGTCCGACATCGACACGCTCAGCGCCCGCATGCGCGACGTCGCCAGTCAGCGTGATTCGCTACAGCGCCTGACACTGCGCCTCGAAACCGTCAGGGACTCGATCGACAAGGAGCTGAAGAAGACGACGCAGGAACTCGAGCGCATCAGGCGCGCGATCCGCCGCTGATGCGCGTTTCGCCATCATGACGCTGCGCACGCGACTCAGCCTCACCGTCGCCGGTATCGCTCTGCTGCTCGTGCTGCCCGCCGCCTACGGCGTGTCGCAGCTGCGCGACCTGCGCGAGCTGGCGCAGGACCAGCGGCAGCATCATGGCGAAGCCTACATCGCGCTCGGCGCACTCCAGTCCAGTCTGTCCGAGCTCAACCGCTCCGCCACCGAGTTCACGATCTCGCCCGACATCGGCAGGGAATCCGACCGCCGCCAGATGCTGGCCGAGAAGCGCACCGAGATGCTCGACGCGCTGAGCAACGCACGCGCGCACATCGACCAGCTCGCCAGTGCCGGATACGAGGACGCGGCCCGGATGGCCGACCAGAGCGTCGACCGGATCGGCACCGAGACGCAACGCGTGGTCCTGCTCATGGAGGAGGACCGCCGCGATGAGGCGACGACCCGGCTCGAGGAGGTCCGGCGGCTCATCACGGCAGCCGATCCCGTGCTCGCGAGCATCGGCTCCACCATCGACGTCCAGAGTCGCGCCGACCTCCAGCGCGCCGGCGTCATCAGCACCCGCGCCGCCACCACGGCGCTTGCCGCGCTCGCGCTCTGCCTGCTCCTCGCCATCGCGCTCGGCGCATGGACGACACGCGCACTCTCACTGCCGATCGTGCGCCTCCGCAACGCCATGGCGGTCGTCGCAGATGGCGACTTCAATCTGCCGACGAACCTGGCCTTCGAGCGCGACGACGAGATCGGCTCCGCCTCGCGGTCGTTCCGCGCCATGACACTACAGCTGGCCGACCTCGACCGCCTGAAAGCCGAGTTCCTGTCCTTCGCGACGCACGAGCTGCGTACGCCACTCAACGTCGTGGCCGGCTATGCCGAGCTGCTCCGCGATGGCGTGTACGGCGACCTCTCGCCGTCACAGCTCGAGGCGCTCGAGGCGATCCGCGACCAGACCACCATCATTGCCCAGCTCTCGAGTCAGCTGCTCGACATCGGCCGCATTGAAGCGGGCGGACTCCGCATCGAGATCCATGACGTGCCGCCGGCCGCACTGCTGCAACGCGTCGAGCGCGCCTTCGATCCGCTCGCCCGCAAGAAGCACATCGATCTCGAGGTCGTGATCGATCCGTCCGCGCCCGATCGCGTTGCCGTCGACATCGACCGCATCTGCGACCAGGTCCTCGGCAACCTGCTATCCAATGCGCTCAAGTTCACACCCGAGGGCGGACGCGTGACGCTGCGCGCGAGCCGCACCGACGACCACCTCGTCATCGACGTCTCCGACACCGGCCCCGGAATCCCGCCGGACAAGCTGTCCCAGGTCTTCCAGCGATACTACCAGGTGGGCGACGAGGCGAGGCGTAAAGGCGCCGGCCTCGGCCTGTCGATCGCGCTCGGCGTCGCCCGCGCCCATGGTGGCAACATCGAAGCGGAGAGCGGCACGGACGGCGGCACGACGTTTCACGTCAGGTTGCCGGTGTCCGGGCCAGTGCAGATTCCGCAGTCCGGCTTCAGCCCGCCGGTACCCCGCCGATAACAGACCACACGGGCCGGAGCGGGGAAGTCTTCGCCGGTGGTCCCGCACGACCGCGATCCGTGGAAAACGGGGATCGCACTGCACCTGTCGAACAGTCAGGGATTGTCCGAACGATGATGAATGGATGCAGCCACGGGGGCACGCACGCGTTTCATGCGTGGACCGACCCGATGGAAGGAGCGGCCACCGCCGCGGCCTTCCTGATGGGTGGCCGTCCTTCCGATGCCGGCATCCTGTTCGCGGGCGACGGCATTGCGGCGCGGATCCGCGACCGGCTCCGCCGCATTGCCCGCGTCGGCGCGCACAACGATTTCGTGCACATCCGGCCCGACGAGGTGTTCGTGGGTGCCGGTCCCAGTCCGATCGGCGGACTCATTGCGCTGCGCAACCGCCTGGCCGGTGAGGCGCTCATTGCGTCGAGCAGGGTCCGCATGGTGATTCTGCCGGGCGACGACTCGACGGATGCCGAACTCCGGGACCGCGCGGAAGCGTTCGAATCCATGTTCACCGGCCATGGTCAGCCACCGGGCACAGTACTCGCCCTGTGCATGTACGATGCGCGACGATATGATCCCGCGGTGCTCGAGCTTGCGTGCGCCGCGCACCCGTGGATCATGCTTGATGGACGAACGGTAGAGAACCCGCAGAGCCTCGATCCACGGGCCTTCCGGGACAGTCGGGTCGCCTGAAGCCACGACCCGTCCGTTTTCCGGACTGGCATTGTCAGGATCATTCGACGTAGATTGTGCTCCGGCAGTATCGGTTCTTTCTCTGATATTGCCGGCCGCTCTTTGTGGGGTGTAGCTCAATGGCAGAGCGGCCGGCTGTTAACCGGCAGGTTGCAGGTTCAAGTCCTGCCGCCCCAGTTCTCCACAGATGATACAAATCGTTCTCGCGGATGATCGCGCACTGTTCCGGGAAGGGATCCGCAGGATCCTGGCGGACGAATCCGACCTGCACGTCGAGGCCGAGTTGTCCACCGGTGTCGACCTGCTCGACACCATTGCCGGTATCGCCGCCGACACCGTGCTGCTCGGCGTCGTCGATGATGACTGGACGCGCATCGTCGCGCTGATCCCGACGCTGATCGAGGCCGGCCACAGGGTTCTCGTGATGGCGACGAATCCCGAGCAGCGCTACATCGACCGCGCGCTGCACGCCGGCGCGGCGGGAATGGTGACGACGGAGGCGACGGCGGCCGAGCTGATCGAGGCGATCCAGCGTGTCGCGAGCGGGCGTCGCCTGCCGGGCGGCCTTACCGGCAGATCGGGCTCGGGCCGGCGCGACCGGCCGCTGTCCATCCTGTCCGCCCGCGAGTACGAGGTCATGCGACTGCTCGGCGGCGGCCATTCCGTGCGCGAGATCGCCGAACGGCTCGACCTCAGCCCGAAGACCGTCGGCACCTACCGTGGCCGCGTCAAGGAAAAGCTCGGCCTGAGCAGCACGGTCGAGCTGGTCAGGTTCGTGCTCGAGCGCGGGCTGGCCGGGTAGCGGACGGCTCCCCGGCTTCAGCCAGCCGTCAGGGCCAGCACGCGCAGCGGGCTGCCGCTGCCGCCCACGATCCGCAATGGCGCGGCGATCACGATCGCACCGCGAGCCGGCAGCTGGTCGAGATTGCACAGGCTGGCCAGGCCGAAGCAGCCCGCGCCGTGCATGGTGGCGTGGTTCGGGAACGGCGGGTCGAAGCTGCCGGCCTGACCGGCGTCCGTAC